>Ga0105046_10004790_pt1 | contig 21496 bp, 17 predicted proteins | sample MAT03_FD_78385 | JGI IMG/M metagenome (GOLD analysis project Ga0105046, IMG submission 78385) | Freshwater microbial communities from Lake Fryxell liftoff mats and glacier meltwater in Antarctica - MAT-03 (megahit assembly) | ecosystem: Environmental > Aquatic > Freshwater > Ice > Liftoff...
CGAGCCGATCCCCATCCGCACGTTGGATCAGGTCGGGGCGCTCACCGCGTCGTTCAACGTGCTGGTCGAGCGCTTCGCCGCTGCCGAGCGCATCTACCGCGCAGACCTCACGCAAGCCGCCGCCACCGACGCCGAGCTGTCCGAGTTCCTGGCCGGTCTCAGCCACGAGCTGCGCACGCCACTCAACGCGATCCTTGGGTTTTCCCATGTCCTGGAGAGCGAGGTCGACGGCCCGCTCCCCGAGGATGCGATGGAAAACCTGGCGGTCATCCGCACCAGCGGCGAGCACCTGCGTCAGCTGGTCGACGACGTCCTGGATCTGTCGGCGCTCGAGGGTGGTCAGCTCGTGCTGTCGCTGCGCGAAGCCGACGTGCGCCCCATCGTCGACGAGGTCGTCGCTGAGGCGAAGCACGTCGCGGCCCAGAAAGGCCTCGACGTCGGGGTCGCTGGCGACGAGCACGCATACGCCCACGTGGACAAGCGTCGCGTCCGCCAGATCATCACCAACCTGGTACAGAACGCGATCAAGTTCACGCCGCGCGGCAGCGTGCTGGTCAAGGTTCGGCAGATCGACGACGGCGTGGAGCTACGGGTCGTCGACACCGGGCCCGGCATCGCCGAGACCGAGCGCGGCACGATCTTCCAGGAGTACCGTCAGGTCGGCCCGGAGCGTCAGCGACGCGCTGGCACCGGGCTCGGCCTCGCCATCGTGCGGCGTCTGGTTCGCCTCCATCGCGGCACCATCGCCTTGGGTAGCGAGGTCGGTCGCGGTTCGACGTTCGTCATCAAGTTCCCGCGTCACCCCGTGGCGCCGGGTCCGGGCAGAGGTGCCGGGTGAGCGACCGCTACACTCTTCCGCCTGCGACCACGGGTCTCCGTGCAGGGGTGAAGTTCCCGCGTCGCGTGATCGGGCTGGTGCTCGCGACGTTTGCCGTAGCGTCAGTGGCGCTCGCCGTCGCGGCGCCCATCCTCCTTCGGCTCCCGAGCGACGTGGGCTCCGCACTGCTGGGTCGCGCCGCGCTCCTCGCGACGGGCGGCCTGCTGATGCTCGGCATCCTCGCGAGCCTCGAGATTGGTCGCCACCGCTGGGTCCTACGCAGCCTGGCCATCGGCTCCGCCGCAATCGAGCCCGCCGACCTCGCACGCGTCGCCGCCGTTCCGCGTCGACTCGGCATCGGGTTCGTCGTCGTCTCGGGGCTGGCCGCTTCGCTCATCGTCGTCTCGCCCCTCCGCCCGGAGCGTCTCGACGGCGGGCGCGCCACCTCGCTCCTTCTGCTCGGCTGGACGGTCGTCGCAGCGTCCTGCGTGCCCCTCGTGATGCTGGTCCGACGCGCGGTGAGCGAGCTGCTGGAGATCGCGCCATCCGAAACGGTGCGGGCCCTGGTCGACCGCGTGCCGTTCGCCGAGCGCGCCCACATCGCCGGTCAGCTGCGCCTCCTCGCGTCCCTCGTCCTTCCGGTGGCGCTCGCCGGTCTCGGCGGCGCGCTCGCCACGCACGCCCACCTCCGTTCGCTGGTGGAGGAGTCGCGCACGGCGACTGCGATGGCCATCGCGCGCGCCGCACTCGAGCCGCTCCCCGGCGAGATCGACGCCAGCGGCCGCTGGGAGGCGGCGCGCGTCGCCACGTCGCTTGGCTACGCCACCGCGATCCTCCCCGCGAAGCTCGACATCGGCGACGCCATCGGTCGGGCCGACGACGGCCGGCTCGTCGTGGGCGCACCGGTCGCCGATGGTCGCGCGACGCTCGTCTTCGCGACACCGATCCCGGGGCGCGCAGCGATCGTCGGCCTCTGCGTCGCCGCCGCGGGCGTCCTGCTTTGCGGCGTCTTCGCCGTGCTGCTCGCGCGGGCTCTCTCCAGCGATCTCGCGGCCGCGACGGCACGCATCGCTGCCGTCGGAACCGAGCGAGCGCGCACGCGCGTGGTCGAAGGCCTACCAGCGCGCTTCGAGGTCGTCGCAGACCTGGAGAGCGCCGCCCAAGGCCTGGCCGATCGCTTTCGCGTCTTCGCCGCTGCCCAGGAGCGGGCACTCCTCGCCAAGGAGGCCGCACGCCGCACCCGCGGCCTGCTCTTCGCGAGCGTGAGCCACGATCTGAAGAGCCCGCTGAACGCGATCCTCGGCTTCGCCGATCTCATCTCCTTGATCGAGCTCGGCGACGAGCAGCGCAACAGCATCGAGATCGTGCAGTCGCGCGGGCGCGAGCTCCTCGCCCTGATCGAGACCATCCTCGATGCCTCGCGCATCGAGGCCGGGCACCTCGAGCTCAAGAAGCTCCCGCTGCCCGTCCACGAGCTCGTTGCCGAGTCCATCCGGACGGCCCGCGAGCTGGCGGTCTCGTCGCGCCACGTCGTCACCGAGATCGATGCCGGTCTGCCGGATCTCCCGGTCGACACCACTCACGCCAGCCGCGCGCTCGGCGCGCTGCTCGCCCACGCGCTCCGGGCGGCCCACGACGAGGACGCCGACGTGGTCCTGCGCGCCTCGCTCCACGCCGACGGCGCGCACGTCCGCATCGACGTCGAACATGCCGGCGCCGCGCCTCCGAGCGCACGCGAGCGACTCGCGATGCTCGCCCTGCGCGCCGGGCCCCGAGGACGCGGGATGGCGCTGGCTCTATCGCTCGCGCGCCGCGTGATCGAGCTGCACGGCGGGGCCGTCGAGGTGGACAGCGAAGGCCCCAATGGAGCTCCGGTCATCCGATCGATCTGGGCCGTGTCGGCCGCTGCCAAGCCCGTGGCGATGACGACGTTGCCTCCGCTTTCCGCGCGCGCTTCGCCGGGGTAACGCCGAGCCATGTCGACGCGCGTGGTCTCGCCGCAGGAAACCGGAGACGACGATCGCTTCGATCGACTGTTTCGCCCGAGCTCACTCGACGAGTACATCGGCCAGACCAAGCACCGCGAGAACCTCAAGGTCTTTGTCGAGGCGGCGCGTCGCCGGAAGGAGCCACTCGATCACGTGCTCTTTTGCGGGCCGCCCGGTCTCGGCAAGACGACGCTCGCGCACATCATCGCCAAAGAGATGGGCGTCACGCTCCACGTCACCAGCGGCCCGGCGGTCGAGCACAAGGGCGCGCTGGCCGGCCTGCTCACCAAGCTTGCCACCGGCGACATCCTCTTCATCGACGAGATTCATCGCCTCACCCCGGTGGTGGAGGAGGCGCTGTACCCAGCGATCGAAGGCTTTCAGATCGACATCATCACCGGCGAAGGCGCCTACGCGACCACGATCCAGCTGCCGCTCCAGCCCTTCTCGCTCGTCGGCGCGACGACGCGGACGGGCTTGCTCACCGCGCCGCTCATGTCGCGCTTCGGCTACGTGGTGCGCCTCGACTACTATCCGGTGGAGGAGCTCGAGCAGATCGTTCGTCGCTCGGCCCGTCTGCTGGGCGTGAAGACCGATGATGGCGGCGCCCGCGCGATTGCCGAACGCTCGCGCGGCACGCCGCGCGTGGCCAACCGTCTGCTTCGCCGGGTCCGCGACTTCGCCGAGGTTGGCGGCAACGGCGAGATCACCGCCGCGGTCGCCAAGCACGCCGCCGAGCGGCTCGACATCGACCCTGCCGGTCTCGACCAGATGGATCGTCGCCTGCTCGAGATCCTCGTCGTCGACTACGAAGGAGGTCCGGTTGGGGTCGACACGCTGGCGGCTGCCCTCAGCGAGCCGCGCGACACGGTGGAGGACGTGTACGAGCCGTACCTCCTCCAGCAAGGCTTCCTCGGGCGCACGCCGCGCGGCCGCATCGCGACGCGCAAAGCGTTCGAACACCTCGGTCGCATGGATCTCGTCGGCCAGCGGTCGCGCGACGAAACGCAGGGAAAGCTCTTTTGAGCTAGTCTCGGGCACCGTGGGTTTAGAGACGCCGATACTCGTCGTCGACGACGACGCGATCAGTCGCCACGTGCTCGGTCAAGCGCTGCGCAAGGCAGACCTGCCGCACGAGGTGGTGGCATCGGGCGAGGAGGCCATCGCCTGGCTGAAGGCCCACACCCCGTCGCTCGTCCTGCTGGATCTGGTGATGCCGGCGCCCGACGGCTACGCCGTCCTGCGGGCGACCCGCGCCGACCCGCGCCTCGCCGAGGTGCCCGTCGTGGTCCTCACCGCGCTCGACGCCGACGAGGAAGTGTCGCGCGCCTTCGAAGAAGGCGCCGACGACTTCGTTCGCAAACCCTTCCGCACCGCCGAGCTGGTCGCCCGCATCCACAGCCAGCTCCGTCTGCGCGGCTACGTCGACGAGCTCGGTCGACGCGAACGCGACGCCCGCGTGGTGCTCGAGCTGACCCAGGCCCTGGCGTCGGCGACGGACTTTCGCACGACCCTCTTCCAGGTCGTGCGACGCATTGCCGACGTCGTGGCGATCGATCGCTGTCACATCGTGCTCGGCCACCCCAAGGAGCCCATTGGCTATGTCGTCGCGGCGAGCGACGACCCCACGTTGCGCGATCTGCCGGTCGAGCTGGCGAGCGTGCCCGAGGTCCTCCAGGTCATGGAGACGCGGGAAACGCTCGTCCTAGGTCCGGCCGCGCCACCCGACTCCGGCGACAACGCCGACACGACCCGCGCCCAGCGTCTGTTCGAAGCGGGCGCCCAGGGTCGCGCGCTCGTGCCGATCGTCTTCGAGGACAAGGCGCTCGGCGTGCTCTTCCTCCGCGGAAGAGAAGGTCACAACATCCACGACCACGAGCTGTGGCTCGCGCGCACCGTGGCCAGCGCGACCGCCATCGCCGTCCGCAACGCGCGGGTGCTCCAGCAGCTGCGCGACACGGCCCGCCAGAGCACCTACGCCCGCTTCGAGGCCGAATCACGGCTGCAGGCGATGAAGCCGTACGCCGAGTTCTTCCATTCCTCCTCCGAGGGCATCGCGGTCGTCGACGAGGCGGGGCGCATTCTGTTCTGCAACGCGCGCGCAACGGCGATCGCCCGTGCGACCGAAAAAGAGCTGCTCCACAAACCCATCCAGTCGCTGCTCTTGCCCGCAGACGTGGAGCGCTTCGAGGACATACTCTCCCTCCTCGCCGAAGCACAAGGCATCCCCGACCCGCTGACCGCCGACCTCCGCCTCGCCGGAGAGGGGGCTCGCATCGTCGAGGTGAGCGCCGGCCCCCTGCACGAAGACGCGCCGGGCGCGGCGCTGCTCAGCATCCGTGACGTCACAGTGGAGCGCACGACGGCAGCCGAGCTCACGAAGACCAAGGAGTTTCTCGAGCGCGTCATCGAGCATTCCGTCGACGCCATCATCTCGGCCGACATGCGCGGCTCGATCCTCCTCTTCAACCCGGCCGCCGAGCGCGCGTTCGGCTTCGACGCGCGCGATGTGCTGGGCAAGATGAACGTGCGCGATCTCTACCCGGAGGGACGCGCCGAGGAGATCATGCGCATCATCCGCTCCGAGGACGCCGGAGGCATGGGAAGGCTCTCGGCCTTCCGCACCGAGGTGCTGGGACGCGGAGGGGAGGCCGTGCCGGTATCGCTCTCCGCTGCACTGATCCTCGACCACAAGGTCCCGATCGGCAGCGTTGGCATCTTCACCGACCTCCGCGAGCGGCTCCAGATGGAGGCCCGGCTCACCGAGGCGCGCGAGGAGCTCCGGGCCCGCGAGAAGCAATCGCTCATTGCCGAGCTGGCAGGCGCCGCTGCCCACGAGCTGAATCAGCCTCTCACCAGCGTGCTCGGCTATGCCGAGATCGTCGCCCGCAAGACGGCCAAGGGCATGAGCGTGGAGGCCGAGACGGCGACCATGGTCCGCGAAGCCGAGAGGATGGCCGAGATCGTGAAAAAAATCGGTCGGATCACGAAGTACGAAACCAAGTCTTACGTCGGGACGGCTAAGATTATCGATCTGGACCGCTCCAGCGTTGACCCGAACGAAGGCCTCCGGTAGCTGATGGCTCCTGGTTCGCCTCGCAGAGCCCCGACCTCGGGTGCCCTTCCCGTGCTGGCTCCGGCCACCGACGCGGGCGGCTCGTCGATGCCGCCCGGCACCGAGCCGCCCGACGGGTTTCATGTGTCGGTCGCGCCGGAGACGCAGACCCGAGCGCCGGCCGAATGGCTGGATCGGCTCCTCCACGCATCCAACGCCCTCTTCAACGACCACGGCCCGCTCGAGGCGGCCACCGCCCTGCTCGAGGCCGTAGCCTCCTCACTCGACGGTCGTCCGCTCGGCGTGTGCACCCCCGGCTTCGGCGGCCGCTCCGCCGTCGTGCGTGTCGGCGGCTCGGTGCTGGAGCTCGATCATCCGGCGCGCGTCTTCCCGTCCTGGGACAGCGAAGAGGTTTTTCCCGTTCCGCTCGACGAGGGGACGACGCTCCACATCGCGGCCGTCGCGGGCAGCGACCCGGCACCGCCGCAGCTCGTCGCCCGCTTGGTGGCGACCCTTGGCGCCTCGCTGAGGCGCGCCCGCCTGCTCGACGGCGAGCGCATCGCGCAACGCGCTCGAGCCGAGCTCGAAGCCAAGATGATCGACGCCGAGCGACTCGCCAGCCTCGGGCAGATCGCCGCGGGCATCCTCCACGATCTCAACACGCCACTGACCACGGTGGTCGCCTACGCCGACTACCTGCGGAAGCGCTGGGCGACCGTCGACCAGATCGACGCCTCCGACCGGCAACGCCTGGTGCGCATGCACGAGGCCGCCGAGCGACTGCTGTCGTTCTCCCGCGACCTCATGGCGTACTCGCGGCCTCAGGCTCACGTGCCGGCCCCGGTCGACGTGCTCGACGTCATCGAGCGGTCGATCTCGTTCTGCGAGCACGTCATCGCCACTGGAAGCGTCGTGGTCGAGCGTGACTTCCACGACGTGCGCAAGGTGCGCGGCGTCAGCGGCCAGCTCGTCCAGGTCTTCGTCAACCTGATCACCAACGCCTGCCAGGCCGTGGCGAGCGGCAGTGGCACCAGCGTTCGCCTGACCGCACGACCCGGCGATACGCCGAACACGGTCATGGTGACGGTCGCCGACGACGGCATCGGTCTCCCCCGCGAAAAGGACCGACTCTTCGAGCCGTTTTTCACCACCAAGGAGGGCGGCACGGGCCTGGGCCTCTCCATCGTGCGCAAGATCATCGACGCCCACGGCGGGTCGGTGCAGGCCGAACACTCCGCGCCCCGTGGCACTGCGTTCGTGGTGATCCTGCCGGTCGCTGCGACCGGCAGCGACCCGGCTTAGGCGGCCCCTTGGCGAGCTGGGCCAACGCGCCCCAAGGCGGCGGGCGCCCAAGCCCAACGCCGTTCACTTGGCAGCGAACCGTCAGCCCAGGATGCGGATCCCGATCACGAGGATCCCCTTGTTGTACGTCTGACCGGCGACGAAGAAAATCTCGCCCTTCTTCGCGCTGACGGTGACGCCAGGGAGGAACGCGCGGCCGCCAGGCTTTTGGATGCTGGCGCCGACCGCGAAACGAATCGGGTCGCCCTTCTTCGCCGGCTCCACGATCTCGTTGAGCGTGACGGCGAGCTGCCCGTCGTCGGGGAGCTTGCGCGTGTCGGCCTGACCCTTCGACAGCTCGATCTCGGCTCGATGGAGCAGCTTGTATGAGTCGTAGGAAGAGAACGGCGGCTTGGCGAGCTCGGGCAGCTTGCCGATCTTCGGGTCGATGCCCTTCTTGTCGTTGGTCGCGTGCAGCACGATGATCTCGGCACGCGCGCGTTTGACGTTGGGCGAGCTTGTTTTGGCGGACCCGCTGGGCGCGGGCGCCTGCGCGGACGTGGCACCCGACGCCGTCAATGCGGCGATCGCGACGACCCCGCCGAGCACCGCCCTCATCCGTTTCGAGCTGGTCACGCGCACCTCAGTCATCATTGAGCCACACCACCGTCGTCACGGCTGCCTTGGTTGCCGCGTCGTCGAGGTCGACGGCGGGCACGTAGTAGATCGCCCCGGTACGCGTCCCGAAGTCGACCGAAGCGACCTCGACGCCGTACCGCGTCTCCTCGGCAGGATCGCTTTGGGGGTCGACCGCGAGCGCGCCGACGACCTCGTTCGAGGGGATCGGTGCAACGTCACCCGCGGTGGGGTCAACCGGCGGCGCGCTCATCGCGATCGGCGACTTTCCAACATCGTGCTCCTCGCTGCTTTTGCCCCAGAAGAACAGGGCGGCCGCGGCCGCTGCCGCAGCCAGCGCGAAGCCGAAGATCGAGCGCGAATTGTCGTTGGCCGGGCGGTCGCGGAGCGGATTCGGCGACGAGCCAGCTGCGGGGGACGCTGGTACGACCGGCGCGATCACCGCGACCGCAGGCTCGGCCACCCGAGATACGGCGAGCTGCGGGCGACTCGCCGGCTCGCCGATGGCCGCCATCACCAGATCGGCGACGTCGATGGGCAAAGGCGTAGACGCCGGCGCAGACCAGTCGTGCGAGGCGACGATCGTCGAGACGGCACGCATGCCAGCGAACTTCCCGCGCGCCGCGTCTCCGTCGGAAGCTCCGGCCTCGGCGAGGAACGCTTCCACCTCGGCGCGTCGGTCGCCGTCGAGCTCGCCGTCGAGGAGCATCATCAGCTCCATGTCGGTGGGGGCGCAATCCGTCGGCTGCCCGCTCACGACTTGCCCTTGCCCTTTTCGAGGCCGGTGGGGCTCTTGCCGCCAGCGACGCTCGCGAGATTTTCGTCCGCGTGCACGGGACCCGAGGTCGACACGTGCTCCGCGTAGCAGTCGGCCAGCGCACGTTGGAGCTTCTGCCGCGCGTGAAACAAGCGGCTCATGATCGTGCCTTTGGAGACGCCCATGGCCTCGGCCATCTCCTCGTATGAAAGCCCTTCGATCTCTCGAAGGAGAATGACGTCCCGATGGTACGGCGGCAACGCCTCGAGCGCCGTGCGGATTTGGCCGGCGATCTCCTTGCGTCGCATCACGTCGATCGGGTCGGCGCCGTCGACGCGCGCCATCATCGGAATGCTGGCGCGCTCTTCATCGTCGGCCGCGCGCGTCTCGTCGTAGGCCGTCGCCTTGCGACCGGGCTTGCGGATGAGGTCGATGGAGAGGTTGGTCACGATGCGGTAGAGCCAGGTGAAGAACGACGAGGATCCTTCGAACGTCTCGAGCCCTCGATAGACGCGCAAGAAGGCTTCCTGGACGATGTCGCGAGCGTCGCTCTCGTCGCGGACCAGACCGAAGGCGACAGAGAACGCGCGGCGCTGGTGCCGCTCGACCAGGGTCCTGAAGGCCCCGCGATCCCCTCCCTGAGCAGCTTCGATCAGCACCCGATCCTCCGCCGCTTCCTTGCGTCGCGCCTCGCGGTTGGACGCGGCGTCTCCGCTGCTATTCACCGGAACTCCGCCATTTGCGGCGAGTCCGGGAGGACTCGGTGCCGCCGGCTCCGCCTCACCGCGGGGGAGCCCGGCAGCTTCTGCGCCGGCGCCCTGAGCGGCTGCGCTGGAATACGGCGCCACCGAAGCGCTGGGATGCGGCGTCGCGGACTCCTCGGATCTGCGCCGCGGAAGGTCGGGATCGGAAGGGGTGGGCAACGACACGGCGGGCGCAGAGTAGCGGGGGGACGGCGATGGGGGAGGCTTGATGCGCGAAAGGGTCGTGGCAAGCGCGACAGCGCAGGCGCGAGACTCAGGGCGTCGGGGCGAGCGCGTCGAGCGTGACGCTCACGTCGAACTCGCGGGCGCCGCGGGCCACATGCACCTTCGCCGGCTTGCCGATCCCGTGAACGCTCGCCAACCACCGCAGGGTATTGGATCCGTCGACCGGCTTGCCGTCGAACGCAAGGATGACGTCGTCGGGAGCGATGCCCCCGCGATCGCCCGGCCCGCCAGGGCGAACCGACCGGACGATGGCGCCCTTGCGGCTCTTGAGACCGAGCTTCTGCATCTCGTCAGGGACGACGTCGTCGACTCGCACGCCGATGGCACTCCGGCTGATCTTGCCGTCGTTCACCAGCATCGCCAGGACCTCCTTCACCATGTTGATGGGGATCGCGAAGCCGATGCCGTTGGCGTTCTGACGCACCGCCGAGTTGATGCCCACGACGCGTCCATCGAGGTCCATCAGCGGTCCGCCGGAGCTTCCCGGGTTGATGCTGGCGTCGGTCTGCAGGAAGTAGAAATACCCGTTCGGGTTGAGGCCTCGCACGTCCTCGTTGGTGCGGCCCTTCGCGCTCAAGATGCCCGCCGAGACCGTGTGGGCGAGACCGAAGGGGTTGCCGATGGCCACCACCCAGTCACCGATCTCCAGCGCGTCGGAGTCGCCCAGCCCGAGCGCCGGGAGATCGCTCTTGTCGATCTTGATGACCGCGATGTCGGTGTCCTGATCGCTCCCGACGACGGTTGCGGCGACCTCGAGGCCGCTGGCGAAGCCGACCGAGACGCCCTTCGTGTCGTCGATGACGTGGTGGTTCGTCAGGAGTAGGCCCTTGGCCGAGTCGTACACGAAGGCCGTGCCCAGCCCCTCGCCGCGCGCCTGCTTGGAGTGGACGACGGCGACCGACGGATCGGCCGCCTTGACGAGGGCGGCGAAGCTGACCGGGCGCCCGGTCGCCATGGTGATCGCGGGCGAGGACGCTTCCGCTCTGGGCGCGACGCCGGGAAGAGGGGGCACAGGGGGCGGCGGCGTGGCCGCCACGCTCCCCGAAGCGGACGGCGCGGGCGTGGGCCCCTTGGAGCCGCACGCCACCAGCGTCGAGACGGCGGCCAGGGCCACGAGCCACGCGCGCCAAGTCCGCCTCAACACGACCTCCTCGATGCTCTCAGGGCTTGGAAACTTCGACGTAGCGCATGCGCAGATCGGTGAGGGCCTGGGTGAGGAGCCGCTCCTCGTCCCCTGTCAGGTTGCCCTTCGTCTTGTCCTGCAAGAGGCCCAGCAGATCGATGTTGTGACGGGCCATCGCGAGGTCTCTGCCGATCTCGTCGTCCTCGGGCGGCGGCGCGTCGCCGAGGTGAACGTAGGCCGACCCGATGATCCCGAGCACGAACGTGGAGAAATCGAGCGTGGGCAGGTCTTCAGACGTGGTCATCGTCGATCCTCGGGCGGGCTCTCAGCTGGCGCCGTTGGACCCGGTGGCAGCGGCGCCGATCACGCCCGGCTGCTGGATGGTGACCGTGTCGGCCTTGTCGCCGACGTCGATGAGCTCACCGAGGTACTTCTCGAGACCCTTGTTGTCGATCGCGCCGCTTGCGAGGTTCCGGTCGCGGACCCGTCGATCAAAAGCTTGGGGCTCCAAGTAGGAGCGGGTCTTCGGATCCTTCGGGGTGCTCTTCGTCGTGCTCATTGGATGGTCCTTCCGCTGCTCCGAGTCGAGCAGGATCTGATGTCGTCAGGCTCGAGCGAGGCTCGAGCGCTGGTCTCAAGCGTCGCCGCCCTTGGGGAGCGACGCGGGCTCCGGCCGGGCCTCGGCACCTTCCGGCGCCGCGTGGTCGTGGCCTTCGTGATCGTGGTCGTGCGAGTGACCGTCGGGACCATGGTCGTGGCCGCAGCAGCCATCATGGTCGTGCTGGACTGACTCCAGCTCCTCCAGCTCTTGCTGGGCGGTCTCGATCTCGTCAGCCGTTGCAGGTCGGACGGAAACGATCTCGAGCTCGAAGCGGACCGACTTGCCGGCGAGGGGGTGGTTGGCGTCGACAACGATGGAGGCTTCTCGCAGCTCCATCACGCGAAGCACCATCACGTGGCCGTCCCCGCCCTTGGCGTGGAGCTCGTCTCCCACCTTGGGGTCGTCCACGTCGAGCCCCTCGCGGTCGACCTCGAACCGGCCCTCGGCGTCATGCTCGCCGAAAGCATCCTCCGGCCCGACCTCGATCGTGATCTTTTCACCGGCCCTACGGCCCAGCATGGCCTTCTCGAGGACCGGTAGGACTTGCTCGTATCCGCAGACGAGCTCGAGTGGCTCGTCCGGATCGATGACGTCGACCGGGTCAGAATTCCCCTGCTCAAACACCGAGTAGGTGAAGCTGACGAAAGAATCGGGGGCGACGGCAAACGTCTCCTTCATCACGATTCGTGTGCCACGAGCGTCCCCCGATGACAACTCCCGTGGTAAACGTCGGTTTGTCGCGAGGAACTCATGGCCGGTCAGGCGTTCGACGAGCGCGCAGCGCGGGAACAGTCGCGGGTTGCTGGTTTCGACCCGCCGGTTCGCCCGATAGGTGCGATCGTGCATTCCAGCGCGCCGGCGGTTGGGCTGTTCGGAAATGGCGGGCCCGTCCCTGTGCAGCGCGCTGCCCAGCCGCTCGGTCCCGCCTCCGATGCCTCCTTTGGTACCCCGCAGGCGGGCGCCGCGGCGGGCCGGGCGAAGGAGCTGAATCGCGAGCTTGCCGCCGTCGAGGGTGGACGAAAGTGGCTCAAGCGGCTCCTCGCCGTGCTCGTCCTTGCGGCGCTCGTCGCCGCGGGCGTCGTCTACCGCATCAAGACCGCGCCACCGCCACCGGCACGCTACGTCATGGCCGAGGTCACGACGGGTGACGTCGTCGAGACGGTGCAGAGCACGGGGCAGGTCAAGCCACGCAGCGAGGTCCAGGTCGGCGCCCAGGTCTCGGGCCGGCTCACCAAGGTCTACGTCGACTTCAACAGCCGCGTGAAGGCGGGCGACGTGCTCGCCGAGATCGATCCCACGCTCTTCTCGGCGCAGGTCCAGGGCACGCGAGCCCAGCAGGCGGGCGCCATCGCGCAGGTCAAGCAAGCGCAGGCCAACCTGGCCAACCGCCGAGCGCAGCTCGATCGCGCCCGGCAGCTCGTCGCGCAGGGCCTCGCGTCGCAGGCCGACCTCGACAGCGCGTCAGCCTCCTACGACGTGGGCATTGCCGAGGTCGCGGGGGCCCAGGCGCAGGTCGCGCAGGCGACCGCTCAGATCCAGTCGGGGCAGGCCAACCTGGACTGGACGCGGATTTTTTCTCCCATCGACGGCGTGGTGATCAACCGCGCGGTCGATCCCGGTCAGACCGTGCAGGCGAGCTTCCAGGCGCCCGTGCTCTTCGTCATCGCCAACGATCTGGCGAAGATGCGGATCTTCGCCGACATCGACGAGGCCGACGTCGGCAAGGTGCGCGAGACGATGCCGGCCGAGATCAGCGTCGATGCGTTCCCCGGCGAGAGCTTCGCGGGCAAGGTCGAGCAGGTCCGGTTCAGCCCGGTGAGCTCGTCTGGCGTCGTGACATACGCAGCGGTGATCGACGTCGACAACCCCGAGCTCAAGCTCCGCCCCGGCATGACGGCCAGCGTCTCGGTCCGCTCCGGCGAGGCCAAAGGAGCCAAGCGCCTGCCCAACGCCGCGCTGCGGTTCAAGCCCTCCCCTCCGCTCGACGACCGCGGCAAGCCCATCCCGCAAGAGCCATTGCCACGCTTGCCCAAAGGCAAGGGGCGCATCTACGTGATGGTCGACGAGACGCGGGGCAGCGAGAAGGTCGAAGCGCGCGTCGTGGACATCGGCGTGACCGATGGCATCTACACAGTGCTCACCAGCGACATCGGGGATGTGAAGGTCGTCAAAGACGAGACCGACGCTTCACTCACCGGCAAGAAGTAGCCGTCCGCCACGCGCATGGACGCTCTCATCGACCTGGCCGCGGTCTCGAAGGACTACGTGAGCGAGGCGGCCACGGTTCGCGCGTTGCGCGAGGTGAGCCTCCAGGTGGAGCACGGCGACTTCATCACCATCGTCGGCCAGAGCGGCTCGGGCAAGAGCACGATGATGAACATCCTCGGGTGCCTCGATCGCCCGACCACGGGTCGCTACGTGCTCGACGGCGTCGACGTCACGACGCGCAGCAACGATGCGCGCGCCATCGTGCGCAACCGCCTCATCGGCTTCGTCTTTCAAGGCTTCAACCTGCTCCCCCGTACGACCGCGCTGGAGAACGTGGAGCTGCCGCTCGTGTACCGCGGCGTGCCCACCAAGGAGCGACAACGCCGCGCGATGGCATCGCTCGAAGCGGTCGGCCTGGCGACTCGCGCGCATCACACGCCGAACCAGCTGTCGGGCGGGCAGCAGCAAAGGGTCGCCATCGCCCGCGCACTCGTCACCGAGCCGCCGCTGCTCCTGGCCGACGAGCCGACGGGCAACCTCGATACCCGCACCAGTCTCGAGGTCCTCGATCTCCTCCAGCGCCTCAATCGTCGCGGGATCACCATCGCCCTGGTCACCCACGAGGTTGACATCGCGGCGTGCTCGCGACGGGTCATCCGCATGCGCGACGGGCGCATCCACAGCGACACCGCGCAGACGCCGATCGACGCTGCGGCGGCGATCGCCGCCCTGCCGGTGAGCGACGGGCACGTCGAGGGTGGCGTCTCGGGATGAGGGCCCTGCTCACCGCCATCAAGATCGCGTTCCGTGCACTGTCACGCTCCAAGCTTCGCGCGACGCTCACCATCCTCGGCATCCTGATCGGCGTGGCATCGGTCGTGGCCGTCGTCGCCCTCGGCGTCGCGGTGCGCGAGCGAATCAACGCCGAGATCGCCGGCCTGGGAGCCAACTCGATCTACATCTTCCCCCAAGACAACCGCAGCTCGGGTGCGCGACAGGGCGTGCGCAGCAGGCTGTCGGTCGACGACGCCGCCGCCATCGTGCGCGGCGCAACGAGCGTCGCGGCAGCCATGCCGATGGGCAACACCCGCGGCCAGGTGGTTTCCGGCGACGCTAACCAGCTCGCGACGCTCATGGGCGTCGGTGAAGGTCACGACAAGATCCTCCTGACCACGATCTCGTCTGGCCGTGATTTTTCCGCGTCGGAGCACGTCAGCAAGGCCCGCGTGGTGCTGCTGGGGGAGACCGTTCGCAAGGAGCTCTTCGGGTCCGGCGAAGCGGTGGGTGAACGGGTCCGGATCGGCGTACACAGCTACGAGGTGATCGGGATCCTCGAGGCGAAGGGGCAGTCGCTCTTTGGCGACGACGGCGACAACCGCGTCCTAATGCCCTCCTCGTCGTTTCGCGCCCGCGTCTTTCCGGGGTTGGGCAACCGGGCCCAGCTCATCGTGGCGAGCGCCAGCGACGCGCAGACGGTCGGCCGCGCCGAGCGCCAGATCACCGAGATCCTTCGGCAGCGTCACCGCATCGATCCCGAGGACAAGGCGGACTTCGACATCATGACGCAGTCGGAGCTGTCCAAGACCCAGGAGGAGATCTTCGGCGCGCTCACCTTGCTGCTCGCGGGAATCGCGGCGATTTCGCTGCTGGTCGGCGGCATCGGCGTGATGAACATCATGTTGGTCAGCGTCACCGAGCGGACGCGGGAGATCGGCATCCGCATGGCCATCGGCGCAGGCGAGGGCGACATCCTCTTCCAGTTCCTGGTGGAGGCGGTCGTCCTCTGTCTGCTCGGCGGGATCGCCGGGATCGCGGTCGGCTCCGGCATCACCTTCGCGATCGCCGGAGCGCTCGGGTGGCCCGCCTCCATCCCGCCGCAGGCGATCGCCCTGGCGTTCGGGACGAGCACCGCAATCGGCGTCGTCTTCGGATTCCTGCCGGCACGGCGGGCGGCGCGCCTCGACCCCATCGAAGCACTCAGGCAGGAGTAGCGGGTGTTTTCGTTCCTCGCGCTCCTGTTCCGGGCAGCGTCGATCGCGTTGCGCGCGGTGCGTCGCAACAAGCTGCGCTCGGGCCTCACTGTCCTGGGGATCACGATCGGCATCGCAGCCGTCGTCACGGTGACGGCGCTCGCGGGGGGTGCGCGCGAGAGCGTGGGCGCCAAGGTCTCCAGCCTCGGCGCGAACATCCTCATCGTCTTTCCGCGGGCCACCCGCACCTCCGGGGCACGAGGCGACACCTCGGGATCCAAGCTGAGCGAGCGGGACATTCGGTCGCTGGAGCGGGACTCGACATCGATTGCAATCGCCAGCCCGCAGCTGCGCATCGCCTCGGTCATCGTGTACGAAGGGCAGAACGCCGACGCCGACGTGACGGGCGTCCGGCTCGACTACTTCGAGATCAAAGGCTGGAAGTTCGAGACGGGCGGGCCCTGGTCACGCGAGGGCGAGTCGACCGCGGAGAACGTGATCGTCCTGGGTAGCGGCACGGCCGACAAGCTCTTCGGCCCCGTCGAGCCCATCGGTCGTTGGGTCCGGATCGGCAAGTCGACCTTCCAGGTGATCGGCGTGCTCGAGCCGAAGGGCACCACGCCCTTCGGCGAAGATCAGGACAAGGTCGCGTTGCTCCCGATCACCACGGTGCGCGGCAGCCTCGTGAAAGGGCGCGCCGATCGCGTCACCAGCATCGTGCTGAGCGCGACGAGCCGCGAGACGACCGTCAACGCCAAGAAGCAGGCCGAAGCCATCCTGCGCCAGCGCCACCGGATCGAGGAAGGCGCCGAAGACGACTTCGTCGTTCGCAGTCAGGGCGATCTGGAGAAGCTGGGTGACGTCATCTTCGGGGCGCTGACCGCGCTGCTGATCGCCGTCGCTGGCGTGTCGTTGGTGGTCGGTGGCATCGGTGTCATGAACATCATGCTGGTCAGCGTCACCGAACGAACGCGCGAGATCGGCATCCGCATGGCGATCGGCGCACGCGAAAACGACATCATGATCCAGTTCCTGGTCGAGTCCGTCGTCCTCGCCTTGATCGGCGGCATCGTCGGCACCCTCGCCGGGTTCGGCCTCATCAAGGGCCTCAGCGCCGCCCTCGAGTGGGACATGGCCCTGTCGCCGGCAGCGCTCATGGTGGCCCTCGCAACCAGCACGACGATCGGCCTCGTCTTCGGCTTCTTCCCCGCACGCCGCGCCGCCCAGATGGACCCGATCAAGGCGCTCCGCCAAGAGTGAGCGTCCGCGGTTCCGGCCACTGCTGAGCCGGAACGCGCGAACGCTGGCCAGCTCTCAGGATTTCTTCATGAGATCTGCAAATGTGCCGAACTTCGCGTCACGAGCGACGCCGGCTCGGTACGAGTTGAAGTCGGCCTTCTCCGCGTCGTCCTTCAGGGCTCGGATAGAGAGCTTCACTTCGCCGCGGCGGGTGTCGACCTCGATGACCTTCACGTCGAGCTTGGTGCCTGCTGGGAACTGCTTGCGCAGGTCGGTGCCTCGGGGAAAGCCAGTGTGGCTGCCGGGGATGAACCCGCGAGCGTGACGGCCGGTGGAGCCAAGGATGCGCACCACCAGACCGGACTCGGTCCCGGTGACGACCGCGACGTTGACCGACTTGTACGGCGCGACCCGCTGTCTGGGCAGGTCGACTTCGTCGGCCGGAGGCGCCGGGTGAAGCGCGATCTTGCGCGTCGACGGGTCGTTGGTGACGACGACGACGTCGAGCGACTCGTCGATCTTCACGACGTCCTTGGGGTGCTCGACCTCCTTGAAGGAGATGTCTGCGAGGTGGATCAGGCCGTCGATTCCAGGCTCGAGCTCGATGAAGGCGCCGAACGGCTGCAGCCGGGCGACCTTGCCGGTGTGACGCGTTCCCACCGCATACTTCTGCGAAGACGCCTCCCACGGGTCGTCGGTCGCGGCCTTGCGGGAAAGCCAGAGCTTTTTCTGGCCGTTGCGCGACTCGATGCGGATGACCCGCACCTCGATCTCGTCGCCGGGGCGGAAAGAGTCCTCCAGGCGCGCCATACGGTCGTGGCTGGCTTCTTCCCGCGGGATCAGGCCCTCGACCATGTGGTGCTCGGGGAGCGCGACGAACACGCCCCACTGCTTCACCGCGCGGACGATCGCCTTGTACGAAGCTCCCGCCTCGATGCCGACCAGCGCCTCGGCGCGCGCCTTGGCGGCCTCGACCTCGAGGAACTTGCGACGCGACAGGACGACGTCGCGCCCCTTCTTCTCATACGACAGAACGTGGAAGACGAAGAGCCGCCCGATGAGGTGCGACAGGTCGCCGCCCGGATGCAGATCGACATGCGAAGCTGGTGCGAAGGCGCGAAGGCCGTCGACGTCGACCTCGACGCCGCCGCGTACGGCGCCGGTTACGAAGCCTTCGACCGTCGCCTGGTCCTTGAAGGCCTGCTCGACCTTGGCGCGCGCGGCCTCGAGGGGCAGCGGCGCCTTGGAGACGCGCACCATGCCGCCGCGGATGCCGATGCTGGCGACGGTGGAGACGAACTGCTCTCCCTCGCCAGGAAGCTCCTGGTCCTCCGCTAGCTCGCGGCGATCGAAGAGGCCCTGTGCCTTGCCGGCAATGTCGACGAGGATGGCGTCGTCGGTGACGCGCTCGACCTTGCCGAACACCTCTTCGCCGACACGGAACGCCGGGGCTTCACGGCGCGGCCGGTCCTTCTTCTTGCGACCTTCGCCGCCCTCGCCGGCTGCCGCTTCGCCTTCCGCGCCTTCCGCGCCCTCCGCGCCCTCGGCCCCCGGCTCGCCCGGCGGCGTCTCGATGGGCTGACCATCGGGACCCAGGACGACCACGCCGTCCTTCTTCTTCCGGCGACGCCGGCGGCGCTTCTTCGCCTTGGTCTCGCCTCCCTCGGTCGCGGCGCCTTCTGCGGTTGCGCCTTCCCCGCTTTCAGCGGCGTCGTCGCCACCGCCTTCAGCGTCGTCGCCATCCTCGCCATCGTCACCTTCGGCAGGTGCGGCAGCGTCGGTGCGAGCCTCCCCTTCGGGAGTCGCGTCGGCGGACGGCGTCGGGCTCGGCGAAGCGTCGGCCGGAGCCTCGGTCGCCTGAGCGTCGGAAGGCGGCGCGGCTGCGGGCGCAGCTTCGTCGGAGGGTGCGGAAGCGACGGATGCGTCGCCGAGCTGTGCGTTCGGATCAGAGGTCATGACGAAAAACTCGGCGCAGTGGTCACACGAACACGAAGATGTCGTGCGCTCGCCCCCGCGCGGGGCGCGAAGCCTACCCGAGGGCGATCGGCTTCGCTACACACGCCACCTGTGCAGTCCTTCCAAAGCGTTCGAAAGAGGTCGCAGGGGCGGTGTCGATCAACGCGCGATCGGCAGGTGACGGTTCTTCCCGCCGGCCCGGTCGATGACGAAGGGAGAAGTCCGGGAGGTGTTCTCGACGCTGACTCGCCCGGCGAGGCGTCGTGCCACATCGACAAAAGAGGCTGAAATGGCCGCGTCTGGCGCCGCCTGGACGATCGGCGTCCCGGCATCGCCCCACTCACGGACGGACGGGTGGAGCGGAAGCTGACCGAGAAGGGGCGCCTCGGCGAACTCCGCGATGGCCTTGCCGCCTCCCGCTCCGAACAGCTCGTGTTTTTTTTCGCAGCCGTCGCAGATGAAGAAACTTTCGTTCTCCACGACGCCCAGGATGTGGATGCCGACCTTCTTCGCCATCGAGACGCTCTTGTAGACGTCCTGCAGCGCCACCTCTTGCGGGGTCGTCACCACCACCGCGCCGGTCGTCCGCATCTTCTGGGAGATCGTGATGGCGATGTCGCCCGTGCCCGGCGGGAGATCCAGAAGAAGGTAGTCGAGGTCTCCCCACTCGACGTCGCGCACGAACTGCAGAAGTGCGTTCTGCAGCATCGGGCCGCGCCAGATCACCGCCTGGCGGGCGTCGTCGAGCAAGAACCCGAGCGACATGAGCTTGACCCCGAAGCGCTCGAGCGGAACGAACTTCTTTCCGTCGAGTGACGTCGGTCGGCCGCTCACCCCGAGCATGGTCGGCACGCTCGGGCCGTACATGTCGGCATCGAGGAGGCCGACCTTCGCGCCTTCGCGCGACAACGCCATCGTAAGGTTGGTCGCGACGGTGCTCTTGCCGACGCCCCCCTTGCCGCTCATCACGAGGATGACGTTGGCAACGCCAGGACACGGGTCGTCGTCCTGGAGATCTCGGGTCGAGGTGCGGTGCGTGAAGGCGACCTCGACCCCCCGCGCGCCGACGCGACGAACCGTTTCCTGGATCGCTCGCTCCAACGCCTCCTTGAAGGGCGCCACCGGGCCGAGCAGCCGTATCGCCAGGCGGACGTCGTCGCCATCGATCTCGACCTCGCGCACCATGTCGAGCTCGATGAGGCTCTTCTGGACCTCCGGCTCGCGCACCGCCGCCAGTGCCTCGTTCACGGCCTCTTTGGTGATCGCCATGGCGCCCGGTTAGCACGTGGCCGGCGCTGCGTGCATCGCCCCGAGGTCGCGCTGCGCGCGCCAAGCGCTGGTGCGCCTGCCCGATCCGCTCGCCTCCGACCTCATCGCGCCGCTGCGGGAGAACGGCGATCCGTCCCTCAAGCCCGAGCCGGCATGGCGAAAAGACGCCTTGACTGTCCCGTGTGGCTGGACAAGCACGCTCTGGACGCGACCATGACTCCCTGATCACGGCCTGCGGCGGCGCCCCCAGAGCACATCGGCTCGCGCCGAGGCTGCGCCGCCAGCGACGTCGGTCGCTTCTACTTATTCAAGTGAACGGCGAGCGAAGCTCCCAGATCGAGAATCGTCGGGGCACCGAGCCCGAACGTCCCGCTCGGACAACCCGATGCCACCAGGAGGTGCGCGCCGGCGCCCTCGCGCTACGAGGCGCGGCCGGGGTCTTGCACCGGGTCGTGTCGTTCCTTACAGGGAGGACCTGGAGAGAGCAGCCGTAGGAAGACCGGTTCGCAGGAGCAATCCTCCGGGCCGCGCCCGTCCAACGGTCGCGCCGACCTGACGCCCGCCTGAGCGGGCGGCTGGTTTCGAGTTGGCAGTCCTTCGTAGGACCGCCTATATGGGAACGCCAACCATCGGTAACGGTCCTCGGCGGCCTGTTTCTGTGGTTCGCCTCGCGCCGAGGCGAAATGCCTTCGCCATCAAGCGGGGCTGTCCACGGCACTCAGCAGAGGACAAGGAGAGCTTTGTATGTCCACGAAGAACACGGTCGCCAAGAAGGCTCAGAAGTTTCACCTCCTCGCCATGCCGGTTTTCGCCGTTGCGGCGATTGCGTCGATGGTCTCCGGCTGCGGCGACGACCTGCTCCCCGAGAACCCGCTGTGCTGTGGCGAGGGTGACTTCCAGGTCGGTGGCACGATCGAAGGCGACTACAGCGGCGAGGTGAAGGGTGCCCTTCAGGCCGTCGCCGACGTCAGCGGCATCGCTGCCGCCACCATCGAAGACCTGACCACCGCCTGTCGCGCCATGGCCACCGACCTCGGCGCTCCCGCCGCCGAGCGCGACGCGGCCCAGGCGAACCCCGACAAGCGCGCCCGGATGAGCGCGTACTGCAACCTCGCGGTCAGCGCGATCGCGAGCGTCAAGGGTGCAGCCACCCTCAGCGTCGTCATCGAACCGCCCAGGTGCAGCGCGTCGGTCAGCGCATCAGCGAGCTGCAGCGCCGACTGTCAGGTCGACGCGTCCTGCGATGCCAAGGCGACGCCCCCCACCTGCGAGGGCGGCAAGCTCGAAGTCTCCTGCAGCGGCGGTTGCACCGCGGAAGCCGGCGCCTCGCTCTCCTGCACCGGCTCGTGTACGGGCACCTGCGAGGGTTCCTGCACCGCGGAGGCTGGCGGCGTCGAGTGCGCCGGCAAATGCGACGGCACCTGCACGGCGTCGGCTGAAGGTGGCGGCACCGGCATCCAGGCCGACGGCACCTGCGACGGCAACTGCGAAGGCACCTGCGAAGTCACGGCGCCGAGCGCCGAATGCTCGGGCTCGTGCAGCGGCACGTGCAGCGCGAGCTGCGAGGGCACGGCGGAGGCGTCGGTCAAGTGCGACGGCAAGTGCGA
>Ga0105046_10004791_pt1 | contig 21492 bp, 12 predicted proteins | sample MAT03_FD_78385 | JGI IMG/M metagenome (GOLD analysis project Ga0105046, IMG submission 78385) | Freshwater microbial communities from Lake Fryxell liftoff mats and glacier meltwater in Antarctica - MAT-03 (megahit assembly) | ecosystem: Environmental > Aquatic > Freshwater > Ice > Liftoff...
AACCTGGACCAATGGGCCTCATCGGTGCTGCGGCGGTTCGGTTACAAGCCAGAGCTGCTATACGATGAGAGTGCGAGACGCAGCTATTGGCAGGCTGCAATGTCGGCCATGCCGGCATCGGCGGACCTGTCACACCACTTCATGCGCGCCGAGTACGAACGTGTAGTGCTTCCGCAGGGGTGCGAGACCGCAGAGGACTACATGCGAGCCCGCCGAGTCGGGCGGGGCGGACAGTTGGGACGGGCTACCCGGAAGGCGATCTGGCCTGTGTTCGCCGAGTACCGCGCTCAGCTGCACGGGGCAAACCTTCGCGAGCCCGAGGAGGCCTTTCGCGATGCTCGCCGGCTACTCGCAGACCAAGCCACTGAACTTGGCATACGTGCCATGGTGGTCGATGAGGCACAAGACATCAGTCCTGCGGCGTTCGAGCTGATCCGCGGGGCAGTACCCCTCGCTGCGAATGACCTGTTCATCGTAGGCGACGCGCACCAGCGCATTTATCGCCACAAGGTGGTGCTCAGCCGCGTCGGGATCGAAGTGCGTGGGCGCAGCCGGAGCCTACGGGTGAACTACCGAACCACAGATGAGATTCGTCGCTGGGCCTGTGCGCAGCTGGAAGGCTGCGCGATAGACGATCTGGACGGCAACCTGGATACCTTGCGCGGTTACCGATCACTGACCCACGGCGATCGACCTTATGTCATTGAGTCGACATCCCACCAAGACGATGTCAAGCATATCAAGACGATCCTAAAGCAGCTTGCCGATGACACCATTGAACCGCGTCAGATCTGTATCGCAGCTCGGACAAACGACGATGTCGATGCCGTTGTGTCGGGCTTGAAGAAGGCCGGAATTCCTACGCTGCGTTTGGACCGGTCTACGCCGGACGATCCTGCAGCTGCGGGGGTGCGAGTGGCCACGATGCACCGGATCAAAGGGCTTGAGTTTGGAGTTGTGGTCATCGCCGCCTACAAAGGCGCGGACAAGTACGCCGAAATGTTCGCCAAGGAGGAGGACGCTGGCGTTTCTGACGAGACCGAAAAAGCCGAGCGGTCACTGCTGCACGTTGCCGGAACACGTGCCAAGCGCAACCTATTCGTACTCGTGAGGGCTTAGCCCTGCATACGTGTAAGCCTCCCATTGCATGGCTCAATGCAGCTGAAGGCGTCTCCGTCTGGTAGCACGGACTACACCCATCTACTGCTGGAATCGAAACGGTCAGACTCAGCATCAATTGCGGCGGCGCTCAGACCCTATTTTGAGTCTGCGCATCTTGCCGACCGGGAAGTATTTCATGGCGAGGCCGTAGACGGCGGATGTTGGCGTTGGCCTCCTAAGCCGAAATGCCGTAATGCTGCCGTTCGTGAGCGCTTGGAAGTGGCCGATTCCGGGTTTTCCCAAGTATCGGCTGTGTGGCGGTCCAATTCGAACGACGGCAATCTGGCGGGCTGATCAGCGAAGCAGCTGATCGCTGTCGACCCATTGCAGCCGGCGGCGGTTTCCTCACCGAGCGACCGGTCTACCTTGGAACTTGACGTTCGCCGGCGGCGCCGAGAAAGGCCGAGATGGCGACAGCTGTCGTTCGCGGAGGCCGGCCGAAGGTCTCGGCAGTTTCGGCGGCGGACGTCTGCATCCGATGGTCACGAACTGGCGCTGCCGACCCATAGGAGCCGGCGGCGGTTTTCGCGACGGCCGACCGCTGTACCTTGAAAGCTGACATCGATCGACATCCAGGCGCGGCGACCAAACTTCGGTAGCTGTCGTTTGACGTGACGTACCGCCGTTTGACATCAGGTGCCGGCCGAACGACCGCTGCCCGAAGGCTCGAACTGGCACTATCGACCCATTGCAGCCGGCGGCGGTTTTCCCAGTGAAAGGCCGGTGTACCTCGAAACTTGACTTTCGCTCAAGCCGCAGAGAAAGTCAGCGAGGGCGACAGCGGTCGTTCGAAGCTGGCAACCAGCGAACGGGCTATTGTCGCGATGGAGTAACTGCAGCCGAACTGGCGCTGCCGAAGAAGAGCGGCCGGTAGACGGCCACAGCGCGTACGTCGTAGAGCTGGAGAGGCAGCGACACCACCACGTGCCGCAGTTCCAGGTGCGGCGGTTCAGGGATGCAACCAAGACCCTCGGCCAGTGGGACGGGCACCGGCCAGCATCGGAAAGGATTCGCCGCATGATCCCCATTGACAGACTGTCCGCACCCAAGGCGTTCCTGGTTGCCGCCAAGGTCGGCGAGGACGCTGCCGCCGCGTTCTTTGCCACGGCGATAAAGCGGCGCCAGCAAATGAGCTTTGAGTTCAACGACGCGGCGATGCTGACCCGCACGGTGCTTGCCCGCCTGGGCAAGCAGTTCAATGGCAAGTGCGCGTACTGCGAGTCGACCGGGGCTGACCAAGTGGACCGCTTCCGGCCGCGCGCGGGCGTGGCCGAGTCGTCGGGCAGCTACCTGGGGGACCACTATTGGCGCCAAGCGTTTTCATGGGAGAACCTTTACCTAACGTGTCCGTCCTGCAACCGGCATAAGGGCAACCGGTTTCCTGTGCAGGGCAAGCGCGCAGGCGCGGGCGCCGACAGGGCGGCGTTGCTGGAAGAGCACGCATTGCTGGTCGACCCTTGCGAGGACGCGCCCGGAGAACACCTGGTGTTTTCGGCCGATGGCCGCGTTGCCGGCAAGACCGACAAGGGCCGCATTTCCATCGAGGTATTCAGCCTGAACCGGCCCGATTTGGTGCGCCAGCGAAAGGGCGAGGCCCGGACCTTCGCCCTGGCCCTGTCCAAGGCCCCGGCGGCGTCCGACCTGGACGCCTTGCTGGACAACCGCATGCCCTTCCTGGCCCTGAAGCGAGCCATGCTGAAGGAGCGGTCGCGGCGCGGTGGCAAGCGCGTCGATGAACGGGCTGCGGCGCGGCAGGCGCAGCAGGACTACGACATCCGCATGGAAGATGCGTCCATCGGCACCAAGGCAGGACGTACGCTGTTGCGCTCGCGTGCACGCTTCATTGAGCGTGTCGAGATTCGCAACATTGCGTCGATCAGCCGGCTGGACATCGACCTCTCCAGCTCCACGTCCGACAGCGCGCCCTGCCTGGCCGTGCTGGGCACAAACGGCGTGGGAAAGTCCACCGTCCTCAAGTGCATTGCGCTGGCACTGGCAGGGCCGAAGCACCGGCTGGCCACAGGTGTGAAGGCGCGCGACCTAGTCAGGCATGGCCAAGCGCAGGGGCGGGTGACGGTCTACCTCAGTGGCTTCGAGCGCCCGGTCGAGATGGTGGTGAACCTTGCCACCGGCTCGTTTAAGTTCCAGCAGGAGAAGTCGCGCGCGGCCATCCTGGCCTATGGGTCAAGCCGCCTACTTCCCACCGGCAAGCACAAGGCGCCGCGGCTGTCGCGTGTGCCGCAGGACGAGGCCGCTGCCCGCATCCACAACCTGTTCGACCCCTTCCTGCCGATGACCGACGTGTCCCGGTGGCTGAAGAGCATTCCACGCGCGCAGTTCGAGGAGGCAGCGGCCGTCCTCAAGACTCTATTGTGGATGGACAGGAGTTCCAGCTTCGTGCGCACCGCCTCGAAGACCGAGCCGATCATGGTGCGCTTCAGCCCGAAGGGGCCGCTGCAGCCCTTCTCGTCGCTGAGCGACGGCTACCAGTCGATGCTGGGCCTGGCGGCCGACCTGATCCAGACGATGTACCGCCTGGGCTTCGAGTCGATGCGCGCGGCCCAGGCCGTGGTGCTGATCGATGAACTGGGCAACCACTTGCACCCCTGGTGGCGTATGCGTGTGGTCAAGTCCCTTCGGCAGGCCTTTCCGCAAGTGCAGTTCATCTACAGCACGCATGACCCGCTGTGCCTGAAAGGGCTGCAAGACGGCGAAGTCATCGTGCTGCGCAAGACCCCGCGTGGCAAGGTGTTTGTGCTGGGGAACCTGCCTTCTGTGCAAGGGCTGCCTGTGGGCCAGCTGTTGACGTCTGAACACTTTGGGCTGGAGAGCGCCGTCGACCCCGAGACGGACGACGCCGCGCGCCGCTACCTGCAGCTGTCCAGAAAGGTTGGCCGTCGCACGAGCGCAGAGACCCAGGAGTTCGACCGGTTGAAGCGCGAGCTGACGCAGACAAGCTTCTTGGGACAGACCAGACGCGAGCAGCTGATGCTGGACGCGCTCGACACCGACAGCACTACCATGCCGCCGCCCGGTGAGTTTCGTGTAGACATGAAGCGCCAGTCGGCCAGGACGATAGACATGCTGCGGCGTGTGCTGCGGGCGGCCGAGCCCCAGGGTCCGAAGGGGCGTTGACATGATCCATGTCGACAGGTCTGGCGTGCCCGTGCCGGCGACGCTGGATGGCCAAAACAGCGCCGGCGCAATGGAGACCGCCAGGAACATGGCACTTGTTCTGCAGGGCAGGCACGACGACATGGTGTTTGCAGCATATGCCACGCAGCCTGTGAAAGACGCGCTGGGCGCCATGTTCCACCGCAAATGCGCGTACTGCGAGTCGCTGTTGCTGGGCAACCAGCCCGGCGACGTTGAGCACTATCGGCCCAAGAAGAAGGTCCGCCTGGAGCCCATCTCGGGCAGGACGCAGGAGGTGGCGGGCTATCACTGGCTGGCGGCCGACTGGAACAACCTGTTGTCATCGTGCGCCGACTGCAACCGGCCACGCAGGCAGGAGGTGAATGGCCAGGGCGTCGAGGTCAAGGGCAAGGCCAACTGGTTCCCGGTCAAGGACGAAGCACGCCGCGCAAAGGACGCAAAGGGCCTCAAGAAGGAGCCCCGGCTGCTGCTGGACCCTTGCATCGACGACCCATCGCGGCATCTGCTCTTCCATGAAGACGGCTCGGTGACGGCCAAGTCCGGTAGCACCATGGGCCGAGCCACCATCACCGTGTGCGGTCTCGACAGGCTGGAACTGCTACAGGCCCGCGCCAAGCAGCGCAAGTTTGCCGGGGGGCTGATCCGCAACATTCTGGAGAAGCTGGCCGCGAACACCGAGCCAAGCCACCAGGACATCGAGGATTTGCTGGTCTTCATGGACCCAAGCAGCCCCTTCAGCGCTTATATGAAGCACGTGATCTGGAGCAGGCTGGCGGTGCTGTTTTCTTGATCGGTGTGCGCAGTCCAATGATCGGGGACAGTGTTTCGGGAGAACGCGGGCACCCATGGATGAAGAACAGGGAAGGCCACTTCGAGGGCGGTATGCGCCTGACGCTGCTCTTTGGTCAGATGCGCCACCCTGGACTCCAGCACTAGGCAGAGCAGCTGAAGGCGCGCTGAACAAAGCGTGATCTGGCACATTGCACTGGGCATGCTGCAAGGCCTGTCCCGGTCATCTGCCAACTTAGGGATGCGGGCGGTGGAGAAACTTCGTTACAACTACGGACCGTGAACGCTGCGGGCTGCAGCGAAGCCACTACCGGGAGAAATGACATGGCCCGTTGTCCCTTCGCCACCTGGCACCCGATTTCCGGCTCGTCCGGGCCGCATGTGGGCGGGCCTTTCAAGATCGTGCACCACACCACCGAAGGCAGCACGGCCGAAGGGGCGCTGAAGGCCTTTGCGCAGAACCGGTCCGACCCGCATTTCACGGTCGACGCGACGCGCATCCTTCAGCACATCGACACCGCCGAAGGCGCCCGCGCGCTGCGCAACGACCCCGGTGGCGTACAGACGAACCGCGACTCCGCGGTCCAGATCGAGCTCGTCGGGTTTGCGCACCTGGCCAAAGACGCGCGCGCCTTGACACAGCTGGCCCGCCTGTGCCGCTGGATCGAGGCCACCCACGGCGTGCCGCGGATCTGGCCGGCCGGTCTGCCGCGCCCTGCCAAGAATGGGCACGACCCCGGCGGCCACAACCGCGATGCGCCCACGTGGGACGGCCAGAGCGGCCACTATGGCCACTGCCACGTGCCGGAGAACTCGCACTGGGACCCGGGCTACAGCGAACAGGAAGTGGCCTTCCTCATGGACGCCACCTTCGACGCCCAGGGCCGACTGCTGTCGCCTGCGCTGCCGGCGCCGTCCGCTGTTGCAAAGAAGGCGCCTGGCGCCAGCCGGTCGCGCAAGGCGCCAGCTGCCGAACCGCGGTCCACGATGCCCGACCATGGCGAAGTGCCGGTCGGCTTGTCGGCCTACATCCACAACCTGCCGCTGCCGCAGGTGCAACCCTTTCCTGGTGTGCCGGGTGCAATTCTGCGCGGGCGCCGGGCGGCAACTTCGGCCCGGTCGGCCCCAGGCCCCGACGCGGTGGTCGACGTCGGCAGCCTGCTGTGTTTTGTCGACGGCGTTCCGGCGCAAGAGCGGGAAGACATCCTGTACTCGGTGCAGCTGGCGCAGCGCGGCGCCAGCGGCGCCTTCGACCGCTTCACCGAAACCCAGGCCTGGTACGGTAAGTACGTGGAGATCCTGGAGAACCTGGGCTGGGCCACCGAGCAGATGGCTTTTTCGCGCTTCGACCAGAGCGAAGGCCAGTTCCGCATGGACCAGGCGGCGCTGGCGATCATCACCGCCATTGCCAGCCAGAACCAGCTGGCCGTGCTGCAGGAATCGGTTTCCGCGCTGTCCAAGCTGGCCGAGGACGATGGCTCGATCAGCCTGTTCGACTTTCATTCCTCCACCCAGGGCAGTGGCAACTTCCAACTCGGGGCCGTGCAGCGCAGCGAAAACGGCGCGCTGACGATGGCGCTGGGGGCGTTCTACTTTCGCAGCGTCGATGAAAGACGGCGCTTTCTCTTCTTCAAGTGGGGCGCGCGTGAAGTGCACTTCTGGACCGCTGCGCAGCGCATGACGCTCAACACTACCTTCTACGCCCGCCGCCGCGCCGACGTGCTGGCCCGGCTGGAGGCCGACGCGCCGCAGTACATCGCCGACCTCAAGTTCGGCGCACGCTGAAGGCGACCGGGTGTCCACCGTCATCGCCTGCCGGACGCGCCTGCTGACACCGAGCCAGGCCGCCACCGCCGTGCGCCGCGGCGTGGAAGTGAACCCGGCCAACGCCACCGAGCACGCCGTCCTCGCCGCCAACGGGCGGAGCGGCGGCCAACGCCGGCTGGCCCTGGTGATTGCGCGGCGGTGGCCCGAAGCCGGAGCGCACCTGAGCGTTCAGTTTCTAGACAACCCGTCGGTCGCCCTGCGCAAGCGCCTCCTGCTGCACATGAACGCCTGGGGCGAACACGCGAGCGTGCGGTTCGATGAGACCCAGGGCAAGGGCATGGTGCGCATCGCGCGGCTGAAGGAGCCCGATGCCGAAGCCGGCTTCTGGTCCTATGTGGGCACCGAGATCCTCGGCATCGAGCCCGAGTTGCCGACGATGAACCTGGAAGGGTTCACGATGAAGACACCCGAGTCGGAATTCCTGCGCGTGGTGCGCCACGAGGCCGGGCACACGCTGGGGTTCGAGCACGAACACATGCGCAGCGACCTGGTCAAGCGCATCGACCGCCGCAAGGCCATCGTCTACTACCGAGGCAGCGACGGCTGGACGCAGGAAGAGACGGTCGAGCAGGTGCTGACGCCGCTGAAGGCGCGATCGTTGATGAGCACGACGGAAAGCGACCCGCTGTCGATCATGTGCTACCAGATCCCGGCCGAGATAACCAAGGACGGCACGACGATCCCAGGTGGCACCGACATCAATCCGAAGGACCATGCCTTCGCCGCCAAGGTCTATCCGAAAACAGCGCCCGGGGCGTTGGCGCTGCGTGCAGCAGCGGTGGCGACGGCGGCGGCAGCGCCAGGGTCACCTGTGCTGGCGCCGCTGGCCGTGCGCACCGAAGCTGCGGTGCCGGCCGACGATGCGCTGCAGATCGTGATCCTCGATGGCTTCGACGCCATCACCGGCCAGGCCGGCCCGGCGCCGGGACAGGCGGCGTTTGCCCGCGTCTTTGCCAGCTACCGCGGCGCCCGAGTCATGCAGCCGATGCGCCTGCGCGCCGACGCCGCAGGAAATTCCACGCTCTACGGCAAGATCATCCGCACCCACGAACGCATCAAGGCCTACACCAACCGCGAAAGCGGCACCTTGCCGACCGACGTCGAGATGATGGAGTTTGGCCACGAGCTCTTCGAGACGCTGTTCCAGGGCGAGGTGCGGCGGCTCTACGACGAAGCGCGTTCCCGCCAGCAGGGTCGCAAGCTCGACGTGGTGCTGACGTCGATGATCTCGTGGATTGCCGAGAAGCCTTGGGAGTTTGCCTACGACCGCACGCGCCGCAGCTTCCTGGCCACCGAGGAAGTGCACTTCGTGCGCAACGCGCTGGCCGCCGTGCCCGCCGACCGCATCCCGCGGCGGCATGGGCCGCTGCGCATCCTGGTAGTGGCCGCGCAGCCGCTGGGCTTTGGCCTGCTGTCGATAGCGCAGGAAGAAGAAGTGGTGCGGCGCGGCTTCGAAGGGCTCGTCAACGCGGGCCTGGCGGTGATCGAGACGCTGCAGCGGGCAACGCCCGGCGCCATCCTCAGCCGCGTCTCGACCACGCCCTTCGACATCGTGCACTTCATCGGCCACGGCGCTTTCGACGAAGCCACCGGTGTCGGCTCGCTGGTCTTCGAAAACGGCGACGGCGGGAGCCTCGAAGTGCCGGAGCGAACGCTGCGCGAGATCTTCTGCGGGCGCGGCATCAGCCTCGTCTTCCTCAACGCCTGCCAGACCGGCAGCGGCGGCAAGGCCGACTTCAACAAGGGCGTGGCGCAGTCCCTGGTGTCGCACGGGCTGCCGGCCCTGGTGGCCAATCAGTACAGCGTGCTCGACTCTTCGGCAACCGCGTTTGCACAACACTTCTACTGGGCGCTGGCGCAAGGCATGGGCGTGGGCCCCGCCGCACGCGACGCGCGCATTGCCGTCAACTGTTCCATACAGGGCGACATCATCGACTGGGCGGTGCCGGTGGTGTATGCGCGCGACCCAGCCATGACCCTGTGCGACCCGCGGATGGCAGCCACCGCAGCGCCAGCCGCCGCCGCGCGCGCCGCCAGCCAGCGGCGGCCGTCCAACGGCCGCCAGCGCCTGGCGGTGTGGGACATCGACGGCGTCTTCCCGGCGCTCAAGCACACACTGCGGCGGATGAACGACGTGCAGTCGGTGTTCGAATTCGCCCTGGTCGAGCTGTCGTCGCCCATGGACGTCTGGGATGTGAAGGACAAGGCACCCGACGGCACACCCTACCTGATGGCGGAACGCCTGGCGCAACGCATGGAGTCCGCCGCCGCTGAACTCGGCGTGCAGGTGCTGGCCTGCATCACCCGCCACTGGATGCGCAGCAACGACACGCTCAACCTCTACGGCTGGTGGCCCCCCGAGCGCAAGCCGCCGGTGGTGGTGATGTCCTTCGCCGGCTTCGACGACTTGCAGGCCGAAGGCGCACAAACCGACCGTGCCCTGGCCAACCTGGCGGTGAGCGCACTGGCCGGGTTCATGGCCGGCATCCCCGCACACACTCATGGGCCCAAGAACTGCCCAATGTGGCACAACCCCGAACGCCTGCTGTCGCACCTGACCGAAGCACAGCGCTTCGACCCGGCGTGCCGCAAGCAGCTGCAAGCGCTGCATCAGCAAGAACTGAAGGCTTTTGACCTGCTGCTCAGCGCGTTTGATTGAACCGACAAGGAGAGCCCCCCGATGCCCACCACACGCAAGCCGGCGGCCCCGGCGCCAAAGAAGAAGAAGGCGCCCAAGGCCGCGGCCGGCCCGCTGACGCTGGAGCAGGCACGCGCCATCGTCGGCGTGACGGCCGAGCCGCCCGAGCCGGCAGCGGCAGCGCCAGCGTCAAAGAGGCGCGCCGCCGCGCCGCGGCGGGCATCGCGTGGCGCCGGCGGCGCCGTGGCAGCCGCCATCGACACCGTGGCACCGACCCCAACGCCTGCCACGGTGGCGATCGAACGCAGACAGTTGGAAATCAAGGACCGCGAACAACGCAAGCAGCGCCTGCACGACTACAAGGCCACGCTGGCTCTCCTGCAGGAACGCGGGGTCAAGGGGCTGCCGGAAGCGCCGCCTGCGCCGCTAACGCCTGCCGCCGGGCCGAAGCGCCGCCGCGGGCCCGGTGCGCCCGGCGCAGCCGCTGCTGCAGCCGCCAGTGGCCCGCTGCGCATCTTTGCCGAAGGCGACTCCTGGTTCGACTACCCGGTGCCCTTCTTTGGCGGTGGCCTGGTGCCGCGGCTGGAAGACCGCCTGGGCGTACCGATCCTGAACATGGCCAAGGCCGGCGATGAAACGCGCTTCATGCTGGGCGTCGAGCAGCGGCAGTTGATAGCACGCCAGTTCCGCGACGGCTGCCCGGATGGCACGCCTTGGGAACTGATGTTGTTTTCAGGCGGCGGTAACGACATCGTCGCCCAGCCGCTGGCGCTATGGGTGCGCGATTTCAACACCACGGCGCCGCCGGCCAAGCTGCTGAACCAGGCCCGGTTTTCCAGTGCTCTGGCGCTGGTGCAGGCGGCCTACGAAGACCTGATCGAGATGCGCGACCTGCTCAGCCCGAGCACCCATCTGGCCTTCCATGCCTATGACTTCGTGATACCCGACGGGCGCGGCATCTGCCACCTGGGGCCTTGGTTGAAGCCCGCCTTCGACCTGCACGGTTTCCCGGCAGATCTGGCTTCGTCCACCGCGGTGGTGCGCGAGATGCTGATTCAGTTTGCCGCCATGCTCAAGGCGCTGGAATCGCATCCGCGGGTGACGTTCATCAAGGCCCAGGGCACGCTGCCTGCCGTGAAGTCGTCCTGGCACAACGAAATGCACCCCTCGCGCAGCGGCTTCAACCAGATTGCCGCCAAGTTCCACGCTGCCATCAAAGCGATGTTTCCGGGACGCGTGGTGGCGTGAGGCTTCGGGGTCCGGGGGAGTTGCCTGAAGCGGCCCCCGGATGACTCGATATTCGAACACCGTTCTTCTCGTCCTGAGCCTGCCGTGTGAGCCGCCACGGGAGACCAAGGCCGCTCAAGCCAGGCTTGTCGCCGCAGAACCCGTCCTGTAGTGGAGACCTACCGGTTCGCCGCTTTCGGATGTAGCCGTTCGGCCGTAAGCATGTCGCAGTCATTTATCGACCCGCGGAACCGGCTGGTGTCGCCGGATCAAGTCTGCTCGCGACCGCATCGACGAAGGTCAACTTGCCAGACGGACCAGTCGTTCGGTCTGACCACCGCTGCCGACTCCTCTGGGTCGTGAGCGCCAGCAGGATCCCGGCGGGTGCAGACGTTCGACCAAGGTCTGCGGCTTACCGGGCTGCCTACCAGGCTGATTGACCGCAATGGAGATTTCGTCGCCTCGGACGAGTCGCGGGCTATGTCGGCTGTACTTCGAGACCGGTCACTGGCCCAGAGATTTTTTTTGGTGACTGGGCGACCGGTAGTGGCCGGGACCAGTAAGCCAAGCGGACGCCAGGAAGCTGATCTTTGATACGCGTTCTGGCCATGCCAAGGTCAGCTAACGGTTGCCTCGGGCTAAAGCCGGTACCGGCCAAGTGCGGTCGTCCGAGAACTGCAAAGTTCACTTTGGCGATGACCGGTTCCAAAGTACAGCTGACGTTGCCACACGTCCGCCGGGTTCGATCTCATCCAGCAGATCTGATGTTCACCACCGCTTGAATGCTATTCGAGGGTTTGTACGGCCCCCCGCGGGAGCAATCTCAGACGGCGCTCGAAGGAATCCGTGTGTCGCCGACCATGGCCGAACGCCTCGCCATCGATCCGTATAGTGACACGCTCGCTTGCGGCGTACTGGCCACGCGATGTCGCAAACGCGCCGATTGCGATTTCTAGCAGTGCTCCGGTACGGATTCGGACAAGGGCGCAGCCAATTGCGACACCAAACGTCGCGTTCACGACCAGACTTGAGAAGATGGATGCAACCACTGCGACGCTTACCGAACTGGTGCAGGCGTTTCCGCGTTTGTTCAAGGCACAACTCCCGATGGTGCCCGGCTACGTCGACGACGGATGGCACGATCTGACTACGGATCTCTTCGCCCGGATCGATGGGCAACTGAGCGACGCGCAGGCCCGACGATTCCAGGTGGTGCAGATCAAGGAGAAGCTCGGTGGCCTGCGGGTGTACTTCCGGATAGACGGTCCGCCTGATCGTCAGAAAGCATCCGATGCAGGACCTTCGGGTGCCGAGGCATCCCAGGATCATCGACTCCGCCACGAGGTGCTCGCGCTAATCGCCAGCGCGCAGGACGAAGCCTCACGTCGGTGCCAGGTCTGCGGCTGCGGAGGACGGCTAAGACGGTTCCCGGGGTTGCTACGCGTGCTGTGCGAAAGGCATGCCGCTGATCCCCCACAGCCGGTCTACGAGGCAAGCAGCTTGCCCCCGACTTGAAGTCCCGCTGAGCCTGCTGGGTCATGCCCGTCTCGGGGCCGGCGCATGGATCGCCAGCGACACAGTTTGTCGCATCAATGGCGACACTGGAAGTGCCATAGGAGATCAACATGTTGAACCGTCCAAGGCGCTCGCGCGCCGCCACTTCCCAAAGCGCACCCTTGTCACCCATCGTTCGACTGTGGGTGCTGCGCATGCTCGTTCCGCTTGGAGGCGGACTAAAGTTTGTCGGCCTGAACGGCTTCCGTGACGACGGCATGGCGTCTGCGATTGGGTTGGGCAAATGGATCGATGCCGATGAAGGTGAGTTCAAGGTCCGCACAGTTCGGGCGAACCTGAGGGAGATCCACGGCCGGGCCGAGGCGCGGGCGAGCCGAGTGAGGCCGCCTAGGCTTCTGGTACAGAACATTGCGAGGCTCGGCGCACTGATCGGGCTATCCGAGGTCGACCAGCAGATCCTCGCCTTCGCCGTGATGCTCCAGACGGAACAGTTGCTCGACAGCACGGCCGAGTACCTCGGCGAGATGTCCTCCCAAAGGGTGCACCGTGTGGTGGCGGTGGCGCTGGGGCTGCCGCAGATCAGTGTTCGGCGCGCGTTCGAGGACCATGGGATCCTGATGCGATCCGGCCTCCTGACCATGTGTCGGTTCGGCACGAATTCATTGCGCGACAAGCTCAACCTGCTCTCGGATCGATTTGCCGACACGGTGATGTCTTCCGTGGATGACCCGATCAAATTCCTTCGGGACACGGTGCTGCCCTCGACGCCGGGGCACCTGCGGCAAGAGGACTTCGCCCACCTAAACCTGTCGACCCGCGTCTTGGCTCCCTATCTCCAGAAGTGCGTGCGTCAGCGGCGCACGGGCGTGAACATACTGGTCCATGGCCGCCCTGGCACCGGCAAGAGCCAGTTTGCCAAGCTGATAGCCAGCGAACTTGGGTGCACGCTGTTCGAAGTGTCGGGCGAAGATGGCGACGGCGACCCCCTGACTGGCGCATCCAGGCTGCGGTCGTTCCGCGCCGCGCAGAGCGTCCTGGCGCGTTCGTGCGCGTTGATTCTTTTCGACGAGATCGAGGACGTGTTTGAGTCGGCGTCAGCCGCTGATCGGCTCGAGGCGTCGCCGGCCAAGGGGCGAAAGGCGTGGATCAACCGTGTCCTCGAAACCAACCCGGTCCCGACGTTTTGGCTCGCGAACTCGATTTCTGGTGTCGATAGCGCGTTCGTCCGGCGTTTTGACATGATCCTGGAATTCCCCGTGCCGCCAAGGGCACAGCGCGAGAAGTTCATCCGCGAGGCGTGTGACAACCTCGTCAGTGACTTCGGTGTACGGCGCCTGGCAGATTGCGATGAACTCGCACCTGCGGTTGTGGCGCGTGCCGCCGCTGTCGTACGCTTCGTTGGCGACAAACTGCCGCAGCGAGACCGTGGCGAAGTGCTTCAGCAACTGGTGAACCAGACCCTTCTGGCACAGGGACACGCCGAGGTGTTGGGTGCCGCTGAGAACGACTTGCCGAACACCTACGATCCCACCTTCATTCGCACCGAACCTGGACTTGACGAGATCGCCCAGGGTGTGGCGAAGGCGGGCTCGGCGCGCATTTGCCTCTATGGTCCCCCGGGCACGGGCAAGACGGCCTGGGCGAAGTGGCTCGCCAGCACATTGGGCCGACCGTTGAATCTCAGGCGCGCTTCGGATCTGATGAGCAAGTGGCTGGGCCAGACGGAAAAGAACATCGCCGAAATGTTCAGACGCGCCAAGGCTGAAGGCGCGATCCTGCTCATCGACGAAGTCGATAGCTTCCTGCAGGAACGCAGGGGAGCTTCCCGCAGTTGGGAGGTCACGCAGGTCAACGAAATGCTGACACAGATGGAGGCATTCGAGGGCATCTTCCTGGCCAGCACAAACCTCGTGGAGGGACTGGACGAGGCATCGCTTCGGCGCTTCGATCTGAAGGTGAGGTTCGACTACATGGCGCCAGGCCAGGCCTGGGCGCTGTTCGTCAGGCAGGCCGAATCCATGGGGCTGCACCCGGCTGATGGCGAACTTAGGCAGCGCATTGTTGCGCTGGATCAGTTGACCCCGGGCGACTTCGCCACCGTGGCCAGGCAACATCGGTTCCGACCGCTGGCGGCTGTGATTGAGCTGGCGGATGCGCTGGTGAACGAGGTCGCGATGAAGCGCCATCGGGTGGCTCGGCCGATCGGGTTTCTGTCATCGGGTACAACCGGCTTGAAGGCCATCACATGAAGAACCTGTCCAAGACCAAGTTGCTGGCCTACCGCCAGTGCCCCAAGCGCCTTTGGCTCGAGGTGAACCGGAAGGACTTGCGGCAGGACTCCGCCACCACACAGGCCAACTTTGATGTCGGCAATCAGGTTGGGGATATTGCCCGGCGGCTCTACGACCCCGAAGAGAACGGCGAACTGCTGGAAATGAAGCGGCTTGGTGTGACTGGGATCGTGGCCAGAACAAGCGAGTTGCTGCCCGTTGGCCGGCCGATCTTCGAGGCAGGGTTTGCCGCAGATGGGGCCGAAGCTCTGGCGGATCTGCTGATGCCCGTTGCAGGGCGAGGACCCAAGCGCTGGCGAATGATCGAGGTGAAGTCTTCCGCGTCGGTGAAGGACTACCACCGCGACGACGTCGCGATCCAGTCATCTGTGGCACGCCGTGCCGGCCTTCGATTGGCAAGCGTGTCGGTTGCGCACATTGACTCCAGCTGGACCTACCCGGGCAGTCAGGACTACGCCGGCTTACTGGTTGAAGTAGATCTGACTGCAGAGGCCTTCAGCCGCGAGGCCGAGGTAAAGACTTGGATTGCCGAATCACAGGCGGTTTTGCGTAAGCGAGCAGAACCTGTCATCAGCACGGGAGCACAGTGCCAACTGCCCTACGCCTGCGGGTTCATCGAACACTGCTCGGCACAGGAACCACAGGCCGAATATCCCGTGGCCTGGCTGCCCAACGTGCGTACCAAGGCGCTGAAGGCCTACATGGACGAGCACGGGCCGACCGAGTTGCACGAGGTTCCTGATGAGCTTCTCAACGAGACTCAACTGCGTGTGAAGCGGCACACGCTCGCCGGCACGGTCTACTTCGATGCGGCAGGTGCAAGGGCCGACCTCGCCAAGATAGCCAAGGATGGCTGGCCGGCGTACTTCATGGACTTCGAGACGATCAACCTGGCCGTGCCGATCTGGCCGGGAACACGGCCGTTCCAGCAGATCCCGTTTCAGTTCAGTGTCCACCGGCTGGCCCGGAACGGTCGTATGAGTCAGGAGGCATTCATCGACCTGAGCGGCCAGGATCCATCCAAGGCATTTGCCCGAGCGTTGATCGACGCCTGCGGCGACACGGGACCGGTGTTTGCCTACAACGCCAGCTTCGAGAGGACATGCCTGAAAGCGCTGGCTGCGCGTTTGCCGCCACTCGCGCGCAAGCTCTTGTCGATCAGTGAACGCGTCGTTGATCTGCTGCCCGTCGCGCAGCGCCGCTTCTATCACCCGATGCAGCAGGGCAGTTGGAGCATCAAGGATGTCCTCCCGGCCATTGCACCTGATCTGAGCTACGACCGTCTCGCAGGTGTCGCAGATGGCGCGATGGCGATGGACGCCTACCGCGAAGCTATTGCGCAAACCACACGCTCGCAGAGGCGCGAAGAGATCCGGAGCGAGTTGCTGGAATATTGCGCACTCGACACGTTGGCGATGGTGCGCCTCTGGCAGCACTTCGCGGGCCGAGCCAAGGCAGGCTGACGCATGTCCACGCGCCCGGACAACCTGGAGTCGGTGCGTTTCGCGCTCGAACTTTTGCGACGCATCCCGAGGCAGCGCAAGGTGACAGCAAGGGAGATCCACGCCCAGCTCGTGGCCGAAGGGTTCGACCGCGACATTCGAACCGTGCAACGTCAGCTTGACGTGCTCAGCGAGCACTTCGACATCGAGCGCGATGACCGAAGCAAACCTTTCGGGTACAAGTGGAAGGATCGTGCCGAAGGGATTTCCCTGCCGGCGATGACCGAGAAGGAGGCGCTGCTGTTGACCCTGGCCGAAGAGCACTTGCGCAACCTGCTCCCTGCCAGCCTGATGCGGTCCATGTCCGGTTTTTTTACGCAGGCCCAAGGTCGTCTTAGCCCGCAGGGTGGCGCACAGCGCGAACGCGAATGGGTAGGAAAGGTCCGTGTTGTGCGGGAGACCCAGCCGTTGCTGCCGCCGCGGATCGCGCCCGGAGTCTTCGACGTGGTGAGCAATGCGCTGTACGCCGATCGATGGTTGTCGCTCGACTACCGCAACGCGAATGGCCGACTGGCGCTCGTGAACGTCATGCCGCTGGGGCTGGCGCAGCAAGGGCCGAGGCTGTACCTCGTCTGCCGCTTTGATGGCTTCGACAATGAGCGAAGCCTTGCCCTGCACAGGATCGCCAAGGCGGAGATGGGTGCCGTGTTTGTTCGGCCGCGCGATTTCGACTTGAAGCAGTACGACGACGATGGCCGCTTCGGGTTTGGCGAGGGACGCAGGATCACATTGGTGATTAAGATCGACAAGGCGACAGGCCAACATCTGCTGGAGTCACCGTTGTCGGCAGACCAGAAAGTCGAGGAGTCGGTGGACTCTTTCGAGATCACCGCATCTGTCATCGAATCCGAGCAGTTGCGCTGGTGGCTCAGGGGTTTCGGCGATGCGCTAACAGTGAAAGCGCCCCGCGGGCTACTTTCACGCAGTCCGTGCAAATCCGAATAGTTCAGTGAATTTAATGATGGGAGATATGCGTGAAATTGCATTCCACTCAAGTCGCTCGCGAAGCTGTTGAAACTTGGGGTAATCGTCTCACTTTCGAAAACCTCTTTCCAGAAAGTGGGAGGCTGAAGGAAGTGACAGTAATATCAGCCTATACTGACCTTGCTATGCTGTGGCGCGTTTGCGAAGAGTCGGTGAATCGATCCGATGGCCGGAGTCGTGTGCGAATCCGCCTATTTCTTGATCGCCTTGCAAGCACTTATGAAACAAGCGCCGGCGTCGCGAAAGAAATTAATAAGCTGGACAAGTTTCTAAAGAAAAAAACATCTGCTGAAAGTGGCATTTGGCTCGTCAAGATCGGAGCCCTATTCCATTCAAAGGCCGTCGTTCTTGAGTCTAATACCCGTATCAAGTTCATGCTTGGTTCTTTGAATATGACGGAGAAGGCATTTTCCAAGAACGAGGAATTAGTTTTGCTTGGTGAAGCAAGCTCAAAAAGTTTGGCCAGAGATTGCCAAATTGCCAGGTGGATTTCAGTAGAATATGCTGACGCCCTGAAAGATAAATCCTTTCAAGTGCCCTATAAGCCTGTCAGCGGTGGTCACAGCACCCTTCAAGGACTGATGCTTTCAGGCCTGATGTTTCACGAAGTCCGGGAGTCCGATCCGTTTAGATTTGACTTCGGGCTGCCCAGCGACTTCCGGCGAATTAATCAAAGTGTTCATCCATTGATGGAAGGTGAACTGAAGGATTCCATATCCATTGAATCAATTGTCATAGGCGAAAAAAATAATGACGGTTTAGAGATAAAACTCCCTGAGATTGATAAGGATGGGGGTCGTGACAGTTGGAAGAAGTTTTGCCTGGATACCTGCTATGGATACTGGTGTCCGAGTCTGTTGCGTGAGGATACCCTGAAGACAATTGAGTCCAAGAAGCGTGCTCGAAAGCCCAAATTTATTGGCAATGAAACTCGCGAGGGTCTGTTTGAGACGGTTAAGAATCGACGCAATGAAATCACAGGCTGTTTTCAGATAATTCTTAAAGGATTGGATAAAAGGATCCTTGAGAACGACAAAATCTCAGCCCCCGATTGGAACGTCAAAGAAGTAACCGGGCGTTGGGACTCTTGGTACGATCGATTGCTTTTGAAGCTGGAGAATCGTGAAATTTGCAAAAGAATTGTCCTCGGTGTATCTGAGGCGCCCGTTCCGAACGTTTGGAGCGATCCCTTAACGTCGAGAAAGTTTGAAGAGTCCTTTATCGATAGCCTTCAATTTCAATTTTCAAGAGGAGCCGGAAAGGCCGCTGGAGGGGGGAAGAAGTTGCTCGTCACGCTGAAGGAGGCGTACAAGTTCGATCGAGATACCATTATTAACGGCGACCACAAGGCAGTTTTGGCGCATTTGGAGCAATGCCTCTCAAGCGCAGCGACAGATGACAATATAAATAATTAGCTGCCCCAACCGTCCGCCACATTGCAATATGCGTTTTGCCCAGATCGTCAATTTCTTGCTCGGATTCTAACAATACTACGGCCGCGGACATTTTATCAGTACGGACATTGATGTGCTAATTACTTGTCCATATCCTGTACTTCAATCCATATTTTATCGTCCCTAGGGCCGTTCAGATAAGTGCGGTCAATTGTCGAGTCGAGCGCGGCCATCCGCCGACGCGCCGTGACACTACTGAATCGGCCCTGCAAAACATCCCGCCCTAAGGGCAGTGAAATGCTTGGGCGCCGCGTACGACACCTCTTCTAATTTCGTTCGCATTGCCAGTTGCATCGTTGTCCTTCTAGCTGATGTTGTATCTCCCTCAATCTAGGGGAAGGACTGCCGCTTAGAGAATCCGAAATGGAGAATCCCAATGAGTTGACCCATGAACTCGCGAGGGGCTACTTCTCGGCGGTGAATCCAAAACCATAGGCGTCGCTCGAGCGTCGGAAGCGCCAGTTCATGTCCATCGGACGCAGCCGCCCGGCTTCGAGTTTGTCGTGATCGAAGGTCCGCAGGTCCGAACTACCGCTGGCGTGATAACTAACTTTCTCGGTGGCTTGGGCGACGGTCAAGTTCCAAGGTAGACCGGACGTTCGTTGGGAAAACCGCCGCCGGCTCCTATGGGTCGACTCGAGCCGCAGACGCCCCGCGGAAGCAGTCGCCCGGGCTGGCGCCATGGCGAACGGCAGCTCCCGGCTTCCAATGCTTACTGGGGGTCCCGGCCATGAGCGGTCAGTCACCGTACACATCCGATAGCGGCCACTCCCAGCCTAGGAGGATCCTGCGGAACAGCGCTGAAGAAGGCGGCAAGATCTTGCACATGAAGGGCGTCCATGTGGCTTCCCAGGTCTTGCGGCAAGTTAAGGGAGTCTTGCTCGCGGAGCGAGACCGCGTTGTGCTGCATTGGTTCACTTGCTTTGCGGCAGTGGTTCAATGCGCAGTTGGTTTGGGCAGCCACGAGTTCAGCGCAATCAATCGCAATTGGTATCAATACATGGATAGAACGCGCAAAGGGAGATATCGATGAAGGCAGACCTGTACATCGGCCGGGGCGACGGCGTCAACTTCGATGGACCGTACACGGTCGCACAGATCGACGAAATAGTTCGACAAGACGAATCGGTGGCGGACAAGCTCTCCCGAAAAATTGCGCATCCGGGAATGGGGCTCCACTGGCAAGAGGTTCGCTACGACAGCCTGTTGAGGTTCAACGTTGAATTCGATCCGGAGATCGAGGCCCTCGTCACCTCTCGAAAGGATTGTCCATCGACGGTCTTCTCAGGCCCAAATAACTCGGGCAAGAGCCTGATCCTCAAGCAGATGCTGTCCGCGCTCGACCATCGGGCGTGCCTACTGACGTGCAACCGCTACTCGCCGATCGACGTCATCAATACTCAGTCTGCGCACGGTAGTGACGAGCGGAAGCAGCATTACGACATGATCGTGAATCAGCTTGAGTCTGGGCAATACCACGACGACCAGAACCCTCGGCAGCTTGAGCAACTGATCAGAAGCCTGACCGATGTTCAGCAGGACCGTCTGCTCGCGCTGGCCGGAGAGCTACTTGGTTCGAAGATTCAGTTGCTTCGTACGGACTCGACGCGGGAACGCATGAGTCCTTGGTACGTGGACATCGATGGGCAGAACCTGAAGTACGCCAGCAGCGGGACTCGCCTGCTTTTCATGCTCCTAGGACACCTGTTCGACGAGTACTTCCACGTCGCCCTGGTCGACGAGCCTGAGATCGGCCTGAGTCCAACGATTCAGGCAGCTCTCGCTCGCGTCCTCTACGACGCCGAGATTCGCAAGCGGTACTTTCCTCACCTCAAGCAGATCTTCGTCGTGACCCACTCGCACCTGTTCCTAGACCGCGAGGTGCTGTCCAACAACTACATCGTTGAGAAGAGCGGTGATGTGGTCACGACACAGCCAGTCAAGTCGACTGCCGGGCTTCACGAGCTGCAGTTCAGGATGCTGGGGAATGATCTTGACCACCTCTACGTGCCCGCGGCGGTCGTTGTTGTCGAGGGGCCGTGCGATACCTTCATGTCGCGCCTCTTCACGCTTCATACACCTACCCGGCGCGTGTCGATGGTGGTCTCGCATGGTGACGGTCGCATCCCTGAGAAGGTGCAGACGCTTTCAGAGGGCTTTGGAGACCTGGCAACGAGCCCGTACCGTCCTCGACTTTTCGTCGTGCTGGATGCCAGGTACAACATGAAGAAGTCGGCGCTTGAGCGCCAGGGAGTTCTCCCCGACAACGTACAGGTGTGGACCAAGAACGGGATCGAGTGGTACTACCCGAAGAAGCACGTCGCGGCGGCCTTCAAGTGCAGCGAGGCGGACCTTGCCGGTGTGGATCTCGGCCAGGAGCGGATCACGGTCAATGCGATCACGTATACAAAGGCCGAGCTAGCCGAGTTCGTCATACCGCGTGTGACGCTTGACGACTCCCTCGAAACTGAACTGACTACGTTTCTGGGCAAGGTGAAGGCGGCCACAGCCTAGCGCGACCTAAATGAGCGCCCGTGCTTTGCCGGGTAGAGCCTGAGTTGAAGCGATGCTTCAATGGGCCGACGGCGGGCATGTGACGGGCGCATCCGAACGTCCGCTTCCTCGATCGACGACGGTCTGCAAGGGGTCGTCAGCGCCAGTTCGAGCCTTTGAGCAGCAGTCGTTCGGAAGGCACCTTAGGCCAAGCGGCAGCAAAGCGCGTCGAACGACCGCACTCAAAATTCTGTCGCCGAACCTGAATGTCTGTCGATGTCCGCTTTGAAGGTACAGCAGTCGGCCGTTCCGAAAATGGCGGCTGACTGCAATGGGTCGGCAGCGTCAGTTCGTGGCTATCGGATGCAGCCGCTCGGCCCCGAACTTGTCGCGATCGTCGGTTGGCATGTGCGAACGAGCGCTGTCGACATCAGCGACTTTGTCGGCGGCGTCAG
>Ga0105046_10004792_pt1 | contig 21491 bp, 17 predicted proteins | sample MAT03_FD_78385 | JGI IMG/M metagenome (GOLD analysis project Ga0105046, IMG submission 78385) | Freshwater microbial communities from Lake Fryxell liftoff mats and glacier meltwater in Antarctica - MAT-03 (megahit assembly) | ecosystem: Environmental > Aquatic > Freshwater > Ice > Liftoff...
CAAGAGTAGTTGACCATTTTTATCACGCGCCAGAACAACTGAATGAGCTTCACTCTGTATCAAATATTGTACATTTTTAACAACATCAGGTTCTTCAACGATATTATTATCTTCTCCAAGCCAGCAATAATCATGTTTTTGAGAAATACCGCAACTGTTGACATAAATCTTCATTTTAAAATCCTAATCAATATTTAGCCACTTATCGCCCTGAATAACTGTAAAACCTTCTGTTGTTTTACAACTTAAGGCTGCTTGCATTGCTGCTTGTTTCAAGTAATTATCCCAACCTAACCAAATACGAATTGGACTATAAAATCCCCAATTTCTATCTTTATCTTCAATCTGGAGTTTCAACATAAAGCGCAAAATATAGCGCAGAGGTTGGTCACTATCTTTTGGACTATATTTTGCATCATGGCTAGTCTTGCGAAAATAAAAGTGTGGCTGACCCTCAATCTCTTTTACACTAGAGAAAACCACATTACCGACAGTTTGTACAGGCGTAACCACACTTACTACCAACGGAAGTAAAGGCGCAGAACTCAACAAGTTTAGTAATCGTGAATATTTCTCCTTAACATTCTTAAGTAGAATATTGGCAGAATTTGCATCTTTCAAGTAGCTTTCACATCTGACAGGTACAAAGATAACAAGCTTTGGTGATTTGATATCTGTATATACCCTTGCAAACAGATCAGCTACCTGTTGGGGTCGATTAATTGCTTCATGCCATTTGCTATCTCTTTCCATCAATGCTGGTGTGTCAATAGTAATCAAAACCACAGATGTTTTTTGGAGCAAATCATTTACGAATTTGTGATTATTAGCAGTAGCTTGACTATTGAGATAACCCCCTGGAAAGTCTGTAAATTTTAGCCTGACAGAAGGTTTAGCACCCTTTTTTCCTAAATCAAAGATAAAACTTCTCTCTTTCTCAGTGTTTTCAATTCCGCCTTTAGCTTCAAAATCGTCTAGAAGACTTTTTAGCTTTCCTAAATTTTCTTGTAGAAGCGCAGAGCTTTCCAAATCAGGTGTTAGTTGCAGATTTGTCTTACCAATTGTATCGGGAAACTGCTCATAGATAGCTGTTAAAAGACTTGTCTTGCCAACACCTCTTGCTCCCAGCATGGCAATGTTAATTTCTTGTGTCATCCGAACTCCTAATTTTGTTAATTCAAAAATTGGATAAATTTCAAATTATTAGCTACTGTTACTTGCTCGATAGCATTAATCCATTTGCCTTGGATTTTAGTATGTTCGGCTAATATTTTAAACTCATCCCAAACTTGCGATCGCACTTGTCTTAAAAATATCCGCCACTCAATATCCAAGTCTGCTACACGCAAGATGCGATCTAGAAATTCCTCTACAATTGCAAAAGCAGCTTGACTAGGTTCACACAGCAAATCTTCTAAAGGTTTTTCACACTTGTATATAGCTTCAGTATGGGCTGTTTTGAGATTAAGCAGCACTTGCTGGGCATTGGGAGGAGTTGCAAGTTGCAAAGTTACAGCCTCGTTCGGGGTGAGTCCATCAAGATGTTGCCGAATGCGGTGTTGTATTAATCCTCGATAAGATAGTTCAAAATCAGCCAACATCTGGAAGCCAAACTTTAATTCACTCGCTTTTCCTGATCTCAATTGTTCAGGCAATTGCTCTGCAATTGCTTTGATAAATTCGACTCCTCTAGCTTCTGTTAATCCACCTAAACTCGCTTTTTCAATCAATACCTCTGCCACTTGAGACTTAACCTGATCTAGCGATCGCTTCAAACCTTCATCTAAGGATAAGAAATGTTTCGAGAGGTGGGCGCGAATCTCATTCAAATAATTTCCGTAGGCTAATGCGTAACCCCCATCCACATTATTTCGCTTTTCAATTTCTTCAATTGTGGGAATTCCTGTATCATTTCGACAATTTTCCAGAGTTGCTTCTACTTGCTGTTTAAAGTTGGTATCTTCGGCTTCCCGTTTCTGCCTCAGTTCTTTCAGTAATTTCTCAAGCTCGTTTTTCAACCCCCCCCAAAACTCCTTGAATTTGCTTTCAAACAAAGCATTTTCTGGATCGTTATCTGTTGATTTGCCTAGAGCTTTACTAGCTTTCTCTAATTCAGTATTAACTTCGCTTTGGAGTTGCATCAATCTCTGTTGGCAAGAGGATGCATATTTTTGATCTAAATCAGTAATTTTTAGTTCTAGATAGTCAAGAACTTGATCTAGAAGCTTGTTAGCCTCTTCCGAGTTAGCACAATTAACTGTTAAGCACTTACAAACATTAATGTGTTTTCTGGCTATGTCTCCTGCTAAATCTCGGCAATTTTTAGAGTTGTCGCCATTTGTGGAGTTAGCATCAGTTTGATTGAGTACCATAAAAGACCATAACTCAAGAGGTAAGTCAACCAGTGCTTCACGAGATTTGTCATACAGGCGGACATCTACATCGCCCCAGTGGTCGCCAGATGATCTTGGCATTCGCACAAACAGCGCTGCATCAATATCTTGCCCCAAGGTTCTCATCAGTCGCTCTTCATCACCAACACCTGTATCGCCTAAACCAGGCATATCAACTAATGCAATCTTTCCGACATCAGCGTTAGGAAAATGACAAACAATTTTGACTTCCCGCACCGCCAGATAGTTGAAAAAATACCGTTCACCATCAGGAGTATCTTGAGCTACATATTCCCGAATTTCATCCTTAGAAATCCGACGAGGTGAAGGTTCACGTAGCAGATGGCGATAGTTGTCTAGATTTTTATGATACCTCGTCAGATGTTCGTACATTGCTCCCGGTTCAGCGTATCCAGGAATATTATTAGGTAAAGGCAGTAGTGGGTTATTGGCAAATTCTGTGATTGTTATGGGTTTTGCACCCAAATACAGCTTTTCGTAATACGGACTAATTACCTCATCTAAGAATGATTGCTCAGAGTAAAACCAGACCTCGCCATAAGTATCAACGCGGGAATTGTGCTGGATTGTACTACGAACCCCCGTGCAATGCTGCCTGTCTCCATCTGGAATTTCAGCAGCAGTTAGACCAGTTAAACTTTGTAGTAGTCGGCTCTTTCCTTGGCGTGCCCGTCCAACTACCCCAATGTTCAGGGTATCACGACAAAAGCGAATCTGAAGTTTCCCCAACGCAATGAGTTCATTAGCGATGCTTATCTGAATCGCTGTAAAATCAATTTTCTGCAAACTTGCACAGATATTTTGGTCATCGACTGTTGTCAGTAATTGATTGCGATGGTCTTCCAGATAACGTAGTGCTGAGGAGAGCGATCGCAGATTCGCCTCTACACCTTGAATTTTCTCAGCAAGCGGACGTCGCTTTTCAATAATGCTGGCAATTCTTTGAGTCCTATTGGTAGTTGCGTATATTTGGCAGCTTGTTAAATCTGTGGTTTAGGGACTAGCTACAGGTTAGGGAGAGCAAATTACATGGATATAAAATATACATATAATTACTGAATAAAAGTGACTTTTTATATCCCCGTTGCTAGTATTCCCAAAGACAAGTAGTAAATTAACAACCTAAAAGTAGAAAGGCTAAACAATGCAATGCCCGATCTTAGCCAAGCGTTAATCACCTCTAAATCTCAAATCTCAAAGCGAGATCCATCCACGAGGTAGAAGAAACTGCTTGCAAAATTCAGTATTGTAAAATTGCTATCTTAAAAAATCAGGAAAAAACGCTCGTGGTTCCCATTAGAGATAATAATCCGACAAAAATCACGCCTTATGTGACTTATGGACTGATTGCTGCCAATGTCCTCGCTTTTCTTTATGAAGCAAATCTTCCCCCACAAGCATTAAACGGGTTTTTACACCTTGCGGCTGTAGTTCCACGAGAACTCACCTTAAGCTTTGCTGGTACCTCTCTACATCAACCAGTGCCAGAGTGGGCAACTTTGATTACTTCACAATTTCTGCACGGTGGTTTCTTGCACTTAGCCGGCAATATGCTGTTTCTCTGGATTTTTGGTAACAACGTTGAAGATAAATTAGGTCATGCCAAATATTTGCTGTTTTATTTATCTTGCGGTATTTTGGCATCCTTGACTCAATGGTTCTTCGCTCAAGATTCTAGCATTCCTTCTTTGGGTGCAAGTGGTGCGATCGCAGGCATTCTAGGTGCATACATTCTCCGCTTTCCCAACGTCGAAGTTCTCGGCGTTGTACCTTTAGGGTTTTTCTTCCCGACTTTCCGCGTCCCGGCATATTTCTTTTTGGGATTCTGGTTTCTCGAACAAGCCTTCTACGGACTTGCTAGTCTCGAAACACGTACTAACATCGGTATGGAAAGCGGCGGTATTGCCTACTGGGCTCATGCAGGTGGGTTTATCTTTGGGGCAATTCTTGGCCCACTATTAGGTTTATTTAGCGATAAATCACAGGAAGAATCCTGGTATAAGTAGTTCTTAATAATATCCTAGTACCCCTCAATTATACTGATTGATTTAATGAGTGAAATTGTCTAACCTTCGCAACCGCTAGCCTTACAAGCTATATTTCAATTAGTCAATAATTTAGGAAAAACACCTGTGTTTCCCCTCTACGATGAAAATCCGACGCGAATCAGCCCGTATTTCACCTACGGGTTAATTGGCATGAATGTTTTAGTTTTTATTCACGAGGTGAGCCTGTCAAATCCACAATTGAGTCAGTTTTTAAGTCTGTATGCGGTAGTAGCTCAAGAGTTAACTACCAATGTGAGTGGAGAGTGGATAACATTATTTACGTCGCAATTCTTACACGGCGGTTGGTGGCACTTAATCTCGAATATGTTGTTTCTCTGGGTTTTTGGCAACAATATTGAAGATCGATTAGGTCATGTCAAATATCTGATTTTTTATTTGGCGTGTGGCGCTCTAGCTGCCTTGTGCCAATGGTTTATTGGGATGAATTCTGAAATTCCTTCCTTGGGAGCAAGTGGTGCAATTTCTGGTGTTTTAGGTGCGTATATTATCCGCTTTCCCCACGCTAAAGTGATGACCTTAGTATTTTTGGGGTTTTTCATCACCACAATCAGAATTCCAGCACTAGTCATAATTGGACTTTTCTTTGTGCAGAATGTGATATCTGGTCTTGCTACCCTGCAAACAGCCGCTAACATGAGCGTGCAAACTGGTGGAGTTGCCTATTGGGCGCACATTGGTGGTTTTGTTTTTGGGGTAATTCTTGCTCCCCTATTTGGCTTGTTTAGACGAGACTAAGTACAGCATTTCCTAAAACTCCTAATGCCTATCAAACCTCTGCGTATCCTCTGCGTTGAAATTTCCACATTTGGAAACTGTTAGTTTTTGGTAGCACTCGCTGAAACTTCTGCTGATTCTACCTCAGATGTAAATGTTGATGATTGTGCAACTTGTTCGGGTACAGAAACGATGATATCAGCACCATTGATAATTGCCCCCAATAACCCCAGTTCAGACTCAACCAATTGATCAATAGCTTCACCTAGCATATTCTCTTGTGTATAGTGTGGTCGCGCCACTAGTACGATGCCATCGCTGTAGGGTTGGATTAATAAAGGGTCATTGGATATGCTGAGGGGGCTAGTGTCTAAAATAACTAAATCAAAACGTTCGCGGACATCCTCCATCAGCCGCCGCATTTCGCTGGATTCCAGAATAGCAGCCGATTGGCGCACAGGACCAGGACTTGGAAGAATGTATAAATTTTCTACATCAGGAACTAAATGAATACATTCACTCAAATTAGCGTAATAACGTAAGGGTTCAATACTTGCGTCGGGATCAGGAATTACTTTCAAGGACGTACAACGGGAAGGCGATCGCAAATCTGTTTCGATAATCAAGGTTCTTTTACCAGCACGGGCGGAAGCTATACCCAAGTTATAAGCACTTGCCGTTTTACCCTCTAGGCTGCTGGTGCTAGTAATCAACACCACCTTTAAGTTTTTACCACCAATCCGGCGTAGATTACTACGGAATTTCTCATAAAATTCTAAATAAGCAGAATCCTGGGAAAGTACCACCGGCACTGCGTCTTTATCTAAATCATCAACTGGCATTAAAGGCAATTCTCCCAATAGCGCCACTTCCCGTTGCTTGAGACTCTCGCGGATATCCTCTCTGGTTTTGAAAGTCCCTTCCAGAGATCCCAGTAAAAATATCACTCCGCCACCAACCAACAGACCTAAGAAACCACCGACAGCCAGGGTAATAGGTACACTCTTAGGAGGTTTGATATCGACAGCTACTGTAGGCCGTCTGGCAATGCTGAGGCTGCTGGTGGTTTCTGCCTCTGCGGTTTTAGCATCAGTTAGCTTCACCTGCATTTGGTCATAGATGGCTTTTTTGAGTCCAACCTCCTGTTCTAAACGCGATCGCTCTAATTGCTTATTGGGTATCAGAGAATACTCTCGTCGGAGTCGCGCTTCTTGTTGAATTTCTTGGGCTAGTTGTTGTTGCAGCGTTTCCCCCTGGGTTTGCAAAGACACCATCTGGTTTGCCAATTGCTGCCGGGCTGGATCTAAGCTGCTTTGGGCGCGAATACCTGCAACGTTACCTCGAAGCGGAGCCGCAGCGCCATCACCACCTAACACCTCAGAGGCACGTTGTTGCAGCAATTCTTCAGCGGCTTGTTTCTGACGCAGCAACTGAACCATAGTTGGGTGTTCCGGTCGCAAATCTTTTCTGAGTACGGCGATTTGTGACTCGCTTTGATAAATTTGCGCTTGCAAGTTACCAATAATTGGATCGGCACTCAAAGCAGAAGAAATATAAGCTTGTCCAGCCGTTAAGCCTAACTTATTTTCTAAACTGCGAAGTTGACCATCAACCCCAGAAATAGTTAATTGAATTTGCCGTTGGAGATTTTGACTGGCAGTAATGCCGTTCAGCAAACTGCCATTCTCTGCTGCTAATATAGCAGTTCGTTCGATGCGATCGTACTGTTCCAGCTTCTTCTCAGCAACTTGCAGTTCTCGTTTAGCTTGTGGTGTGCGATCGTTAATTTTTTGAATAATTGCTTGTAATCGCCCAGTATTAATATCGCTGCTCAACTTGATCATTGCTTGCATCAATTCCGCCAAGACCTCTGTAGCTCGTTTCGCATCAGTATCTACATATTTCAATTCCAAAATACTAGATTCCAATTCTCCACTCCTGGGATTTTTTTTAGGTAGAGAAAGGACGATATTGCTACCGAGTTGTTTCGGTTTTACATTCACTTTTTCTGCCACTACCGCAATTATCTGGTTTGATAATAAAACTTCCTCATTTAGTTCCTTTCCTTGCTGTTGGATTTCACTACCAGTTGTAGAAAAAGAAACTGGTGGACCACTATAGGTAAGTGCGCCAGATCCTATATAGCTAGTAGGTGGTTCTGGTTGCACAGCTACCACTATTGCCCCTGCTACAACTAAAGCAAAACTAGATAATCCAATCCACTTGTACTTATCAAAAGCAATCAGATAGCGTTTAACAATTGGTGGGGTCATGGTCACTTCGCTCCAATTCAAAATTCAAAATGACCTTCGCAGACTCTCGTAGAGAAGCTATGCTGAAGGCTTTACGCTGCGATAACAAAATTCAAAATCAGGAAGCACCAAACTAAAGATAGTGGCTTTGATACAAGACGCTATCAACTTCCTACTGTATATAGCGTTTTCTATCTTGGTGAGGTACACTCTTAGGAGTAAATCTCTTGCTAGATAAAGGTTTTTATATACTTCATGCGAGTGAAAACGGCTATATCTCGGTTGATATCTTTAATCTTTTTCCATTAATCAATTAAAATAGAAGTGGCTTCCTCCACTCCAAACTATTTCTAGGTTGTATCCTACTTTTCTTTTAGAGTCACTAATTTGATCTACCGCTACCGATTTGATCCACCGCCACCGAAGTTGTCAAAAAACCGCAGAAAGGACTGGACATTGAAGAAGGGTTGGGTAATGGTAGTCAGGAAATTAGTAATTCTACCGATGAGGTTTCGACCAACAATAAGAACATCATTATCTTGAAGTGGTACATTTTGAGACGCATCGCCTCCTAGAGCTTTTTTAGCATCAAGTTTCTGGGTAACAGCTTTACCTCGTTCAGGATCAAAACGAACTAGAGCGATATCCCGGAGGTTAGCAGTGTCGAGATTTACTCCTCCCAAAGCATCTACAAATGTACTGCCGTTAGGTAGTGCTTGAATGTTAATACCTCCCGCAGCGTAATTTAAAACCCGGACTCTAATCTGTGGTGTAGCTAAGGATGAACGTGCTACCAAATTGCGGTCATAACCGTCATCATTACCGAGTTCATGACGGGGTACGAGTATGGCATCTCCGTCTTGTAAGCGTAAATTAGGTATTGAACCGCCATCTTGCAGTGCTGCGTATAAGTCAAGAGTTTGTGAAACTACTGAACCATCGATTAACTTTCGGCGTACTTGCACTTGGCGCAGGTCTGCATTCAACGTTGAACCACCAGATATGAGCAAAGCATCAGCAACGCGGGGTGTTGATGAATTAATCGGATAAATTCCTGGTCGAAATATTTCCCCACTAATGGTAACTTGAACTGGTCGCGTTCCTGCCAAAGATACTACCACAATCGGATCTGGGAAAATGCGACTTAAACCCAAGCGAATTTTTTCTTGAGCTTCTTCTAAAGTTAAACCTTGTAATGATACTGTTCCCACTTGTGGCACTACAATGTTGCCTTCTGGACTAATTACAGCTTGAAAACCGAAGTCTGGACGCTGCCCTGTCAAGGCTAAAACTATGATTGGATCAACGACATAACGATTTAAACCCAAGCGAATTTTTTCTTGAGCTTCTTCCAAAGTTAAGCCTTGTAATGACACTGTTCCCAGTAGAGGCACCACGATGTTACCTTCTGGATTAATTACAGCTTGAAAGCTTAAATCTGGAAAGCGCTGAACCGCAACGCTAATCGCATCTCCTATTCCTAAACGGTATGAACCAGGAGGACGCTGAAGTACAACGCCAATTGTGTCTCCTGGACCTAAGAGGTAGCGGCTGAGTTGGGGGGAAATTTCGTCATTTGTATTTGGAGGTACAACCTCAGTACCTGGCACGGGCGAGGGAGGTTGCCGTGGTGATTGTCCTGGAAAAGGCTGGGCAACAACAAGTTGAATAGGTGTTGTTAAGAAAACTCCTACTTGAAGACTGACAAGACACAGGGCGCTGAATGCACGCATATTATAAAAACTAGGATGAACATCTGTGTAGAAAAACTGATATAAGAATTTAGTCGCGCCGAACGGTTATCTTACTCTAAAAATGTCCTCAATGTCTTTTTTCTCTGCAAGTATTTACCAAAAAAAATAGAAAAATTTTGTCAATTTTGATTTCATGTTTTTAACATCTTGTAGCCATTTTTTAACTGAGTTTCAGCTTGAGAGCGATTGTAGAGATACTTCTGATGAATTCTGCAAAAACGCATCTGTAACAGAGTCTACAAAGCGTCTGCCATCAATGCAGCTTGCACCGTTTCTCCAATAGACTGGGCTAAAGACCAAGATGTTTCTACCTGCCCCAAAGGTTCTATTGGAATCAGAATGCTCACGCCCACCCAAGGAGTACGTTGCTTATGCCATTGTGCCAATTGATCTGCCAAAAACCAGTGTAAAGGTGACGGATTTCCACCATCTGGCATAGCGTACCATTGCAATACAGCGAAAGTTTGCTGTGGTGTAGAGGCGCGAAAGAACCTAGCTTCTACTTTAGTTTTGACATTAGAAGCCAAATTTGCAGGCGGTTTTACACTAAATTCAGCAGAGCGATATTGAGCTACATCCCACTTTCCCCAGCGTGACCTTCCCCAGCTGTTAACGTCTGTCCACTCTACCTGTGGTTGATCCATAGGCCCATTTTGTGGTAGCAAAAGCAGGATTGCCTGGGATGGCGAATCTTCTTTTTTAATTACCTGTAAAGACCATTTATGTTCGCCAATTTGCTGTTCTGCTTGTTCAGTGGTTTGCCAACCAGGAAGAGTCAAACCAGTTTTGCGGATCTGTTTTAATTTGTTGAGGGTAGCAACAGGTGGCGGCTGTTTCCATTGCCACTGTCCTGTCAAATATCCGGGAATTCCTCCCATTGCCAAGAGCAGTAGCAATAACAAAAGTGCTGCTAACTGACTCAGTTGGTTTTCTTTTAAAAACTTAGAGAAGGAAATCATTAGTAAAATTTGCAATACTTAGTCAAAATTTTACTTTATAAAATAACATCATGAGTTCAGTAATTTTCACAATCTACCCAATATTTTTCAAATATAAAGGCTATTTATCCGTGAAAACGCTGATATGTAGGGATTGGCATGGGGTATTGGTTATTTCTACCGAGTTCCCCATCTGCCCAATTCAACTTTCTCCTTGTTGCTGAGTTTCTGGAGATGCTGAGAAGTAGCTATTAATCCAGTTCAGTAAGGGCACTAATGACACCAACATACAAGCAGAGTAAAGATCACCACCCCACCCATCATGCAGCCATTTAAAAGCCCCTTCTTGACCTGTGCCGTGAAAGAAAGTCAGTAAAGTATTACGAATGATATTTGCAATAATACTAATTATTACAGCAATAGATAAAAAGGATATAGTTGTGCGGCGTGAAGACAAAGCACCTGTCCAATAAAGCAGCATCAAGCCGACGTAGAGAGTAGTGAACAACATTTTCAGCCCTGCACAATAGGGGGCAACTTCCACAATCCGTCCTCCCACGTAGAGATTTATCTCATCTACGGTTACTTCCATACCAAATTGATTCAGTATGAAACCTGCTGTGCCAGCGATGAAGCTTTGGAGAGGTAGGGTATAGGGAGCAATGAGGTAGGGTACTGCGGTTGGGGTTGCCAGAAATACTAGTAGCAGAGGAAATCCTTGCGATCGCAAACCTGATATCCCTTTATACCACAAGCACAACCCTGCTAGGATCACGGGTAAGGAAAGGTTAACCCACTCTGTAACACCACTAAGATAAAACACTGCCCCTAATAACAAGAAAACAGCGCCTAAAGGATGGCTGGTATCTGGTAAACGTCTCCACTTTTTCCGGTTCATCCACCCCAGATAAGCAGCAAATGGTAGACCAATAATCCCGTGGCTGAAATATTCGTGTTCTGTACTGATATTTTTATACAGCCAACCATCTAACCAGTGTAACAATATAGGAGCATAGAGCAGTAGCAATACGCCTAAAATAGCTAGATTTAATAAGCCTGAGGGATTTCTGCTTTTAACTTGTTGCTGGAGTGTCATGATTTTAAGTAATTCAAAAACTGTCAGTAATTAAGTAGTGAGTAGTCAGATGTTTTGTTATTGAATTAACTTCAGGCTAACACGCTGCCAAGATCAGCAGGGGATGGTTTATCTACCTGAGAAATTGTTGAGACTGCATGAGCGATCGCTGCTACAACTTCTTTAATTTGGCTACTTTTCAAACCAGGATACATCGGTAATGATAATATTTGCTTTGACAACTTCTCGGCTTGAGGAAAATCTCCAGGCTGATAGCCTAAGTTGGTAAATGCTGGCTGGAGATGACAAGGAATTGGGTAATGAATGCCAGTTTGAATTCCCACTGCTGTTAGTTGTTCCTGGATCTGTTGACGTTCTATGGGGCAAGAATCATCTACTCTAATGACATAAAGATGATAAACGTGTCCTGCACCACTTTGGTTTTCCATAGGGATAATCCCAGCAGATGCTAAGGGTGCTAGTTCGTGATCATACTCCTGGGCAATACTCAGGCGATCGCAATTCCACTGTGGTAAATATGCTAGTTTCTGGAGCAAGACAGCTGCTTGTAAAGTATCCAAGCGGCTATTCGTACCTGCTTCAGTATGAAAATATTTTTGCGATGCACCGTAATTTCGCAAGCGTCCCATTTTCTGAGCTACATCTGAATCTCGTGTCAGTAACATTCCCCCATCCCCAAAGGCTCCCAAATTTTTGCTGGGATAAAAACTAAAAGCTGCTGCTATTCCTACTGAACCAGCGTAATATCCATCTCTTTGGGCAAGGTGTGCTTGTGCTGCATCTTCAAAAATTAGGAGTTTGTAGGTATCGGCAAATTTCAATAGATCGCGTGGTGATACCATTTGACCATAAAGATGCACAGGAATAATTGCTTTGGTATGAGGCGTAATTGCCTTTGCTGCTGCTTCTAAGTCAATTAAAGCTGTTTGGCGATCGCAATCTACCAGAATTGGTTTAGCACCAGCGCGTAGCACCCCAATTAAGGTTGCGACAAATGTGTTTGCTGGTAAAATAACTTCATCGCCAGCCCCGATATTACACGCTTGTAATCCGAGAGCGATCGCATCTGTTCCTGATGCAACACCAATTCCATATTCTGTCCCACACACTGCCGCAAATGCTGCTTCAAAATCTGAGAGTGCTTGCCCTAAAATAAAATCTCCCTGTTCCAACACAGATTGAATTGCATACTGTAGCTGTGTTTGAATTGGTTCGTGTTGTAACTTCAGGTCTACAAAAGGAACTTTGATAGTCATTTTATTCATTACCAGTTGTCCTCAAAACTTAAATATCAAAACTATGCTTTACAAAATTTAATCTATTTTTGCTTTAACAGTAAAGTCTAGGTTGATTAGATTTATGAAAAAAACACTAATTTTTTCACTAACTAATGACTAACTTTAGGAATTTTTTACATAATTTGGTGCTGATATTGATAACTGCAATGTTTTCTTAGCATGGCAAAAAATAGAAAAGTCTGCACAATTTTTGGCATAAAATTGTCAGAAATTTAATAGACATCTCCAGAAATTAAATATGCGTTATGCAGAATCCTTGTAGAGACGCGAAATTTCGCGTCTCTACATTCATTATCGGAGATGTCTAATCTATCGGATGAAGAGTTACATAACCTATTTAGTAGTGTTACGCAAAGTTATTTTATACCATAATATACTTTTCTAAGTAGATTTACGTTGTATATAGGAATAGCAATTTTCCCTTCTATGCATAAAAATAATAGACCCTTTGTATTGTATCCTTAGCGTTAGCTTACCCTGACTGAATCCAAATCTAACGCAGTTTGATTGCAAAATCTCAAGCAATAAAGACTACACCAGTGCTGGATAGAGAATATTCAGCAGCAGTAACTACTAACTAGTAAATACCGCATCGCCGACCTTAATGGAAGGGATAAAAAATTTTTGCCCCTAACTTGTTTGTCAGAGGCAAAATTAGGGAATGCTTAAAGATAGGAGTTGATAACCTAGAAATAGGACTTGTATCAATTTACAGTATCGAGAAATTATTAAGGTAGCAGTGGCAATGGTAGAACCTGAAAACAAATTATTTGCCCTAAAGGATGGTTGGACTTCTCACGAAACAAGAGAACAACAACGCCTCAAAGCTTTGTCAGATTTAGGTTTGCGGCAACCAGAAACGATTCCGGTTTTTGAAGAAGCCACACAGACTGCTGCCCACTTTTTGGAAGCACCAATTTCCATATTGGGATTTGTGGATCAAGAACGCCACTGGTTCAAGTCGGCGGTGGGCTTATCTAGGCTGGGACTAATGAATCATTTGGCACAAAACCGCCAACTATCACGCCGAGAATCCTTCTGCACCCAGGTAGTAGAGAGCTTCCAAATATTCGTAATCAACGATACACATAAAATTACAGATCCAGTACTTGCTAGTAGCAAATTGGTTCAGGATTATGGTATTCGTGCTTACTTAGGAGCGCCACTAATTGATGCCGAGGGACACTGTTTGGGTGCATTGGCGGTAATGGATTTAGTGCCACGTAATTTTACACCCCGAGACATTGAGTTTTTACAAATCATCGCTCGTTGGAGCATGAGTGAATTTGAGCGTAACCGACTCCTGCAATGGAAATTTGAATTAAGCACTCCCAAAAGCACTCCGATATTTTCACTCAATGACGAGCGTAATGCTGAGATTAGAGTTACCCCACCCACTCAGACCAAAGATAGCGACTCTATTTCTACCAAGCAACTGAAACTGGAACTTTTGGGTCAGCTAACTCAGGAATTACGCACGCCCTTAACATCTGTACTCGGTATGGCTAGTGTTTTAGGACGTGAGATTTATGGGCCTTTGACGACTAAGCAGAGAGAATATTTGGAAATTATCCAACATAGTGGTCGGTACTTACTTTCCTTAGTAAACGAAATTACCGAACTAGGAGCTATGGATGATAGCTCAACTGTGCTGAATCTAGCTCCAGTGGATATTGAAATGCTGTGTCAACAAGCTATCAATACCTTAGAAGAAGTGGCTAATCGCCGCGAACAAGATATTCGCCTGTCTATAGAACCAGGACGCAATCGCATTTGGACTTTAGATAAAGAAAAGGTGCGGCAAATCCTCTATCACTTGGTTTTCAGTGTAATTCAACTTTCGGCTACAGGTAGTGTTGTTCGCATTCATGTTTCTTACAAGGAAGATACGCTCAACATCACTATTTGGGTTTCCCATCCTTGGCTTGGGGACGGTATAACTGAGGTTGATCCCTACTTCCGTCTCAATTCTTTATCGCTCATGGAGCTAACAGGTGAGGTAGCAACTTACAATACTCTTGCAGGAAGCCAAGAGCAACCAGTTACTTCACCAGTAGCAGTAGACAATTCAAAAAACTTGAGTGATTCCTACTCAAAATTCTTTGCTGCTAGTTCAGGTATAAATTTAGCTAAATCACATGGAAGTCTTTCTCGTGAAAGCTTGGGTCTGTTGCTAAGTTGTCAACTTGCAGAATTACACGGAGGGCAAATTTTGATTCAAGGTTCATCAGAATCAGGATATCGTTATGTGCTTTCTTTGCCACTGCAACTGTCAACTTCTCCAAAAGCAATTAGCAATATTTAATTACAGTCAATAGGGAAGAGGTTACAGGTGATAGGGAAAGATAAATTCATGGTTTGTTGTGTACTAAATATATGAAGGGCGGTTTTGAATTAACATGATTCTAAAGTGCTTTTGGCTTAAAGGTAGTGGGTGATGGCTATGAATAACAGCACCATCTCTAAGAAAGCAATCTACATTATTACCTTTTTATAGCCATACGCATTATGATCAATTCCAAGTTCTGCGTCGGCAGGCTAATTGATCGCAATGTTTTTTATGAATTTAGTCTGGCAACGATTTACTCTATCATCTTTACCGCTCAAAGAATATCTTGCTACCAGTTACGTACATCGCTCTCTGGTGGGGCTGTTAAGTTCTTGGCGGCAAACTAGCATCTTAATCCAGTGGGGAGATGCGATTGCAGCTGCTTTACTGAGTTTAGTGTATGCCCTTGTACCTTTTACTTCAAGTACACTGGTGGGCTTGTTGCTGGTGGCTTGTGTCGGACTTTGGCTGTTGTTGACTTTATCTGATGAAGCAACACCAGCAAATGTCTCGTCAGTCACTCCCATTCACCTGCTAGTATTGCTCTACTGGATAATTGCCGCAGTCGCAACAGCATTATCACCAGTGAAAAGGGCGGCACTCAGCGACTTGGCAACGTTGACCTTGTATTTGCTCCTATTTGCCCTTTGTGCCAGGGTACTGAGGTCGCCTCGCCTCCGATCTTGGATTATCATCCTTTACCTGCACGTATCGTTAATTGTCAGTGTGTATGGATTGCGGCAATGGTTTTTTGGAGCCACAGCACTGGCAACTTGGGTTGACCCGGAATCTCCTCTATCTAAGACTACAAGAGTCTACAGTTATTTAGGCAATCCTAACTTGTTGGCTGGATATCTCCTACCAGCAGTAATTTTTAGCTTAGTGGCAATTTTTGCATGGCAAAGCTGGCTTAAAAAAGCCCTAGCATTAACTATGTTAATTGTCAATATCGCCTGCCTGATTTTAACTTTTAGTCGTGGCGGTTGGATTGGACTAGTGGTGGCAGTTTTAGCTGTGATGGCATTGCTAGTTTATTGGAAAAGCCTGGAAATGTCTCCTTTTTGGCGTACTTGGTCGCTACCGATTGTCTTGGGAGGTTTGATCGGGGTATTGGCGCTAGCAGTGATATTTATACCCACATTTCGCCTGCGTATATTCAGTATTTTTGCTGACCGCAAAGATAGCAGTAATAATTTTCGCCGAAATGTGTGGGATGCTGTCTTCGAGATGATTCGCGATCGCCCGATTTTCGGCATTGGCCCCGGTCACAACTCTTTCAATAAAATTTATCCCCTTTACCAACGCTCTGGGTACACTGCTTTGAGTGCCTATTCGATTTTGTTTGAAGTGACTGTAGAAACTGGCTTTGTTGGTTTAGCCTGTTTTCTCTGGCTAATAATCGTGATATTTAATACAGCATTTTTGCAAATGCAACGATTGCGACAATCTAGAAGCGTAGAGGGATTTTGGCTAATTGGAGCGATCGCTACTTTGCTGGGTATGGTAGCTCATGGAACTGTCGATACTGTCTGGTATCGTCCTGAAGTTAATACTCTCTGGTGGCTTATGGTTGCCTTAATTGCCAGCTACTGGACACCTTTAGCTCAAAACCAGACAAATTCGATTAACTCCGAACCAGCAGTAAACTAACATGAGGAAGTTGTCAGTTGTTTCACTAGTCACAACTGACAACTAAGAATTTTTGAATGAGCAAATTTTGAATTGTTTAATCCTTATAGGTAGCAGTCCCAGTCGCACTGGGGTCGCGGTAACGGGTTGGTTCGTCGTCACGCTTTTTCCCAGCCAAACCAGCTAAACCCAATAAACCAAACAATCCCAGCCAACCCCAATCAAAGTCGTTGCGATCGTCGTTAATGGTTGTAGTTGGAGCAGTATTTACTCCAGCGTCAGGAGTCGTCTGAGCATTTGTCTGAGCTTGTGCGGATAGAGTTAAAGGCAAAATTCCCATACTCAAGCTGAGAATGCCAGCGCCAACAGCTGCGGTGAAATTACGTTTCATTGTGAAAGTTCCTTATGCCATACGAAGTTACTTATTACTTTATCGAGTCCCAACCTCAGCAAAATCAATCTGCGGCTATAAACTAGGCATTTTCACAACTCACCCTGTGGATATATAATATGCTTTTTCCAGCAATCCATTTCTCACCTAGTGCTGTAGTTTGGTCACACTAACCCTCACCTCAATAGTTTTTCATTGCCCGTTGAATGTCACGCTGATCTTGGCGTCGTTTCAGGTCTTCTCGCTTGTCATGGAGCTTTTTACCTTTGCCAAGGGCTATACTCACTTTTACCCAGCCTCGTTTGAGATACATTTTCAGAGGGATTAAAGTTAAACCCTGCTGTTCTACTTTGCCAATTAGCTTGCGGAGTTCTTGGCGATGCAACAGCAGCTTGCGTGTACGGCGTGGTTCATGATTAAAATATTGTCCACTAGCGGTATAAGGCGAGATATGCATATTGATCAACCATGCTTCGCCATTGCGAAGCAAAGCATAGCCATCTTGGAGATTGACTTTACCCGCACGAATCGACTTCACCTCGGTTCCTGTCAACTCAATTCCAGCTTCGTAAGTTTCCAGAATTTCATACAAATAACGGGCTTGGCGGTTGTCGCTAATAACTTTGTAACCTTCGTTCTTGTCGCTCATTGATAATTTTGTGTGCTTTAAATGTACCTAAAAAATTATTTGGATTAGCTCGGGAATTGATGGAGTGTATTTTAGAATCACTATAAATGCTGAACTGTATATTACTAATTTAACTTTTCTAAGTTCGTAATTAAAAGTTTTTTGGCAACTTTAAGTTACCTGGAGCCAATAATAAGCGTACCCAATGGCTTTGAATATCCAACAAGGAAGTATTAATAGATACCGTTGTTCATTGCAGCTAACTGTCCTTGATTTTGATTTCCTTAGTTAATTTAGCAATATGATAGCGTAGGCGTAACCAGTCGTAGGTATTGCTGCTGCAATGTCTTTTAACTCAAATCAATATCCTCTTAACTACTAATATAACTATTTGTTATATCTATTTACAACAGAATGCAGTTCAAGCTTGCGGAAAGAAGTATGTTCTATGCTCTTTACGATCGCTTATTGAGCAGTTAATATTATCTCAGTTACTTAAAAAGACGTTCAAGCTAGGTTTTCTCGCATTTATTTACCCTCAAATAGATGCTTGAGTTTTGCGTCAAACCGTAGACTGCAACTATAGAGTCGTCTGGGAAATTTATTAATACTAGGCAATCAGCTTTTGTGCAGTCTCAAAAAAACGCGATCGTAAACTAATATTTTTTACCCAACCTAGCGATCGCAGAACTTTTCGGTCTACTTACAATGAGATTCAATGTGTTTTCAGATTACCGTAATTATCTACATACATCATATATATCATCATGAAAAACAAATTAGTTGTTCTTAGCGTTGGATTGATCATGCTACTGATGGGGAACCGCAGTATGGCTGGAGTAATTACTCTTTATAATGGCGCATCAGGTGTCACGCCCAATCAATATAATGCACCATCCCAGTGGCTAAATTTTGGCTCTCCCAATGGTGGAACACAAAGTTTTAGTGGTGGGTTAACAAATTTAAATACCAGTTTTAGCAACAATATATATGCTGGCTATAGCAACTACAATGTCGGAGCGATAGCCTCTCCTTCTGTCATTACCCCTACTACCCTGGTTAACACATCATTTCCCTCTCTAGATCGAAATGCTGGTTATAACCTGAGTTTTACTGTGAGGATTAACTCTCAAGTCAACGATGGAACTAATGGCGCTAATCGTGCTGGCTTCAGCGTCATAGCTCTCAGTAGTGACCAACAAGGAATAGAAATAGGTTTTAGAAATACTGATATTTTTTCTCAGGTTAATTCATCTTTTAATTCTATTTCTCCTGCTGAACAAATAACTGGCGTTTCTAGTTTCCTATCAAACCTCACTACTTATGATTTAAACGTTTCTGGTAACAACTATACGCTAACTACTGGTGCGACTACTCTCTTGAGTGGTTTGCTACGCAACTACACCACAGCTAGTGGATTTGGGAGTGATATTTATAAAACTTCTAATTTTGTTTTTCTCGGAGATGATACTACATCTGCACGAGCTAACATCGACCTTCAATCTATAACTCTTAACACTAACACTCCCGTACCCTACGAATTTTCACCAACTATCGGTATTTTTGCATTACTCGCTGGGAGTGTTATAAATCATTTGTTGAAAAAGAAAAAATCATGAAAATATCGGGCTTTAATATTGTAGAACAGCTAAAACAATCTAACTTTTGGCTATCTGCGATTGTTATAAATCATTTTTTGAAAAAGAAAAAGTCATGAAAGCATTGGGCTTTAATATTGTAGAACAGCTAAAACAATCTAACTTTTGGCTATCTGCGATCGCTGTTGGTTTAGCAATCATTCAACTTGATTTAATTTGGAAATTTATTGGTAGTATTGATGCTCTAACTCTTAGAGGGTTATTTTTAACAGCTATACTATATTTGATTTGGAAAAAACAACATATTCTTAATCTAAAAAGCGATTTGTTTTCTACTTTAATCGGCTTGCTTTTGATTAGCTTTATCCTAATTAAAAGTCTATCTTTATTCTGGTTTGAATATTTTTTTATCAAGATATTTACTTTATTTTCATTTTTAGGACTGGCTTTAATAGCATCAGGAATTAAAGGATTAAAGCAATATTGGCAAGAATTTATAATTTTGCTTTTATCCTTATCTGATGGATTACTGCTATCGTTAGTTGCAGCCAAGGTAGATGTTAGTTTATTAGTTGCTAAGGTTTCAAACTTTGTGCTTTGGTATCTAGGTTTTGCCGTGTATCGTCAAGGTGTGAACGTCATTCTTCCCACAGGAGGCATCGAGATATATCCTGGTTGTTCTGGCTTAAGTGCCATATTATTATTATTACAATTATCACTGCTTTTTATTATAATATTTCCTATTAATATATTTCAGAAAATTATGTTACCAATTGTAGCTGTATCCCTAGCATTTATGATTAATATTTTTAGATTAGTATTGATGACATTGCTAGTGGCAGACTCCAATCATCAAGGATTTGAATACTGGCACGGGGAATCTGGAAGTCAAATATTTTCTACAATTTCGATTTTAGCTTTCGGGTTTATTTGTCATTGGATACTAAGAGAAAAGAAACCAGCATGATTAAATTTACTCAATGGGAAAAAGAAATGAGATTTTGGACATATATCCGAATATCATTGCTGGCTGTAACTTGTATTGGGGTTTTTTTTACCTTAGAGAAATTAATATTTGATGCTGACGCTGCTAGTCATAAAGTTAGCAACTTTGTATTTCCAGCCAGTGTCTTATTAACAGACGGAAAAATCTTAGAAAGTCAATTATTAATTGATAAAGTCGTACAAGAATCAAGAAAATATGATACTGTCATTTCTGGTAGGCGCTATCGTTATCGCTATAACAGCATTCCTCTGGATGTAGAGATGCGTTATGTGGTAGGTACATCAGGAAATGTCGAAGGATTAATAAAAAATAATACGACTATAAATTTGCCTTCTGGTAAGGTATTTCAAACAGTGCGCCAGCAGCTAGGAATAGGATATTATGGTTTGTTTACCTATCAAAATAAAGCATATCTAAGTAGCTGTATAAATTCCCAAGGTGATAGTACAGTTACAACAGAACAATTTCTTCACAATGGATACATTTACAATATTCGTTTCAATCGTCTTTTACTTTGGTTGCTTGGCGAGCAAAGCCTTTTAGAGAGACGTTGTTTATGGGCACATTTATCCATTAATGTAAATAATGCTGACTATCAAAGTGCCTATCACCTTTTGGAAAAGGCTTGGTTATCTTGTTATCGTTGGTGGAGTCCTCGCTTTCCTAAACATTAAATTTCAACAAATACAAAATGAATAAATTAGAAAAAGATTACCGGCCTTCTATTTTTAATTTGCGCTTCATTGGTTACATATTATTAATATTGTCTTTTATTGATGTTGTGAATATTTTTCTTCCCTTTCAGTTTACTAATCCTTTCTGGGAATTTCAAATGGTAGGAGCGCTAGTAGAACATGCACCTTTATCTTTGATAGGGTCAATGCTTGTATTTTTTGGAGAAAAAAGTTATCGTCAAAAAGGAGAAAAATATGTATTAAAATTTATTTCATGGGCTGCTCTATTAGCTGGAATTTTATTCTTATTGTTACTGCCTTTAGGAATTAATAATACTTGGCGTATCGATCATCAAAATGTCGTGCAGATTACAAATAATTCATCACAACAAATTACCCAAATTCAACAAATCAAGAAAGTGTTGAGTAAAGCGACAACAAACCAAGATATCAATCAAATCATCAAATCTTTGAACTCTCAAGAGAATACGCCACAGTTTAAAAATCCTCAAGAGGTGAAAAGTCAACTTTTGTCACAAATTTGGCAATTAGAAAAAAATACTAATAATCAAGCTCAAATAGTACAAAACAATACACATAAAGAACTCATTAGAACTTCTCTAAAATGGAATTTAGGTGCTTTAATTTGTTCATTTGCTTTCATTTGGATTTGGCGTGTTACAGACTGGGCACATTGAGCC
>Ga0105046_10004794_pt1 | contig 21489 bp, 18 predicted proteins | sample MAT03_FD_78385 | JGI IMG/M metagenome (GOLD analysis project Ga0105046, IMG submission 78385) | Freshwater microbial communities from Lake Fryxell liftoff mats and glacier meltwater in Antarctica - MAT-03 (megahit assembly) | ecosystem: Environmental > Aquatic > Freshwater > Ice > Liftoff...
AAGCTATCTGGATTGGCGAATCGCGATGTTCTCGCCAATTGCCGGATCAGAATCATTTCCGGGAATGCTAAAAAGACGTAACGTCGGTTTGCGCCCGAGTGAGCGTAGCACCGGCACTTGTCCGCTATCAACGGAATGCACTGATTTTCATGAGTATTGGATACAGAGAAGTGGAATCCGTTGGAGAATTCGGGACGTTGATCCTTTTAAGACGGGTGACAGGATCGAGGAAACGTTCTACTCTGCGATGCTAGTGAACCATCGTAAGGCATCATCGCTCGAGGATCGCTGATGAATCTGCGTCGTGCTTTCACCTACATGTTTGCCGATTCCGCCTGGTGGAAGAAGTTCGGTCTTATCACCCTGGTATCCCCTGTCCCCGTATTCGGACAGCTCTACACGATGGGCTATTCCAGCCTGACGCTGCGCCGCATGGTGAAAGGGCTGGGAGACGCCGAACTGCCCGAAGCGAAGCTCGGCTGGGAACTCTGCTGGCTCGGCTTGCGCGTGATGTTGATCGCGCTGATCAGCGGAATCGTGGCTGGATTACTCGGCGCCCCGCTCTTCATTGGCGAAAGAGACACATCCGTCGAGACGATCGCACCGGCGATTGTGCAGGCGCTGCAAGGTCCATCGTCTCTGCTTGTCACAGTTGCTTCGACGGTGCTCACCGCGGTTGTGATGGCGAGATTTGCGCTTACCGGTTCGTTCAGGGCTGGATTCGGATTGGGCAAACTCTGGGCGCTCCTGCGGGCCGAACCTGCGATCTGGATCGCCTATGCAGCTGTCGGGTTTGTATTAACCGAAGGTCCGTACGGTCTCGTTTGGATTCTGCCGTTCCACGGTGGATGGGACATTGCCGCAACGATTGTGGCATCGACGATTATCTGGACCTATGGAACGATGATCAACGTGCACCTGATCGGACAGGCATTCGTCTGGTCAAATCGAACCGCTTCGTTGCGAGCGGCGCAGGTCGGTTATCGTTGGTAGCCGACCCGCGACATCGCAATCAGTAGAGCAGCTTCTTGTCCAGCACCGGTGACATTTCGCTGAATTTGCCATCGAGGAAGAGGCGAAGGTTTCCACAGAAGATGTCGGTGATCTTCGAATTTTCCGATGGTGCCGTGCTTGCCGAATGCGGATTGATGATCACGTTCGGCAAATCCCAGAGTGTGGAATCGATTGGCAGCGGTTCGACCTGGAAGACATCGAGACCAGCCAACGCGATTTGCCCGGTCCGGAGCGCCTCTGTCATGGCGTCCTCGTCGATGACCACCCCTCGGGCGATATTGACCAGCACGACGCCGGGTTTCATCACCGATATCTCCGCAGCGCCAATCAGCCCTTCGGTATCCGGTGTATGCGGTGTGCACAACACGACATAATCGGCACTCCCAAGCATTTCGTGCAGTTGTTCGCGCCGAAAGATCTTGTCGGCGCCGAGTTCGGCCGCCCGATCCGGACTGAAAGTGCGGGGCATGGCATGCACCGTGATTCCAAACGCATGCGATATTCGTGCGATTTCGCGGCCGATCCGCCCGGGACCGACGATCGCGATTGTCTTGCCAGCAAGTTCGCCACTGGCGTAGCGCTTCCAGACCTTCGCCTGCTTTTCGGATTGCAGCGTCGCGAATCGCTTCTCATGAAACAGAATGGTGGCGAAGACGAAGTCGGTGAGCGGTTCCGCATGCACACCACTCGAAGTCGTCACGATCAAGTCGCTCTCGGCAACACCAAGTCGCTTGACGTACTGACCGACTCCCGCGGATGTCGTCTGCACCCACTTCAATGCAGGTGAGAGTTCGAGCGGGTTGAGTCCACCAGAACTCGCGAAGTCCCAAAGCACAGTGGAGCGCTTCAGGAGTGCCTGCCATTCCGCCTCGTCGGCTTCGGAGCGTTTCCAGTCGGAAAGTCCATTGTGATCGCCTTGATATCGAGTCGGAGGCAGCAGATTCGGTCGATATATCAGCTCGACTTCATCAGGAGCAACAGCGGCAATGCGTTCCACGAACTCAGGTTCGAGCGGTGAGGCGATCATTACGGTCAACTTGGGATGGTCGTTTGACTGGTTGCTACTCATCCTCGCCCTCATCTGAAATCACATCAAGAAAGTCGATGGACCCATTGTAAGTCCGAAGGGGATCATCCCGGTGCTAGAATCCGGAGGTTGCACATTTCGAGTCTGCCCTGATCATCTACGGTCAGCAGAGGGAAGCAGAGAGGAATAGTATCCATGGCATCAACAGGTACATCGATCTCCGTCTATGCGGACCGGATCAAACGCGCTCAGGCCGAGATGGCCGCGCAGGGCATTGATTTTCTGCTCGTTGGAGCCTCATCTGACCTCTTTTACCTGTTGGGGTTCAATGCTCATCTCAGCGAGCGATTGAACCTCCTTATCATCCCGCGTGAGGGGAGACCAAGCTACGTTGTTCCTGTGCTGGAATCTCCGCTGGTTCGCGAAAAGAAGGAGATCATCGATCTCGCAATCTGGACGGAGACCGAATCGCCGTCTGAACTGGTCGCGAAGATCATTGGCAATGCGAGTGGCAAGCAGCTGGCAGTTGCCGATCAACTCTGGAGCGTCTTCCTGATCCGGATGCAGTCCGCAGTTCCCGGTGCTTCCTGGACATCGGCGAATGACGTTTTGCGCGCTCTTCGCATGCAGAAGGACGACTACGAGATCGACCGGCTCACGGAAGTGTCACGTTTGACCGATGAGGCCTGGCACGAGTTTATCGAAGGCGGTCCGATCTCAGGATTGACCGAAACCGAAACAATGGAGCGGCTTCAGTCCTTCATGGCAAAGCGTGGACTTCGGGGCGGATTCGGTATTTGCGCGAGCGGCCCCAACAGCGCTTCTCCTCACCACCACACCGGTGACCGTGTTCTGCAGCACGGTGACGCCGTCATTTTCGACTGGGGCGCAACCCTTGATGGTTACCATTCCGATATTACCCGCACGGTTCACATTGGTGAACCAGGCGAGGAGTATCGTAAGGTCTACGACATCGTCATGCAGGCCAATCAGGCAACGCTCGACGCCGTCACCCCCGGCGTTCCATGTGAGGACCTCGACAAAGTCGCCCGGAAAGTGATCACTGATGCTGGCTACGGTCCACAATTCCTTCATCGAGTTGGTCATGGTCTTGGGCTGGATGTGCACGAAGAACCATATCTTGTTGGCGGGAACACAATGCCACTGGCCGAAGGTATGGTCTTCAGTGATGAACCGGGTATTTACATTGAAGGCAAGTTCGGCGTGCGGATCGAAGACGCAGTCGTTTGCACGGCGACCGGTGGCATACGGATTAACCACGCCACGCGTGCAATTACGATCATGGACTGATCGGTTCCGGCCAACTCTTGTGGCTGTGCATCAAACGTCAATAGGTGAGAATTTGAAGGCGGTCGGGTCGAATGATCCGGCCGCTTTTAAGTGGGAGCAATCGGCATCGGATGAGGTCCCTATCGACCCAGGCATCCATTACTTGGTAGCGCGGGGGCCTCGTACCCCGCATTTCTCTCCACCAGAGCGGGTTCCATATTCGTTGGCGCCCACCAGCCGTGATGCTTTGGACGGACAGAGACTCGGAGAGGCTTCGCGATCGTAGTCTCGGGTTTTCAACCCAGGGCGCGGCGGATGTCAATCAAACTGCAAACCGCTCTACGTGGAAGCGTCGTCGTTCCAGCTCGCGTGATGCGCCGCAGCGATCGATGTGCCGGCCCTGGCGAGTCCGATGCCAGGAGAATCGAGCAGAAAGACGGCCAGACCCTCCCGTTCACGCAGGAGTCCGGAGAGCAGGTGCAGTGTCCCCAACTCGGTGTGATTCCGCTTTGCAGCGTCCTTGGCCGCGGATTCGAGCACACGGACGAAGCGTGGCGAAAATGTGAGTTCCGAAGCTGAATCGCCGTTGCGACCATCAACCCCCCGAATAAATCGCATCGCGGTGAGCACTCGGTCCTTGTCGACATTCAACGACAACAGGATCCGATAAGCGGCTCCACACTCAATTGCGGCAAGGCCGATCAGGAGGTGATCCGTGCCAACAAATGGATCGCCCAGGCCCTCGGCATGTTTCCTGGCGGCCTGAATCGTTGCCAGGGCGCAACGAGTCAGCCGGTCGAGATCGACGGCGACCGGTTCGTCTTGCAATTCCTCTTCGAGTAACTCGTCCATGATCCCCTGGGTTTCGAAGTATCGTTGCTCTAGTTTCGCCTATTCGGACGAAGTTCGCACGTCTGCGCGGATTTCGCAGAACTGATAGGTGAAGGCCACGGTGCTGCTGCCTCTCGTGTTCGCCAATTGTTCTGGCCAGGGTGTCTCTGTTCGCCTCGTCTCGATCCCAGCCAGTCGTCAGGAATACCTCCCGGATTTTAGCTTCTCAATCGCTTCATGCGCGGCGTTGTGTCCCGGCGCTCCCATCACGCAACCACCGGGCCAGGCGCCCGAACCGCACAGGTAGAGCCCATGAATGGGACCTTCATAGCTTTTCGAGCCGGGAACCGGCCGCATATCGAATGCCTGCTCCGGCACAAGTTCTCCCTGGAAGATGTGACCGCCGGTGAGTCCAAATCGCGCTTCGATATCGGGAGGCGCCAACACCTGCCGCGCCACCACTGCACCCGGCACGTTTGGTGCGTACTTCCCGTATTCGGCCATCGCGTTGTCCGCGATCTGCTCGCGCCGTTCTTCCCAGCTGCCCTCGGCCAGATCGTAAGGAAAATACTGGGTGAAAATTGAAAGCGTCGCTTTGCCTTTGGGCGCGACCGATGCATCGACTGCCGACTGGGTGTGGACGCTGAAGAGCGGCTGATCGGCAGGATGACCACTTCGACCCTGTTCGAAGGCACGTTGCAGATAATCAATGCTGGGTCCGATGAAGACACCTCCGGTGTGCGCATATCGCTGATCTTCAGGCTTCAATGCCGCGTACTTCGGTAGTTCCTCGAGAGCGAGATTGATCTTCATAACCGGGGATGTGATCTGAATCGCCTCGATATCCCGCACGAACTCTTCGGGCAGTGCGTCGCGCTCGACCAGCTTCAAGTAGGTTCGAAGTGGATCAGCGTTGGAAAGAACGAGATTCGCGTGAAACTCCTCACCGTTAGTCGTAACTGCCCCGGTTGCTCTCCCATCCTGCGTGCATATCTGTTGAACCTCAGCATTCGTCCGAATGGTGACGCCGAGTGAAAGCGCGACTCGTTTGAGCGCCTGACTGACCGCTCCCATTGCGCCCTTCACATAGGCCCACTGACCGCGTTTGCCGGTGGCCATACCCATCGAGTGATAGAGCTTCACATAAGCGGTGCCGGCATCGCGAGGTCCGCGAAACGTGCCGATCAGACCGAACGCGCACGCCACCGCCTGCATTTGTTCGCTTTCGAAGAAGTATTCGGCCACCTCGGCCGCGGAACCGAGAATCATCTTCTGAAAAATGCGAGCCTCGTCCGTAGTTCTGAACTCGGCGGCAAACTCGGCGAAAGAGGGCGGGTTGCGCAGGATGAACCGGTCCATGATTTCGGATGCGCGTTCGACAAATGCGTCATATCGCGGGTAATTCTCAGCGTCTCGCTTCGAGAATCTGGCAATCTCCTGGAGAAATCGATCTTCTTCTTCCCACGAAGTCAACGATTGTCCGTCTGGAAAAGGCATGAAAAAGCGTGGGTTGCGGCCGATAAGGTCGATCCCGTCCCAGGCACCCAATTCCCTGAGAATCTTCTGCGGCATGAGCGACAGAACATATGATCCCTCCGATAGATGAAAGCCGGGGTGGATTTCCTGGGTGAAGGCCGCGCCTCCGACCTCCCGGTATCGTTCAAGTATGCAGACGGAAAATCCAGCCTTCGCCAGGTAGCACGCGGAAACCAGTCCATTGTGACCGCCGCCGACGATAATCGCGTCATAGGTGTTTTTCACGAATTGATGTCCTTTCAGGCTTCCGAAAAAAGGAAGAAAAAGAGTTGCTGGTAGTCGACCTTGTTTCAACCTGTCTTGAACGACTCCTGTACGTTCGAGCGTACCTGTCCACGATCGTAAGTTGCAAACCTATCCCGGCCACCGGGAATATCGGATGTTTGAAAAATGACGTTAATCGGATGTATCAGATTCCATGGTGCTGCACTCTGTTGATTTGAGTGGGCAGTTGCAGCGTTGTGATAGCTGAAACGACATTGCCCGCTGGACGAACCATCAGCCAGAGGAGAAACCCGGTATGTCGAATATTCGAAAAGTGATGATCATCGCGTTGTGCATGGTGTTCGGCTTCTTGTTCGGGAGCGGTTGGTCGAGCGCGGTCGCTGCCAGCGGCGGTCATAAGTCGGCTTCTGTTAACTCTCTCAACAGTAAGGGTGAGGATGACAGCTCCGAATCCGAAGATGACGGCGGTAATGACGAAGACGAATCTGAGACCGAAGCGGACAACAGCGGTTCTGACGACGGAGACGACGTCTCTGATGACAGCAGCGACGACGAGTCTGAGAATGAAGTCGACGATAGCGGCGATGACAGTTCTGATGACAGCAATGACGATTCCGGCGATGACAGTTCCGACGACGAAGGCGAGTCCGATGATAGCGGTCAGGACAGCCAGGATGATCTCGACGACAGCGGAAATGACAGCGCCGACGATCTGAATGACGACAACGATTCTGACGATTCAGTCGATGAAGTCGATGACAGTGGTCAAGACAGCACCGACGATGCCAACGACGACAAGGGTGGAGATTCGAACGACGATTCGGCCGACACCGACGATGACAGCTCGGACGATTCGATTGATGACCACTTTGTCCGCGGTACTCACAACGAAGTTCACCGTCGCGGATAGTTCTTTACGTCTACACAGAAAAGCGAACGAGCCGGGGCATTTCGATTGCCTCGGCTCGTCTCATTGCTGCCTTGAGTGGACGGCATTTGAATTCAGGTTGTTCGATAGGCGTCAAGTTCAGCGGTCGGTTCGCAGAAACCGATCAGGTTGTTGTCCGGATCGAGCACTGAGAAATCGCTGTCACCCCAGGGCTGGTCTGTTAGCGGACCGTTCGGATGGATAACGTTCTGTCGCTGATACTCATCATAGAGCGCACGAAGACCTTCCACTCGCACCCGACACGACGCAGTGCCGGCGATAAAGGTTTCTGCACCCCGGATGTTCGGATCGTTTGCCTCCCACAAGTGGATTTCGATCGCATCTCGGGTGAGGATTGCAAATCCACTATCGTGGTGTCTCATTTTGAATCCCAGTCGGGTCTCGTAGAAGACAATGGCGTTGTCGATATCCAGAACTGGCAAGGCTGGAATGGCGCTCAAGAATTTCATTTCATGCTCCTGGAATTGCATTGGAAAGGAAGCTCACCCCACCGGTAACAAAGGTCAGCAGACGTTCCAATCGAAGGTCCGATCGAACGGAAAAAAGGGACGATCGATCTTTGTGAATGGCAGCGACTCCAGGTGATCGCTACTCATTCCTGGACTGTCGAGCAGAATAATCTCCTTCGCAATTCCCGCGTATCCGGCACGGAACTGAATTGCCGATTTGACCACCACGATACGGGCATCGAGCGGTTCGAGACCAACCGCTCTGTACATCGCGGGATCAACGGTCATGACAACCGTTCCGAGCAGCAACACGTGAACATGACCGCACTTGAGCACCGCGCAATCGCCCATGTCCATTTCGACACCGGTGTACCCTTGACCGGAAAACCGGAATCTGGCCGGACCGACAAAGGTGACCTCCCCGGTAAGTTCGACCGGTTCGTTGTAGACATAATCGAGTTTTCCGCCGGCGGTCAACTTCACGGTGTTGCCGAGTCCAGCCTCAATTGCCAGATTTGCTGCCTCAGGATCGCGGATACACACAAATGCGGGACCGGTCAGCTCTGCCTTCAGCAGGGCGGACACGACGGCAGTCGCATCACCCGGCGAGCCGGCGCCGGTGCCATCGGCGAGATCCGAGAGGACGACCGGTCCCTCGGGAACGGCCAACGCACGCGCGATCGCCTCGTCCGGGTGCACGAGTTGGGTCTTCATGAACTCATCGCGTTCCGCCCAGCACACTTCCGCCAACTCGGTGGCGACTCGTTGGGAGAGCGCTGGATCGCCGTCTGAAACCGCAATGACCGCAAATCCCATTTCGTCGATGTCCAGCCACGGCTGGACAGAAAAGACCGAGGCGGAGAGCAACGGGCCGGTCTCATTTACTCTGGTCGCATCCATCAATCGTTTGAATGGACCGGGCAGATGGTGGATGTGGGTGGAGGCAGGCACCACCATCGGGATTTTGACGAAGGCCATGAAGGGTTTTACGCCGTCGGTCAGAATCTTGAGCATAACCCTGGCACCGCGTTGCCCAGTGTCTCGCTGATCGATGTGCGGCGACGTTTTGAATCCGACAATCGCGTCCGCCTTCTCCGCACTGAACCGGGTGACATTCGCGTGAAGGTCCATGGTGACGACAAAGGGAACATCTGGACCGATCAGATCGCGTACCGCGGCGATCGTCCGGCCGTCGGGATCGTCATCAACTTCGGTCACCATCGCGCCATGCAGCGCGAGCAGCACGCCATCGAATGGTCCCTTGTCCGCCAATCCAGCCAGCAATTGACTGAGCAGCGTCTCGTACGTTTCCGTCGTGACTTTTCCGCCAGACATGGCAAAGGTCGCCAGAATTGGGACGATCTGGATTCCCGTGTTCTCGAGCACGTCCAGGAATCCGGCGACTTCGACATTCGTGTCTGCCGAGTAAGTGATGACGTCCTGTCCGTACCAGAGATGCCACGCCTCGAAATCTGCGAGGGTGGTTGGCCGGGGGACGAAGGTATTCGTCTCCTGTTTAAATTCAGCGATTGCTACGCGCATAAGGTCCTCGCTGTTTCACCCGTCAGGGCATTGTCGACCTGCCCCGAGTAAATGTTCGCCAATAGAGAACCGGCTCAACCAGCCCGCATTCCCCCGGCCACATCCTCGACGACTGTCAATACCTCGGCGAAATCTTCGGGCGTGTGGGCCGTCGAGAAGCCGGCATGACCTGGAGGTCCCTGGCGGGAGAATCCGTGAATGTAAACGCCTCGCTCCAGCAAACCACTGACAAACTGACGATTCAGGTTGTGATCGTGGCCGAGTGCATCGGACCAGGTGTGTACTTCGTGGTTGAACCCGAAGTAGATACCGAATCGGGCTCCCATGCCCTGCACGCGGGCCGGAACCCCGACCCGGTCAAAGATCGACTGGAGCCCGGTATAGAAGGAGTCAGCGGTGGCGTTGATCTGATCATAGGCGCCCGGTTGGCCGAGTTCATCAAGTGTCGCAAGTGCGGCCAGAATGCTCAAGAGATGTCCCGAATAAGTTCCACTGTGAACCACGCCGCCAGTCGGAGCGAGTTTGTTCATAAGCTCGGCCTTGCCGGAGACCGACGAGAGCGGGAAACCATTTGCCAGTGCTTTTGCGTGGGTGGTGAGATCGGGCGTGACACCGTACTGCGCCTGGACGCCGCCGATATGCGTGCGAAACCCTGAAAGCACCTCGTCGAAAACGAGAACGATCCCATGTTCGCTGGTGCGATCTCGAAGCAACTGGAGGAATCCTGGCGCCGGAGGAATGCAGCCTGCATTAAAGTGAATAGGCTCGCAGAAGACTGCCGCGAGTTGGTCCCCTTGCGTGGCCATCACCGTCTCGAATGCCTCGACATCGTTCCAGGGAATCATGACGACATCTTCAGACATTGATGCTGGCACACCCTCGGAGCTGGGAACCACTGGACTGGTGGGATCGGTCCCGATCTCGTGGCGATGCAACCAGGGTTCAGTCAAACCATGAAAGTGGCCATCGAATTTCAGAAACTTCGTTCTGCCAGTCGCGGCGCGGGCGATTCGCAAGGCGACGAGCGTCACCTCGCTCCCGACGGAAGAGAAGCGCACGCGCTCGGCGGCGGGGATGATCTCGACCAATCGCGCCGCGAGTTCTTCGTGATACGGCGTTTCCGCCGAGCAGATCACACCGACGTCCAATCCTTCGGTAACGGCCTTTTTGACTCCAGGATGGTTGTGCCCAAGCATCGTGGCGCCGTTTGAAAGATTGAGATCGATGTATCGTTTGCCGTCGATGCCGTAGAGATAAGCTCCATCCCCCCGTGCCGTGTAGAGCGGTTCGCCAAGGTAGGTGTTGAGGCGCATTGACGCCGAAACGCCGCCAGCGAGAACATGCTGGGCCGCATCGAAAACTTCCGAGGACGATCTGATTGGGCTCGAAACCATAATCTTCTCCAGCACAAGCGCGTGATTCCGTTGAAAATCAGTTTCACGGTGTGTTTATAGTGGCTACGCAATATTGCGTCACTGTAGGTTTGAAGTTCTGGGGTGTCAACACTCACCGCTGGAGGAGAGAGAAAGCTCTTGCGCGTCGCGGAAAAACGCGATTCGCACACAAATCCCAATCTCAGAGCACATGCAAAAGAGGGAGGCGGATATCATGACAGACAATCAACGGGTTGCACTGGTGACCGGTGGATCGCGGGGAATAGGTCGTGCGATCTGCATTGCACTCGCCCGCGATGGTGTCAGCGTCGGTGTCAACTTTCACCGGCACGAATCGGAAGCACTGAAAGTCGTGGGGGCGATTCAAGCGGTTGGAGGCAGTGCGATCGCGGTCGGAGGCGACGTCGCCCGCTGCGCAGACGTTACTTCGATGGTGGAGCGAACGACTGCCGAACTCGGTCCGATCACCATCCTTCTAAACAATGCCGGTATTACCGATACCCACAAACCCTGGACGGAAATTTCCGAGGAGGAGTGGGATCGCGTCCTGGATGTCAATTTGAAGAGCTGCTTCCTTCTCTTTCGCGCGGTCTATCCGGCGATGAAGGAAGCGAGATGGGGAAGGGTCATCAACATCTCTTCGGTGACCTTCCATCTCGGAAGACCAAACCTGCTCCATTACGTCTCTTCAAAAGCCGGGATGATCGGCTTCACGAGGACGCTTGCCCGCGAAGTCGGAGTCGATGGCATAACGGTCAACGCGATCACCCCGGGCGCGATCCAGACTGTATCTGAACTCGAGCTCTTCCCGGATCAGGTAGGGATTGCCGCTTACTTGAACGATGTGCAGTCCGTAAAGCGCCGCGGTTTGCCGGCGGATATCGCCGAAGCGGTGCGCTACCTCGCATCCGACGGAAGTTCGTTTGTAACCGGGCAAACCATCAATGTCGATGGCGGATGGGCGATGCACTGAGTTGTGACAAACCGTATGCGACGCAATTCCGCATCGCGGCTAGAATTGGCTGGGCGATCTCGTCCCACTCAGCGATGGAGAATATCTTTGGCTCAACTGGTCCGTTCTCACTCTTCTCACTGGGGCGCATACGAAACCACGGTTGAAAATGACACTGTCACCTCGGTCCGGCCTTTCGCCGGCGATGTCGATCCGTCACCCATTCTGGGCAACATCGCCAGTACCGTGCGTCATCGATCACGGATTGCGCAACCAATGGTTCGTACTGGTTGGTTGGAGCACGGACCAGTTCCAGATAGTTGTCGGGGCTCCGATAAGTACGTTCCCGTTTCCTGGCCCGAACTGACCGATCTTCTTTCGCGTGAACTCCGCCGCGTCATCGATACATACGGAAATCGCTCGATTTACGCTGGCTCCTATGGCTGGGCAAGCGCCGGTCGCTTCCACCATGCCCAAAGTCAGGTCCATCGATTCCTGAACGTGCTCGGTGGCTACGTCTCGTCAGTCAATTCCTACAGCAACGGTGCCGGAGAAGTCATTCTGGATCGGGTTACGGGAAGCATGCGTAGCGTACTCGCAACTCGTAGCACATCGTGGCAGCAAATCGTGGAGCATACGGATCTCCTGGTCGCATTTGGCGGCGTCCCATTGAAAAACTCAGCCGTGAGCCCTGGCGGTCAAAGTTTTCACGGTGTTTCGTCCCATCTTCGCAACGGTAAAGAGCGAGGCACAGAGTATGTGCTTTTCAGCCCGCTCCGCGATGATCTTCCCGATTACGTCGACGCGACCTGGAACCCTCTTGTTCCCGGAACTGATGTAGCCGTCATGCTGGGTCTCGCCCATACCCTCGCAAGCGAGGGGCTTCACGATCGCGCATTCCTCGCCTCCCATTGCCACGGTTACGACCGATTCGAGCGATACCTCCTTGGCGATGACGACGGCCAACCAAAGGACGCGGACTGGGCCGAAGCGATTTCGCAAATTCCGTCGGAGGAGATAAGGTCGCTGGCGCGGAAAATGGTTGCCGGCCGGACGATGATCAACGTGAGCTGGTCGCTTCAGCGAGCCGATCACGGTGAGCAGCCTGTTTGGATGGGTCTCACGCTGGCGGCCATGCTCGGGCAGATCGGGTTGCCTGGCGGTGGCTTTGGATTCGGATACGGATCGATGGGTTCGATCGGGGAAGGACAATTGCCCTTTAGCGTCCCCTCCTTCTCCCAGGGGCACAACGCGGTCGATGACTTCATCCCGGTCGCGCGGGTTGCTGACATGTTGCTCAATCCTGGTCGCCCATTCGATTACGACGGCAAGACGCTCACCTACCCCGAAATCAAACTCGTGTACTGGGCCGGCGGCAACCCGTTCCATCACCATCAGGATCTATCGAGGTTGCGGAAGGCAATCGCGCAGGCGGAGACCGTTGTCGTTCATGATCCGTTCTGGACCGCGATGGCAAAACACGCCGATATCGTGGTGCCATCGACTATTTCACTCGAGCGTGACGACCTGGGCGCCTCCTATTCCGATCCGGTGATGATCGCGATGAAAAAAGCAGTCGAACCCTTCGAATCGAGTCGAAACGATTTCGATACCTTTTCCGATCTCTCAGAGGCACTTGGCGTTCATGCCGCGTTTACCGAGGGTCGGGGTGCGGACGAATGGATTCGCCATCTGTACGAGTCCTGGCGATCCAAGGTCACTCCCTACGTCCCTGACATCCCGGAATTCGATGTGTTTTGGGAGGACGGATATCTCGATCTTCCCTATTCCGATCAGTCGACGGTCGCTTTCAGTTCATTTCGTGCTGACCCGATTGCAAGCCCGCTCAGGACACCGAGTGGCAAGATCGATATCTACTCGGACTCGATCGCGAGTTTTGACTACGACGATTGCATTGCCCATCCAGTCTGGTACGAGCCGAAGGAGTGGCCGGGATCGGTGATTGCAAGTCAGTTTCCACTTCAACTTGTGGCTAACAATCCTTCGACCCGGCTACACAGCCAGCTCGATCCTGGCACCTACAGCCAGGCTTCCAAAATCAAAGGACGTGAACCAGCTCGCATGCATCCTGACGACGCGGCATCACGGGGCATTGCTGAAGGTGATGTGGTGAAACTCTTCAACGAACGAGGGAGTTGCCTCGCGGGAGTTCGGATCAGCCGCAATGTTCGGCCGGGTGTGATTCAGCTCTCAACAGGCGCCTGGTTCGATCCACTTGATCCGACCGATCCGAACTCGATGTGCGTTCATGGCAACCCGAATGTGCTGACGTTCGACCAGGGAACTTCACGACTTGGACAGGGTTGTGCTGGCCAACTGGCACTGGTGCAGGTGGAACGATTCGATGGCGAACTACCTCCGATTCTCGCATACGATCCTCCGGTGGTATCCGCCGCGGACTGATGATCAATACGTACGCGCAAAACAACGGACTTAAGACCTAGCAAATGGCTATGATCTGCCCGATACGTGGTGCAGACTCATGACGGGCGCTACCGCCGCACAGTGTTGCGGCAGAACGTGCAGGGTGGGCGGAAACGTCCACCCTGTTCTGTTTCCGGCGAGTGACGAATCGGAAGAAATAGTGACGATGACGAATACGGTGCTCGAAACGACAACTTCGTTTACCTGCAAGAATTGCGGGGCGACGACCAACGCCGTCGCGGAGGGCTCGAGTATTCGCTGCCCGTTTTGCGGATCCGAACACGTCATAGCCGGTCCACAGGACAAGAACACGCCCGTGCCCGAGGCACTTATTCCATTTTCATTCCCGGACGATCAAGTTGAGCCCGCGTATCGGACGTGGTTGGGCGAGGGATTCTTTCGACCGAAAGACATCACATCAAAGGCGCATTCCCACAAAATGCGAGCCATGTACATCCCGATCTGGGAGAGCAGCGGTGCCGCGGAGAGTGAATGGCAGGCGCAGGCTGGCTACACAGAAGAGACTCCAGCGCCGCCCTCGAATCCGCCGAAACCACCGTCGTCGCGAACGCGCTGGGTACGCGCTTCAGGTCATCACTCCGAAACGTACGAACGTGTTCTTATAAGCGGCTCCAAAGGTTTACCGCAGGACTGGGTTGGACGGGCCGGTGACTTCGGCTGGGGTGCAGTCAGATGTTTCGATCCGAACTTTTTGATTTGACGGGAGGTCGAAAGCTCGACTCTCGATCGGCGGGCCGCCCTCGAAGCAGCCCGACAAGAGATTGAGGAGAGTGAACAGGACGCATGCGCGAGTCTGGTTCCGGGCGACACTCAGAAGGATTTGCGCGTAAACACCTCGGTTTCCGACCTCTCAACCCGCCTGATCTATGTCCCGGTATGGCTGGCCAGTTTCGGATACAACGACAAAACCTATCGTTGTGTGGTCAACGGACAATCCGGAAGGGTGATTGGTGAAGCCCCACTCAATGCCTTTCGGGTAACCGCGGTCATTCTCGCTGTAATTGGATTGATTGCCGCGATCATACTTCTGGTTCTGCTTTTTACATAAGCTGATGGGAAAATCGTCGCATCTCGGAGATCGAGGGAGTCAGTCTCGGTTCGAGTGAAACGAGAACACTATCTTCCCAGGAAGCTTGCTCCTCGATCGGTTCGATATGAACCGTCGTTTCCGTCTGTGGGAACGAGTTTTTGACCGCATCTTCAATCCTGTGTGTCAGGTCATGCGCGTGTTGAACACTGATCTCGCCAGGAAGCAACAGGTGGAAATCCACAAACCGGCGAGAGCCCGCTTTTCGCGTTCGCAAAGCATGAAACGTGGCATCGGGTTCAAGTTGCTCGATGATGAGAGTGCGAAGTTGTATCTGATCCTCCTCCGGCAATGCCCGATCGAGCAGCCCATCGATCGATGTGCGTAACAGGCCAATTCCGGTCCAAAAGATGTTCGCTGCCACCACCAGTGCGATGATTGGGTCGAGTTGGCGGATCCCCGTGACCTTGACGACGACCAGCCCCACAATCACACCCACAGACGTAATCACATCGGTCATCAGGTGGCGACCATCCGCGGCCAGCACCACGGAATCGCGCGCAGCCGCGACATGAAGCAGAATCCGCGCGACCGCGAGGTTGACAATAGTTGCAATCAGTGAGACCACGACGCCGAGCCCGATCGCTTCGACATCCTGTGGACTCGTCAGGCGATGTGCCGCATACCAGGCGATGCTTCCGGCAGCAATCAGGATGAGCGTACCCTCAATACCGCTGGCGAAGAATTCGATCTTTTCGTGACCGTACGGGTGAGAACGGTCAACCGGTCGTGCCGCGTACCAGAGAGCGAACAGGGCGGTAATTGCCGCCGCCAGATTGACCGTCGATTCGACCGCGTCAGATAACAAACCGACCGAACCGGTCAGGCGGTAGGCGCCAAATTTCAACACAAGCGTGACGAGCGCAGCCGCGATCGAAAGCAGCGCCAGATTCAGAAGTGATCCTTGTGTGATCGACTGGGGTTTTAGCACGGAACAGGACCTAGCGTTGCCGGTGGATATGCTCACATCTCAGCGCTGAGATGGCTGCAATTGCATCATGACTGAGTAGCCGCAGCTAAATCAACTCTCACTTCTCAACAACCGGAATGACCACTATCGAGCGTTAAACAGGGTTCGTCGATCTTTTCGCTGGCTCTGGGATAATCCATTGCGCAATCGTGGAAATGGATTCGTCACTGTGGTCCATTAGTCATCAAACCGTGAGGAATTAAACGATGGTTGTCCGAATCAATGGAGATCGCCTGAATGCCTCTTTGCAGGAACTTGCCGGAATTGGCGCAACACCGGCCGGAGGCGTCACCCGATTGGCGGTTTCGGATGAGGATCGGGAGGGCCGCAACCAGATCCGCGAGTGGTTCGAACGGGCCGGACTCGTCGTAACGATTGACGACTTCGGGAACATGGTCGGTACCCGCACAGGGGCGGTCGATCTTCCGCCGGTGATTATGGCTTCCCATTGCGACACGGTCATCCGTGGTGGGAAATTTGATGGCGTGCTTGGTGTGGTGGGGGCGCTGGAAGTGATCCGCACGCTCAATGATCTCGGAATCGCAACGGAAAAACCCCTGGCTGTCGTCAATTGGACGAACGAAGAGGGTGTCCGATTCGAACCCGCCATGCAATGTTCCGGGGTTCTCGCTGGACGCTTCACCAAGGACGAGGTCTACAATCGAACGGATCGAAATGGTCTGCGTTTCGAGGATGAACTCCGGAGAATCGGGTATCTCGGCGATGCAGCATGTCGCCCTCTCCCTGCCTCCGGTTACCTCGAGTTGCATATTGAACAGGGACCGGTGCTGGAAGCAGAAGGGATTCCCGTTGGTATCGTTAGCGGAATTGTCGGAATTACCTGGATCGATGTGACTGTGACCGGTCAATCGGACCACGCCGGTCCGAGCCCAATGCACCTTCGCCGCGACGCACTGGCTGCCGCTGCACTGATCATTGCCGGAGTCGAGAGGATCGCGAAGGGTCGGGATGAGATCGCGGTCGCGACTGTGGGGCGACTCTCGCTCGAGCCGAACATCATCAACACAATTCCCGGGAAAGTGACCTTTAGCGTCGATTTTCGCCATCCCGATCCCGCCGTGCTCGAAGACCAGGTTGGTTTGTTTCAGCAGTTGATCGATCGCATTGCCGCAGAACGGAATGTCGAGATAGTGGCAGATCGATTCTGGACAAGCGAACCGACGCCATTCGATCCTACTATCGTCTCCGCCATCTCTGCTGCCGTTGATGAACTGGGGCTGCCGCAATGCTCCCTATGGTCCGGCGCCGGCCACGACGCGAAGTATCTGGCCGATGTTTGCCCGTCGGGAATGATCTTTGTCCGCAGTCAGGGCGGACTCAGCCACTGCGAAGCAGAGAGCAGCACGGCCGAAGACATCGAAGCCGGCGGAAATGTCCTCTTGTTGGCTGCCTTGACCCTTGCCGGAATTGTTGATAAAGAGACTTGAAGGCGTGCCGGTCGAAGAGTGCTTCGAGTTTCCAGTTGATCGACGCTTGCGCCGATACCCGGATGGCGGTAGCGTACCTTTCTTGCAGAGACGGATGGCGAACTCAGGGAGATCCTGCACATGGTGACAAAAAGCGCACTTTCGTACGAACCAATCGCACTGGAAGAAATCCGTGCAGCCCAGGAGCGAACGCGTGGAGCGGTCGTGCGCACGCCACTTGTCAGGCTCGATGCCGATGATCAGAACTCCGAGATCTATCTGAAACTCGAGAATCTGCAACCAATTCGCTCATTTAAAATCCGCGGCGCCTTCAACGCAATGATGAAGGCAGGCAAAGATGCCCTGTCCGAAGGTGTCTGGACTGCGAGCGCGGGCAACATGGCTCAGGGTGTCGCCTGGTCTGCGCGCTACCTCGGTGTCGATTGCACAGTTTACGTCCCGGTTACCGCACCGAGGACAAAAATCGCAAACGTACAGCGTTACGGCGGCAAGGTCGTTGAACTTCCCGTCGATGACTGGGTAAACATCTTCCGAACTCGACATATGGAGGGCGCCACCGGTGTCTTCATTCACCCGTTCAGTGACCCGGTCGTCATGGCTGGAAACGGCGTCACTGGACTCGAAATCCTCGAAGATTTGCCTGATGTCGACGCGATTTTGGTGCCATGGGGTGGTGGCGGACTCTGCTGCGGCATTGCATCCGCGATTCGCGAATTGCGTCCGCAGACAAAAGTCTTCGCGGTTGAAATTGATACAGGCGCTCCTCTCGCACCCGCATTCGCCGCCGGCAAACCCATCGAGGTGCCCTTCACTCCGAACTTCGTCGATGGCATTGGCACTCCATTCGTGAACGTGGAAATGTTCGAACTGGCGCGGAAGATCGTGAATGGCGCACTGGTCGTGGACAAGGCGCAAACGGCTGCCGCGTTGCGACTCGTGGTGGAACGAAATCGTGTCGTACCGGAAGGCGCAGCGGCGACTTCGGTTGCCGCTGCGCTCGCCGGAATGGCAGGCGGTGGCAAAATTGTTGCCGTGTTATCGGGAGGAAATATCGACGTCAACACGTTGACCACCATTCTCCAGGGCGGAGTTCCATAACAGTTTCACTTGCCTGCCCGAAAACGCGAGGGATTGACATTGAACAGGGCATTCCACTGGATCACCGCTATCCTGCTCGGTGTCGTTTCGCTCGCGGTAGCGGCGGACTCGGTCGAGGCGGCTCGCTGGCGACCTTCGCAACGCACCAGCTGGCAGATTCAGTTCACCGGCACATTCAAAACAGTTCCTGGCGTTGAGGTGTATGAACTCGATCTCTTCGGCACGACTTCCAGCCGGATAGAGCGGCTTCACAACGGTGGTTCGCGGGTCATTTGCTACTTCAGTGCCGGGTCATGGGAGGATTGGCGACCCGACAAATCGAAGGTTCCGAAGTCGATGATCGGCAATTCCTATAATGGTTGGCCGGGAGAGTGGTGGCTCGATATCCGAAAATCGACAGTCAGGGAGCTGATGAAGGATCGTCTTGTACTCGCCAGAGAAAAAGGGTGCGATGCGGTCGATCCCGACAACATGGACTCATGGGATCCAATCGACAAAACAGGATTTGGAATCACCAACGAAGATCAATTGAGTTTCAACAAGTACCTGTCACGCGAAGCGCGCCGGTTGGGCATGTCAATCGCGCTCAAGAATGACCTGCCGCAAATTCCCGAATTAGTCGCATATTTCGATTTTGCTGTAAACGAATCCTGTTTCAGTGACGGCGACTGCGACCAGCTTATGCCCTTCATCGATGCGGGAAAGGCGGTTCTTCAAATCCAATACCGTTCGGCAGATGTCTGCGATGAATCGCTCTCGATGGGATTCTCCACCATATACAAGAAGACCGACCTCGGGTTTTACCGTAAAGCGTGCTCCTGATTCCAGTAACGTTGTGGTAGTTCGAGGTACCTCGGTACCGAGCCTGCCCGCCTCTTAGGCTATTCCAGCCGCTATCCACCGCGAATAGAGTTGGGTTCATAGGAGTTTCGGGGGATGCCGCCGAGGCGTCCATTTTTTACCGCTCCAAGGCTCACAGCATTCGATCTTCGAGGTGATTCACATGGCGGCCGCTCCAGCCAGACTCATGTTCAGACAAATACCCTGGAAACATCTCGATTGGGACGAATCGGCGGCCTACCACGATTACAACCTCTTTCATTCAAAAGCGTGGATCGAATTCCTGGCCGAAGTGCAACGCGCCGAGCCGATTGCGGCCATCTTGACGGATGGCACAAACGAGTATGGCCGGTTCGTTGGGTTGGTCGTTCGCCGGATGGGGATGAAGTTTCTGGGATGCCCGCTGCCTGGTTGGACGACTCCGTACATGGGTATGAATGTCAAACCTGATATTTCCCGAGGCGACGCCGCGAACGCGCTGGCCAACTTTGCCTTTGGCGGTCTTGGCTGCGTCCATTTCGAACTGCGTGACCGCTGGTTGCAGGAATCGGAGGTCGCAGGACTCGGGTTCGGATTACGCGAGGATGTTGGCTACGACGATCGCACCTTCGAACTCGATCTGACCCAGAGTGAGGATTCGCTCTTCAAAGGCATGGATAGCGCTTGTCGCCGTTGTATCAGACAGGGCGAAAAGCGCGGCGTGACCGTCGAAGAGGCGACTGATGACGAGTTCGCTGATGAGTTTTACGCGCAAATTACAGATGTCTTTGTGCGTCAGGGACTTGTACCGACCTACTCGGCTGATCGGGTGAAGGCACTGATCCGCCATCTGCAGCCAGCAGGGCAACTCCTGCTCCTGCGCGCCCGTAACGCAGCGGGTGTCTGCATTGCTACTGGTATCTTCCCGGCCGCCGGCGATGTCGTCCTCTTTTGGGGTGGCGCCAGTTTGAAAGAACACCAGAATTTGCGTCCCAACGAAACCCTCCACTGGTACGCAATGCGCTATTGGAAAGCACGTGGAATTGCCCGGTACGACATGGGTGGGTACATGGAATACAAGCGAAAGTACGGCGGCGCTGAAGTGGCAATACCGGGATTCCGCAAATCCCGATCCCAGGTGATTTCTGCGGCGCGGTCGCTCGCGCCCCGTGGCATGCGGGCGAAGCAGCTGGTTCTTGGCCGCGTTTACCGGGGACGAATCCCGCACTCGGACGGTCCGGCTCAGATGCCCATCACTGATTGATCTGGCCGGACGATCGAAAGGTTTAGCCAATTTTCTGGAATCGAAAGGGGTCCCAATATGGCAATGATCCAGCGCATACAGAGCACCGCTCAACTGGTGAAATCGGGCGAATGGGAAGATTTGTGGCAGGCGAGCCGGGAGCATCTCCATTCTGAATCGAAGGCGTTTGGTCTCCGCCGCGATGTGAGTGTTTCTTTTGCCGCTCCGGATGCAACGATCCCCATCACCGTCCGCCCAATCAAACCCACAGACGTCGCTACGCTGCTGGAAGCTGGTCGGGAGGAGCTGTCAGGTGAAGCCCAGCGAGAACGCCTGATCCGTCTCCGCATGATTGAGGCGGAGCTTCCAACTTGCTTTGTGGCCGTGACCGAGAACGACGAACCCTGCTACATGCAATGGTTGATTGGATGCAAGGACAACGACCGCATTCGAGAGATCTTCGGGGATCGCTTCCCGATGCTCTCACCCGACGAGATGCTGCTCGAAGGCGCGTTCACCCTCGAGCAATGGCGAGGGAAGAAGATAATGGCTGCGGCAATGGCTCGAATTGCCGAGCATGCGGTCGACCACGACGCACGCTGGGTGGTTACTTTCGTCGGTGAGGAAAACATTCCGTCCCTGAAGGGATGCAAACGAGCCGGGTTTGAACCGTACATCGAGCGGCGCGGCATCTGGCGGCTCTTTCGTCACAAATCTGCCTTTGCCCCGCTACCAGAACAGGCAAAGGCGATACTCCTTCCAGGATAAGTCACAATTCCCCGCTTTCACGTAGAGTTCCCACCTGTTTCGGGAAGTCTGCGAGTGAAGGGTGTGAAATGGGAGAACTCGACGGCAGGGTGGCACTCGTCACCGGGGGAGGATGGGGAATTGGCCGGGCGATCGCGCTTAAGATGGCGGGCGCCGGGGCGTCAGTCGTTGTCGCGGATGTGAATCTAGTCCGAGGTGAAGAGAGCGCCGAACTCATGCGACAGAGCGGGAATTCGGCGCTCTTTGTGCAATGCGATGTTTCAGACGCCACGAGTGTCGAAACAATGGTTGTCGCCACTTTTCAAGAATTTGGCCGCATTGACGTGCTGGTCAACAATGCCGGCATTCCCGGATCCAACAGCATCGCTCATGAAGTCGATC
>Ga0105046_10004797_pt1 | contig 21479 bp, 20 predicted proteins | sample MAT03_FD_78385 | JGI IMG/M metagenome (GOLD analysis project Ga0105046, IMG submission 78385) | Freshwater microbial communities from Lake Fryxell liftoff mats and glacier meltwater in Antarctica - MAT-03 (megahit assembly) | ecosystem: Environmental > Aquatic > Freshwater > Ice > Liftoff...
AAAATCTTCAATTAGAAAAAACCTTTCAAGATTTTGCTCAGGATCGTTGGATTTTCATCCGGGCAGTAATGCAAAATAGCTCAAAAGCCAAAGAGTACATGGTAAGAGTAAAAAAGAACTACCAATCACTCATGAAAGATCCTCGTTTTGCCGCTATTAAAGGAGGTCGACGCATGAAATGCGCAGCAGTATTTGGGATAAATAATCCAAGTGCCTATCTCCAAAAAGATATTGATAAAATTACTCGTGAATCTTCTGGAATTTCTGACGTTCAAGAAAGAGATGAGTTAATTTGGCTCACCGCTTAAAATACGAACTACAAGTATTTGCTCCAATCCCAAATTTTCAAATCATCAAGTTGATATAGTGCAATTGACTCAACCGTCATTTTTGCTACTTGAAGATTATTAATAAGAGGAATATTTGAATCGATGGCTTTTCGACGAATAAGATATCCATCAGTAATTTCTTCGCGCGAGAAATTGTTCGGAATATTAATCACCAAGTCCACTTGACCAGAAGCCAAAAGTTTAACAATGTTCAAGCCTTCTTGGTTTTGTTTGCTGACTTTATGCACCATTTCATTGGTAATTCCATTTTCAGTGAGCAACATGGAAGTTCGACGCGTGGCAAAAAGTTTATAACCCATTTCCACAAGCTTTCGTGCTCTTGGCATAAAACTTACTTTGTCCCGAATCCGCCCAATACTCACCAGAATCCCTTTTTTCGGAATACGGAAACCTGTAGAAATCATCGCTTTCAAAAATGCTTCATGCATATCTTCCCCAAAACAAGCTACTTCCCCAGTTGAAGCCATTTCCACACCCAAAACAGGGTCAGCACCTTTCAGTCGTGAAAAAGAAAATTGCGGAGCTTTTACCCCCACATGATCCAAATCCAAAGTTTTATAATTATGCGAACGGAATTCCTCCAAAGTTTTCAAACCCAACATCGCTTCAGTCGCAATTTCAATAAAATTATAGCCTGTAACTTTAGACGCAAATGGAAAAGACCGGCTCGCGCGCAGGTTACATTCAATAACCATAACACGGTTACTCTTCGCCAAAAATTGAATATTAAAAGGTCCAGTAATTTTCAACGCGGCAGCAATTTGTTTCGTAATTTTTTTAATCCTACGAATCGTTTCAATATAAAGTTTTTGCGGGGGCAAAACAATCGTCGCATCCCCCGAATGCACGCCGGCGTTTTCAATGTGCTCAGCAATCGCGTAAATGATAAGTTCGCCATCAAGCGCCACGGCATCTACTTCAATTTCTTTAGCATCAGTTTCAAATTTACTCACCACCACCGGAGCTTCAGGGGAAATCCTGGTCGCCTTCGCTAAAAACGCCATTAAATCATCTTCATTGGTCGCCACACGCATTGCCGCACCAGAAAGCACATAAGAAGGCCTAACCAGAACCGGATAACCCACTCGTTCTGCAAAACTTTGAATATCCTGAATTGCTGAAAGTTCTTGCCATAACGGCTGGTCAATTTCAAGCTCATCACACATCGCTGAAAAAATATGTCGATTCTCTGCGCGGTTAATATCTTCCGCTTTCGTCCCAAAAATTGGCACGCCATTTTCGTGAAGTTTGAGAGCTAAATTAGTCGGTACCTGTCCACCAACACACACAATAACGCCCGTCGCCTGCTCATATTCATAAATATCCAAAACGCGCTCCAGCGAAAGTTCATCAAAATAAAGTTTATCGCTCAGGTCATAATCCGTAGAAACTGTCTCAGGATTATAATTCACCACAATCGTTTCATAACCCGCTTTTTGCGCGGTCTGCAAAGCATTAATCGAACACCAATCAAATTCAACAGAAGTCCCAATTGCATAAGGCCCAGAACCCAAAACCATCACTTTCTTTTTGGTAGAAGCCGTGAAATCAACATCATTTTTTTCACCATGATAGGTCAAATAAAGATAATTCGTCATCGCCGGATATTCAGCTGCCATCGTATCAATTTTTTTCACCACTGGTAAAATGCCTTTCTCATGACGAACATCACGGATTTCTTTTTCCGTTTTTCCTACCAACTCCGCAATTTGCTTGTCAGAAAATCCATATTTTTTTGCTTGTCGCAATCCATCCAAATTTTTATTTTTTTCCAATTGATGAGCTGTCTTCACAATATTTTGCAATTTCTCCAGAAACCATAAATCCACACCAGAAAATTTATAAATATCCGCCGTTGCCCATCCTCTCCTGAGCGCTTCAGCAATAGCCAAAATTCGTTTCGGCGTCGGCGCCATAATTTCAATTTTCAAATCCTCATCCGACTCTTCACGGAACGTTTTATCAATACCCGCTTTCTCATTTCCCACCAAGCCATAAAGTCCAATTTGCAACATGCGCAAACCTTTTTGAATCACCTCTTCAAAACTTCTTCCAATCGCCATAATCTCACCAACAGACTTCATCTCTGAACTAATTTGCTTGCTCACCATCCGGAATTTATCTAAATCCCAACGTGGAATTTTTAGCGCCAAATAATCCAGCGCTGGTTCAAAACACGCAGTAGTTTCACGAGTAATTGAATTTTTGAGATCTGGAAGATTATAACCCAGGGCCAATTTTGCTGCTACAAATGCCAGTGGGTACCCGGTAGCTTTCGAAGCCAAAGCCGAAGAACGGCTCAAACGCGCATTCACCTCAATAATCCGATAATCCTCAGATTTCGGGTCAAGTGCATATTGAATATTACATTCCCCAATAATTCCAAAATGGCGAATCGCCTTTTGCGCAATCGTCCGCAGCATATGGTATTCCGAATTCGTCAAAGTCTGAGATGGCGCCACCACAATACTTTCTCCCGTATGAATTCCAAGTGGATCAAAATTTTCCATATTACACACCGTAATACAATTGTCGGCTGAATCACGAACCACTTCATATTCAATTTCTTTCCAACCACGTAAACTTTCTTCCACCAAAACCTGTGGACTAAAAGCAAAAGCCGTTTCCAAAAGCGCCAAAAGTTCTTCTTGATTATTCACAAAACCAGAACCTTTTCCACCAAGCGTAAAACCAGCACGAATCATAATCGGGAAACCAATTTTTTTGGAAGCTTCTATACCTTCTGCCACATTCGCACAAGCCACACTTTTTGGAACTTTCAAACCAATGGAAAGAATTTCCTGATTAAAAAGCGCCCGATCTTCTGTTTTTCGAATGGCTTCAACTGGCGTCCCCAAAACTTCCACGCTATATTTCTTCAAAACACCAGTTTCTTCCAAAGTTAAACCACAGTTCAAAGCCGTTTGCCCACCAAAAGAAAGAAGCAGCCCATCGGGCCGTTCTTCTGCAATTATTTTTTCGATAAAATATGGATTTACTGGCAGAAAATAAACTTTATCCGCCACCCCCGCGCTTGTTTGGTATGTCGCAATATTCGGATTAATCAATACGGTGTAAATTCCCTCTTCTTTCAAAGCTTTAATGGCTTGAGAGCCAGAATAATCAAATTCACCAGCTTCCCCAATTTTCAACGCCCCTGATCCGAGTATAAGTATTTTTTGGAATTGTTTTCGTATTTTTTTTTGCATGTATCATTTTAAAATCCGCATAAAAATCTATCAAATCCAGCAGCTTTCGCAAGGGATTTGAGTTTGACTTGTGTAAGTAATTGCAGTTGCAACCACATAATTATTTATTATCTTGAATAAAGTCGAGAACTTCTTGATGATGATTATCCACTTTTACTTTGGCATATATCTTGCGGATTTTCCCTTCAGGATCAATGACAAAAGTAGTTCTTTCCGTGCCAAAATATTTTTTGCCATACATACTTTTTTCTTTCCAAACTGCATATTTCGCCACGACTGTTTTTTCCGTATCAGCAAGCAGCGGAAACGGGAGATTATACTTTTTAATAAACTTGGAATGCGAATGTAAATCATCAACACTCACACCATAAATTTTTGCCCCAACTTTTTCATAATCTTTCACGCGGTCACGAAAATTGCAGGCCTCAGTCGTACAGCCAGGAGTATCATCTTTCGGATAAAAATAAAGCACAACCCATTGCCCCTGAAGATCATGGAGAGTCACATCTTTTTCCTCTGTTGAAGCAAGAGTGAAATCTGGAGCTTGTACTCCTTCTATAAGAGTTTCAGCCATAAGAAATTTAAAAGGGATTAAATTTTTGAAGCAGTTTTGATGAGGTCAAGGAGAGTATCGAAACGTTTTTTTGCCTCAGGGAGAACTTTGTAAACTTTTTCAGCAAGTTCTTCTTGGTAGGTATGAGAAGTTAAATTTCTCAAATCACTAAGTTCAAGCCAAAAATCATCATGGGTGGGAATATTCTGAGAAAAACCCTCTTTGAAACATCCCTTTGGCGAAGAACAAGAAAGGCCTTGGTGCTCCTCCAAATAACCCCCCACAGGTTTCCAGGATAAGTCAAAAACAAACTCAAACCGTTGGATGGCAGAATCCCGAACTATATCATTATATTCAACCTTCAAAATTTCATCAAAACGTTGAAGCGCCTTCTGAAATTGTTGGAGTACTGCTTGGAATTTGCTCATTTTTAAGAAATTAATTCAATATTGGATTCTGCCACTTTTTTAAAATCAGCTGAAACTTTTTTAAAATCCACAAATTCAACCCCACAAAGAGTTGGAAGATTTGCTAATTCTTCACGTATTTTCGCTTCCAAAAAAAGATCCAAAGGTTGCTCGCCTTCAATGCCAATATCAATATCAGAACCTTCGCGATTCTGGCCTTTTACACGCGACCCAAAATAAAAAAGCTTATATTTATCAAGATCTAAGGATCGAGAAATAACATTTTTGACTTCCTTGTTCAGCCATTCAAGTTTGATATGTTCAAGTTTCATATTGGTAGTATTATCCCAATAAGATTGTAGCATAGACTCAGTCCATCATCCAACTCTCTGCTTGAAATTTCCTTTTCCCACAAATCCCCCCTATAATAAAATTCCTTCTCACTATTTTTCCATGAAAAAAATCATCACAACTCTGGTTTTGGCAAGCTTTTTCCTCGCCGGCTGTGTTTCATCGTATGTTCCAAGGGAGAGAATCCCCGCAATTCCAGTTCCCCTAACGCTGCCAAGTTCCAACGTAAGTGTGAATGTAACGCCAGAAGTAAAAGCGCCCGCTCAAACTTCAGACGCCTCTCCTTCAATTCCAGCTAAAACTTCGGCCAAAACCAATTTCACCAAACTCGCTAAATGCCTCACCCAATCCGACGCAATCATGTACGGCGCCTACTGGTGCCCTCATTGCAAAGTGCAAAAAAGTCTTTTCGGCGAAGATTTTCAGTACATAAAATACCAAGAATGTGATCCCAATGGCGAAGACGGCGACCCAAAAGCCTGCAACAAAGCCAAGGTTGAAGGCTACCCAAGTTGGGGCATACCCGGCCAAAAAAACCTCGTCGGCGAACAAACTCTTGAAGATTTAGCCAAATGGGCCAATTGCCCGCTCACCTAATAATCACAAAAATATGAAAAAACTTTTGCTCCTTTTTCTCATCCCACTCCTCCTTTTTTTGGCAGCGTGCCAAAAAAAAACCGAAACTTCACTCAATCCCAGCAGCCCTGAAGGCTTAAAAGCCAGCGTCAAATCCGATGTAAGTCTCACGATTCTGGATTCCAACACCCAAAAATAAATCCGCCCATAAGAAAAAACCGCGCAATCAATCAAATGACTCCGCGAACAATTAGAGAAAAAACCGGGAATAGCTCCATTTCATAAAATAAGTTGAAGCGCCCCCCACCTCGACCGAACCCGTAGGCTCCAAGTCGAGGTGGGGATTTTGCTAACGTCTTCGTGGTCATGTACCGCCACAGCCTCGTCGTACCAGCGTATGGCGCCGTGTCGAAGAGGTTGCGGTTGAACTTCCAGAGTTGCAGCAGGATATGTCCGCCAAGAAACGCGAGCATCACCTGTTGTCCAATGATAGGAAGGAAGGTGTAGCCTGTCAGGGCTGCAAAGCCGAGCAGACAAGCCACAAACATCCTGACCCAGCCGTTCTTGAACCAGTGAGACCAGTTTTGGCCTTCTTGGTACGTCTCACCGAGAAGCGCAACAGCGGCGCTTGACCCGATCGGGGTGAGAGATCCCAGCACGCCGACCGAGTAGGCCAGCAGACTGGGGATGTATCCGCCTTGATCAAGACAAAGCTTGGTCAAGGGGATGTTGTCAAACACCGAGGAGAGCAACCCGACAGCAAGCGTGGTGATTCTTGACGCGGCAGGCAGCGCGTCCAGTGGCAGCAACGATGCCGTCCACATGAGCGACGCCAGCAGCATTACCGCATCTCGACCTTCTTCCAGCGGCTTCCGCAACAAGAGTGGCATGGCTTGCCCCTTCCCGCTCCGGAGGCTCAGCGTTTCGGAAATTTCCCTCTCCTCCTCCTTTTCCTGAATTTTCTTATCAGCCCACACGAGCCGCCCCTTGAGCTTGAAAGCAATAAGGGAAGCCGTGAGACCGATAGCGAGACCGATTGGCGCTTGATGGAAGCCCATGTTGGCCACCACCGTGGTGAAAGCCGTGAAGCCAAAACACCGAAGCGCGAACTGATCCAGCGGCGACGCGTCGCCTTTTTTCTGAATCGGCGCAGCTTGCTGCTGAAGCAGTGCCGCACCTTTGATCGGTCCGATGCCGTTCGTGCTCACCCAGAACGCCACCCAGCTCCCGATAAGAGCCGGGAAGAGCTCGAGGTGACTGACGCCACGCATGCTCATCATGGTGGTGGTTGTATCCCCGGTTGCCCAGGGCGCGCCACCAGCATTTGAAGCGATAATGATCGCCCCAACGTAGTGCATCGTAAACCGGCCGTGAAAAATCGTCCGTGCCACCGCGCCACCCAAAAGGGCGGCAGCGATGTTGTCCAGGAGCGCGCTCGCCCAGAAGACAAAATACAGCAGCCGTCGGCCGCCGCGCTCGTCATCTGGGAGAATCTCGGGCATCTTGTGCCCGAGATTGCTGAGGTTGAACAAACCGCTCAAAACGGGGTATCCAACCAACAACACTCCCACTTCGACCAACTGATGCCACTCATGGTGAATCTTCTCACCAAGCGAGCCGCCGAGGAACGCAAAATATGCGCTCACAATAACGGCACCACCCATCGCAACGAACCGCGACTGATGGTGGAAATAGGCCACATTGGCCAAGGTCGACAGAAACATCGCGATGGCGAGCGTCTTCAGCCCACCAATCGCGAACCATGCTCCCAGGAACACACTCGTCCCCAAGATGGATATCGCAATTTTCTTCATCACGCCTTTTTTTTCATCAGGCGTGAGCTTGTCGTGGTGATCTGACATCTTTTTCTACCTCCTCTTAATGTTTCGAAGCAAAGCTCCGTCAACAAATCAAACAAAATACTATTCCCAAGTTTTTAAAGAACCCTCATCTGAGAAGGTTAAGCCACAAGAGCAACTTTTGCTGTTGTTCTTTCCTCCATGCAGAAAAAAGTGAGGAATAAATCCCTCATGTCAGGCTTTTGAGCGTGAGTCGGCTTTTGTGAGCCAAAATGTACTAAAAAACTTGACATAAACGATTTATTGTTACATGAAGACGAATAATAAGTCAAAAGGGGCAAAAAGTCAACCCTCACCAAATTTCACTTGGCCAATCCCCTTCAGAATCACGAATTTGCCCTCCATAAAGACAAAAGTTTGCAATTTCCCCAAAAAAGCAGTATTTTCGGCTTAAAGATATATTCGAAATCATCATAATGGCATCAGCAAAGCACCTCAGACCAAATCCAAGAATAAATCAATTCGACCAAACGCCAAGACAAGCGCAAGGCTTAGTTGCTGAAAATCCTGAAATAGAAAGAAGAATCCTGCAAATACAAGCAGAACTCCATATTGAAAGAAGCGGCCATAATTTCCAGGAAAAATTTTCCGAAGATGCCCATTTTCTAAAATTCCCTACGGATCCGCTCCAATTAAAGCAGGGATTAAAAGAATTCCTCGCGCGCGCCAGAAATCTGCCCTTGCCGTTACGGCAAAAATTACTTTCATATGGAAATCTCATAAAAGTGATTTTTGGTTTTGATGGAGCCTCAGTCATTTCAAGTCTTGCTGGTAAAACTGGAAAACCTCAAGTCGTTTCACCAATTTTCACCAAAGAAGAAGTAGCAGAACTTCAAGACGCTTTTACAGGAGAAATTATTGGAATCGTACCAAGAAAATCACGAAATAATCATCCCGCATTTTTTGTGGTGAATTACAAAACGCTTCACGCATTATTTGTAGAAAACAGAGATTTAATGAACTATCGTCTCGATCAACCTGCAAAAACTTTTTTTGAGCAACATCTTCAACATCACATTACCAATCCTTCAGAGTATTCAGATATTGTTTTCGGTATTCTGAGCGGTTACCCAAGAGATTCCGTTCAGATGTATCAAAGATTTCAGCAAATTACCCGCAGTCTTCCACAATTCAAAAAATTGGAAATGGCGCATTATTCGGGGGATTTGTCGGCTGAAGATTTTATTCGAGCAATTCGGAAAAGTACGCTTGAGCAAAACGATAAAATTACCCTTGTTGATATGTTGGAAGCACGAAAGTCAGGAGAAAAACTAGATCCTGAAGCCGATTTCAGGGTTCTTCACCCGGGAGATATTCCCTTCGCAAAAAAAAGAGCTTACTGGATTACTCAATATAAAAATCTCTATTCGCCCCTGATCGAAGAATTAAAAACCAAAGAATAATGGATCTAAAAGCCCAAATAAAATCCTTCGCCCATGAAGAACTCGGCATTGATCTCATTGGTTTTACGCGAGCGGAAGCCGATCCAGAAGGGGAACAGCGCCTAGCAGATTTTGTAAATGAAGGCCGCCACGCCGGACTTCCCTATTTAGAAGATTACAAAAAACGCGTTCATCCAGAACAATTGCTGTCGAACGCCAAAACCGTCATCGTCATCGCCATAAATTATTACCGCGAAAAACCAGAAACGCCGGAAACTCACGGCCGAATCGCCCGCTACGCCTATGGCCGCGATTACCACAAAGTCCTGCGCGGAGTGCTCAAAAAACTCATCGCCCACATCCAAAAAATTGCGCCCGAAAGCGAAAATCGCCTCTGCGTCGACACCGCCCCGCTCCTAGAAAAATCCTACGCCGTCAAAGCAGGCCTAGGTTTCACCGGCAAAAACACCACGCTCATCACCTACGAATTCGGCTCTTTCGTGCTCCTCGGCGAAATCCTCACTTCCCTCCCCCTCGCCCCCGACGAACCAAAAACCGGAACTTGCGGAACATGCACCCGCTGCATCGACGCCTGCCCCACGCAAGCACTCGTCAGCCCAGGAAAAATGGACGCCCGCCGCTGCATCAGCTACCTCACCATCGAACACAAAGGCCCGATCCCCGAAGAATTCCACGCCCCCATGAAAAATCTCATCTTCGGCTGCGACATCTGTCAGGAAGTTTGCCCCTACAACAAACGCGCCGGCCCCCTCAAATTAGAAGCTCTCAAAGCCGTAAAAATCGCCAGCCACGAAATCTCACTCGCCGAAATCATGTCCATCAAATCCGACGAAGATTACCTCAAGCGCTTCGCCGGCTCCCCACTTATGCGCGCCAAGCGCACCGGCCTCCAACGCAACGCCCAAATCGCCATCCTCAATCAAAAACTTTAATTCAAAAGGTCTTAAAGTGTAAGTCCTTTTCGTTGAATTTCCGCTAGCACTCGATAAATATTTTGTCTTGAATAACCAAGTTCCTTCGCAATATCAGTGATACTTTTTCCTTTTATCCGAGTGAGTTGAATCACTTTCTGTTCCAATTCATTCAAATCAATAAATGCATTATTTTCAAGGTCAATGGCTCCAAAAGAAAGTGTATGAACAACTTTTGCAGCTTCCAATAAAGAAGTTAAAACGGCCTCCGTATAAAATTCAATCCATTCGGTATAATTTTGCGATTGAATTGTCGATTCAATCAAATCATAATATCGCTCAAAATTTTGCAAAAAATATGGCTCAGTGAAAATAAAATGCGTAGAAAAAATTTTATTCGCATGAAGTGCCATTTGTTCAATAATTCTTGCAAGTCGGCCGTTTCCGTCATCAAATGGATGAATTCCAATGATGATAAGGTGGCTTATCGCAGCAATAATAAGCGGATTTCCCGTGTTTCTATTTGAATGGAACCAAACCAGGAAATCATGGAGCTTTGGAATAATTTGCCCGGGCGTAGTTTTTACTTCCATTGACATCTCTTTCAAAACCCCATTTTCTGTAACAAATTTAGAGAGTAACCGACCTCTTTTTCGAAAAATATTTGTGCTTTTAGGAAGAATTTTTTGATGCAAGTTTTGAATCTTTTGTATTGAAAGTTGCTGAATATCATAATTATGGAGTAAATTTTTTAACTCAGAATATTGCAAGTATTCTTGATAAATATCACTTCCGACCATTTTCTGAAGTTCACGAGCACGCCCACCAGGAGGAACAAGTGAGAATCTCTGTGGCAGGCTTTTATCAATAGTAATCGCTGCAACATTACTCATAAGAAGTAAATATTCCGAAGTTTTTTTCTGAATATCTGCGTGACGCGAAAGTGCTTCAAATTTGCCATACAAAATGCCAATTTTCAGGCTTCTATTCTGAATAGATTGAGTAATTTGAAAAGAAATTGACATAAGGCAAAAATTTAAACTTGTAAGGTGGAAACTTTACACTTGTACGTTTTACCCTTGAAAAAACTCAAATAATTACTAGAATAGTCGCACTTTAAGCTCGAAAGAGCAACAGAATATGAAAAAAATTATTATCGCCATGCAGGCTCAATTGAGTCTTGTGATTGGCTTTGGAATCTGCCTTTTCGTTAGTTATTTCTACTTTTTTATCAACGATCCACGCTTCCCACAGGAACGCCCAGAACTCTTATGGGTAGGATTTCTCCTGAGTCTAGCATTTTTCCTCATCGGGAATAAACTTTCCAAAAAATATCCCAATGAAACAAAAGTAGATTTGAAAGAAGGAGCGCAAGCCGTGTTACTCATCTGGGTCTTGGCTATTTTTACTTCAGCGCTTGTGTTCGTTCTTTCCGGCTTCCCTGATCCGCTTCATCCAGAAAATTTCAGCATTTTTAGAAAAATCACCGATGCAATTTTTGAATCAGTGTCAGGTTACACTACCGCTGGAGGAAGTATTCTCCCAAGTGTAGAAACTTTTCCAAGAGGAATATTAATGTGGCGATCAATGACGCATTGGCTCGGAGGCGTAGGTATGGCACTTTTGGCCGTTACTATATGGAGACATTTCCGCTTCAAACGTGAAACCATTATGAACTCCGAAGCCGAAGGCCCAAACTATGTTCACTATGATTCAGAAAAAGAAGCTATTACTGCTGGCGTGTATTTCTTGAAAACATATGGATTAATCACTTTGATACTTGTTATTCTCTTGATAATTTCCGGATTACTTTTTCGAACAGCACCATACGAACAGTGGTACGACGTAGGTTTCGATTCTTTTAACCACGCTTTATCAGTAATGGGAACTGGTGGTTTTAGTACTTATGATTCAAGCGCCGGCCTGCCGATTACAGAATTAGGGAAAAGTGTCATTGGAGGATTAAGAAGCCCCGTTTCTGAATGGATTATTGCCACTTTTATGTTTATCGCTGGAGGAAATTTCAGCCTTTGGTTTTTAGTTCTCTACAAAAGGGAATGGAGCGAAGTGATAAAAAATAAAGAATTAAGAATTTATACGATCTTCGTACTATTAATTACACTAGGAATTACAGTTATTTTAATGGAAAACAATGTCTATTCGTCTGTCGCTGACGCCCTACGCTACGCCTTCTTTAACGTCACCACCATTATCTCTACCACCGGTTTGGCAACTTCAGATTTTACGCAATGGCCAGGCGCCGCAGAAGGATTGCTCTTTATCTGTTACCTCGTTGGAGGAATGGTCGGTTCAACTGCCGGCGGTCTCAAAATGCTTAGATTCGGAATTTTGTACAAATACGTCATCATGAAAATCCAAAATCTCATTTACGGCAGACACAAAACCCGCTTCCTCTTCGACGGCGTACTTTATGACGAAAACGCTGCTTCACTCATTGTTACCAACATCGTTTTGTACTACATGATCTTCCTCGGCGGCGCCGTACTTATCATGGTAGCAAGCCCAATTGGAACCTTGATTGACGGCACTAAAACAACCGTAGATTTTACCTCTGCCATCACTTCATCTATCGCCAATCTTGGAAACATCGGACCAATGGCGTCAATTGGAAATATTAATGCTGGTCCAGCAGGAAACTATTTCGCCTTTAGTGAAGTTGCAAAAATCATTATGAGTGTTTTGATGATGATCGGCCGCATCGGAGTTATCACGGTGTTGACACTTTTCATTACCAATAAAGGTATTGCCTCGGTAAAAGATTCAGTTGAAGAACAAAGATTCGACAGCGACGAACCACTCTTACACGTATAATTAATATTCATGAATATTCTCATAATTGGCTTTTTAGGATCAGGAAAAAGCTCAATCGGCAAAAGACTAGCCCGCAATCTTGACTACAAATTCGTCGAGCTTGATGACGTGGTGCTCGATTATACCGGCTACACCAACATTCAGGATGTAGAGAAAAAAAGAAAAACACTTTGGAAAGAATGTGAACTGCAAGTATCCAAAGATTTAAGTCTCGATGATAATATGGTTATTGCCTGCGGGGGAGGGTTCATCAACAACGAACTCAATATGGATTATTTTAAAGATCATAATCCGAAGGTTGCTGTCATTTATCTCTCTGCCAAAATAGAAACCCTGGCCAGAAGAAGCTTGGAAAAAGCAAAATTAAAAGGAAAAAATATCACCGCCGAAACCATTCAGGCTGCCATAGCCAAAATTTTCAGTCTCCGAGACACACTCTACCGAAACTCTGCTGACATTGTCATTCAAACCGACAACACCGAAACCGATGCCATCACCATCGCTTTAATCGAACAAATAAAGAAGCTCGGCTAATCGAACATCAAACGTAGATGGAGCGAAATATCCCATCCATGCCTACAAAATTGCCAAAACAGCATCCGTAGTAGTTTCAGACACCCAGGACACAAGCCAAGTTTTTGCTTTGTAGGCATGTATTTTAGGATTCCAAATTTCAGCGGAGGCAGAAAATGTTTGGATTTTTGGGGCCAGTTTTCGTTAAAATATTTCAGCGATTTTAAATTCATTTTAGCCAGTTCCGCTAGCGAATGGTAGGTTTTTCCGTTGTAAACCTCTTCTTTATCAATTCGGTGTGTTCGTTCAACGTGCGAATTGGCTCTGGGATAAGCCAGTGGGATCAATTTGTGTTCGTAACCGTAAAGTTTACACTGGGTCGTAAATTTGTGCTCAATGTGAATTTCAGGATTTAGCCGGTACGTAAATTCAAAGCGGTTGTCAGTCTGGATTATCCTCAGCAAAAAGGGATAAAACAGCCTTACCTCGGACAGAAAATCCACGCTGGAATCCGGACCAATATTTTCGTAAATTAATTTGCATTTTATCCCAGTTGCTACGTCTATTGCCGTGTATTGGTACACCCAACGGTAGGCTTTCCCCAGCCGTCCACACACTTCATCCACTAGCTTTACATATTTCACATCTATCTGAATTTTTTCTCCAGGCAAATATTTTGGCGCTTCGTAGTGAATAAACGGCCACCCACGCCCTTTTCTTTTTCGTATAAATCCTTCTCGTTTTAAAACCTTGTAAATCCCCGTCACCGAGACAAAAACCCCATATTTATCCCGTAACATAAACCAGATATTTTCTGCCCCAAAACCGGTTCTTTTTCTAATTTTTAGAATCAATTTTACCACTTCTGGAGAGTAACCCCCAGGGCTACTTTGTGGCTTTCTAGAGTACGATTTTAATCTTTCTGTTTTTGCATATCCTTTCCCCTTCCCGCTGGATTTTAAATCCACACGTTTTTTCCAGTAATAAAACCGGCTTCTATGAATACCAAATTTGCGGCATACTGCCTTGGCATTCCCACGTTTCTTGTACTCCAGAAACCAGAGTTTTCTCATCTTGGCTTCTGCCAACCCCCCCCTGCTTTATTGCGTATAATTCTTGTTGGGACATCGTCGTTTGGGTTATTTGTTAGCGCATTAACCTTACCACGGTGTCCTATTTGTCTGTGTACCCCACATGCCAAAACAGCATTGCCCTTGCCAAATAAAAAAATGGGGATATAATCGTCAAGTCGAAAATTCCAATCTTAACCACCGCGCACATGATTGCAATTGCTGTAGCCACTTTTTTGGTTTCAATGATTTTGCTCATTTTCGATTGGATAGATAAAACGATCATCGCGCTCACCGGGGCGCTTATTTTAATCCTCTTCAAGGTACTCACTTGGCAAGAGGCTATTCAGTCAATTGATTTCGAAACCATCACCCTTTTACTGGGTTTAATGTTTGTGGTAGCTATTTCCCAGCATTCCGGAATTTTCTCCTGGCTCAACGTTCAAATTGCTAAAAAAAGCAAAGGAAGCCCGCTCGCTGTTTTTCTCCTCTTCTCCGCTCTCACTTTTTTCGCCTCAACCGTCCTCAATAACGCCACCGTCGTTCTCCTCATCATCCCCGTAGCACTTTCCCTCGCCAGCGGACTCGGCCTCAATTCCAAACTCCTCGTCATCGGCTTAGCCATTTTTTCCAACATCGGCGGAACCCTTACCCTCATCGGCGATCCACCAAACACCCTCATCGGCGTACAAGCCGGCCTGAGCTTCGGCGAATTTGTGATGAATTTAGCAATTCCAATCGTCGCAATAACCATCATCATTGTTGGATATTTCATCGCAACCAACTGGAGTTCACTTCGTCCCATTAGCAAAAATATTCCAAAATTGTTCGTGAGTAACATGATTATCCAAAGAATCTGCTACCAATATGCTGCAAAAAAACTTGATAAATTTGTCATAGCAACAACCTGTTTAGCTTTATTCGCCACGGTCGTCGCCTTCGTATTTCAACCTCAACTGGCTTTATCCGTAGGAGTTATCGGCATGGCCTCAGGTATATTTCTTTCTTTAATTCTTTCCAAAAAAATTCAATTCCTCGGCCTCATCAAAGAAGTTGAATGGGATTCATTACTCTTTTTTGCCGGATTATTTATCCAAGTTGGCGCACTCGAAAAAGTTGGTGCCCTTTCCATGATTGCCAATTTTATCGCCAGTTTCTCAGGAAATTACGTTGTTTTACTGATGGTCATCGTTTGGGGAATCGGCCTAGCGTCATCCTTCATTAACAACATCCCACTCATCGCCCTCATGATTCCGGTTATTTTCGACATTCAAAGCAAACTCCAAGGCCAGCCGCATCTCGACCTTCTCTGGTGGGCTCTCGCCCTCGGCGGTTGTTTAGGCGGAAACGGCACCATCATCGGTTCCTCCTCAGGGATTTTAGCCATCGATGCCGCCAAAAAATACGGTATAAAAATCAGTTTTATGGATTTCTTTAAAGTGGGAATGCCAGTCACGCTCATCTCTTTAACAGTCGCATCTATCTATCTCTTAATTCGAGTCTACTCATGAAAAATTCTCAAGACCAAATGTCAGAAGTTTTTTTGAATATCGAAGCCGACCTGGGCACAACCGGGCTGCTGATGCTCGTTTTTGACATGATCGTTAAGTCCGCTAAAGACTACAAAGTTCAAGACGTTGAAAAATTTTACGATCAACTCCAAGAACTCATTTGCATGGTAAAAAATACCAAACCCCGCATTGGAATCGTTATTTATTACTTGTCAGAAATTTGGGATCAGATGAGAAAACAGAAAGCCAAATTTAAAACTATGGGAAATGTCGTGGCCGCTCTTGAGGAAATCGTAAAAGAAAAAATCAAAGAAACCGAAGTAGATGCCAACAGACTCGTTGAGTACGGAGTAGATTTAGTAGAGGATGAAGATAGCATTTTGGTTCAATCACACAGTAAAGTAGTACTAAGAATTTTAGAAAAAGCTTGGCAGCAAGGAAAAAAATTTCGAGTAGTTGTAGCGGAGCAGGAATTGGAAAAAACCAAAGACAACATCCAGTTTCTTTATGAAAGAAAAATCCCGTTTACGGTAGTCCCGGAATTTATGCTTTCTCACATTGAGCATGAAATCAATAAAGTATTCCTCGGGGCGCTCACGCTCAATAACAACTATTGCTTCGTAACCGATGCCGGAACCAGCTCCGTCGTTGCGGAATTTCACCAAGAACGCATTCCAATTTACATGTTTGTAGTTACAAAAAAGTTTTCACTTTGGGAAAATCCTATCACCCACCACACTTACAAAACCGTACAAAAGAAAATTGAAAAGCGCACAAAAGATATTTTGACTTATGAGCGCATAAAGTTTTCTCATGACCGAGTAAATTTGGATTCGGTAGATTGGGTAATAACGGAAAAGGGTAAATCAATACCAAAGGCAGTTCGCAAAATGTACCAGGAAAAATTCGCTGAATATCAGGAGTGGCGCAAAAACCATTTTTGTATAGAAATGTAGAAAAATCAGGCCTTAAATCTAAAAAAATCAATTCAGCCTTTACTTTTTTTTTTGCTCTGTTAAAATTAAAAATTTGGCAGTATAAAGCGCTTGAAAGCTTTTTGGTGACTGCGCAACAATTGTCTAGTTCTTTCAAGCCTATCTGGTTTGACAAGTGGGTTTTCTGCTTTAAACTCCCCGTTCGAATTAAATTGAAAAGTGTAATTTGATTTTGCAGTAATAATCTCGTTTTATGGTCAATTCTGAAAAGCAGCCAGAAAAAAAGGGAAAGCCTCAATATAGCCCAAAATTGCTCCAGAATTATTTTCAAATGATCTGGCGGGTAAGCGCAATTACGGTCTCAACTATGGCAATCCTGGGCGGAGTCGGTTACCTTTTAGATAAAGCAATCGGAAAATTCCCCCTCTTTATGGCTATCGGGCTCATGATCGCATTTCCACTCTCCCAATTTATAGTTTATCGAGTGTTTACCAAGTTTTCCAAAAAAATATCTCAATCGAGTAAAAAGTAAAAATGGCAAATCTACAAATCAGTTTGGCACCACCCAAAGTCATTGAAATCGGTTCATTCACCGTAACGAGCGGCGTACTTGCGTCTTATATGGTTACTTTTCTGCTCATTCTTCTGGCTTTGCACGTTCGCAAAAAATCACAATTGGTACCATCAAGAATCCAAATAGCTTTCGAAATGATCATGGAATTCTTTTTAGGCATGTTGAAATCTGCCTATGGCACTGAAAAAACTGCTCGGAGATTTTTGCCATTCATTCTCACAATTTTTCTTTTCCTTCTCGTCGCCAACCAATTTTCCGTTCTCCCCATCATTACCAGCTTCGTGAGCACAGGCGGACCAACTTTTAAAACCCCAACTGCCGACTGGAACCAAACAATTGCCTTAGCCCTCATCGTTATTGGCGGTGCGCATATAATTGCCTTCAAAACCTCTCCACTGCGCCACATTAACAACTTTATTAAATTCGAACCCTTCCTGAAAATCAAAAAACCCGCTGATTTAGCTGACGCTCTCCTCCAATTTTTCCTCGGTCTCCTGGACATTATCGGTGAATTCTCAAAAATCATTTCCATGTCAGCTCGTCTTTTTGGGAATATTTTTGCCGGCGAAGTGATTATTTTAGTTATTGCAAGTATTGCCTCTTTCTCAGCATATATTGTCCCAATTCCATTCCTAGGTCTTAGCATGTTTTCGAGTCTCGTACAGGCGTTTGTGTTCACTTTCTTAGCAATTTTCTTCATGGCAGGTACTGTTACTTCTGTAGCCGCCCCGCAGGAAGGAAATCAATCATAATTATTCATATTTATTTTTTAATCACAAAATTATGGATGTCGCAGCAATGAAAGTATTAGCAGCAGCACTTTGTATGGCTATTGGTTCAATCGCGCCAGCTTTGGCCGAAGGTAGAGTAGCTACAGCAGCTATGGAAGCTATGGGTCGTAACCCGGACGCAGCAGACAACATCTTCCCAAAGATGATCGTAGGGCAAGCGATTTGTGAGTCAACAGGTATTTACTGTCTCGTAGTATCACTCATTATCCTCTTTGTTTCCTAATTATCATGGATATTTTTTCAAAGTTGGGCTTTGATCTCAATAGTATTATCCAGTACGTGGTTAATTTCGGGATTCTCTTTGGAGCTCTTTCATACCTCCTCTACCCAAAAATTCTCCATTTCCTGGATGAACGTCGAAAAATCATCGCCGACAATTTGCAAGAGGCAAACTCACTCAAAGAAGTTTTTGAAAAAAAACTTGCTGAAATTGAGCATGAAAAGCAACAAACCCACGCTGCTCTCAAAGCAGAAATGGAAGCTTCTCGCAATCTCTTGGAAACTCGTCGGGAAGAGATGATGAAAGAGTTGGAAGGTGAACGAAGTAAAATGCTTGAGGAAGCTCAAAAGCAAATTACCGCTCAGCAGAACAACCTAATAAAAGAGACGGAAGAACACATGATGAAATTGATGAAAACCATCATTCTTCACATTGTTCGCAACAAAGTTCCGGAAAAAACTATTCAGGAAAGCATTCAAGATTCTTGGTTAGACTATAAAAAAACGGCATGAAGGACTTACTCACCGCACTCATCTACGACATCTTAAAATTTCTTCAGGAAGAAAAGCAGTTTTTCGAGTTCAATCAAAAAGAGCGAAAAAGCTCACTCGAAAAACTCGCTATTCCTGAAGATCTCAAGACGTATCTTGTTGAAACTTCTGCTGAAAATTTCCAAAATGAATTAACCATTTTGGTCAATCTCTTGGAAAAAGGCTCAACCTCTTTCCGCGTCGCAAAAGGCGAAATATTTCTGGCCATTGCCAAATTTCTCACGGGAGAATTGGCTCAACACATGGATGATCCGAATGAAAAAATGGCCTACGCCGGAAAATTTGCCCCAGCCATGAAAGATTTTCTCCACAACACGTATGAAGAAATCACCTACGAGATTGAAAAAATGTTGGAACTGCTCGTTGAAGATAATCTGACCATATTTGTACAAACCGCCCGCCAGATTCCATCAGAACTCAAAGCGGATATTCGAAAAAATTTATTAAAAAAGTATCCGTTGAGTTTCCCGAGATTTTCCGTCAATAAAGATTTGATTGGTGGTTTCCGCCTTTTCATCAACGGCAATGTAACCGATTGTTCTTGGTTGGAAAGCATCAACGTCCTCACTTCACTTCAATACATTAATCATAAGTAGTATGTCTCAATCTTCACTCCATTCTTTTTTGGATAAAATCGAAGCGGCTTTAAAGGAAAGCGGATCGACCGAAAAAACTCAAAAACAACAGGGTATTATTCAATCCTACAAAGATGGTGTTATTTTGATTAAAGGCTTGCCAGGACTCAAAATGGGCGAAGTAGTTCAAATTGAAGGAACAACGGTCAAAGCTTTGATCATGAACCTCGAAAAAGATCTTGCTTACGCTACAGTTTTACAAATGGGTTTGGACATTAAAGAAGGACTTTTTGTCAGCTCTAACAATGAAACACTCAGTACTGCCGTTTCAGACGAAGTTCTCGGCCGCGTTATCGATCCATTGGGCGTTGCCCTCGACGATGGCCCCGCTATCACCGCCAAACAAAAAAATTCTATCGAAAAACTCGCTCCAGGCGTAATGGCCAGAAAATCAGTTCACAAGCCAGTTCAAACGGGAATCGTTGCCATTGACGCGCTCATCCCAATCGGCCGTGGCCAACGTGAATTGATCATCGGTGACCGTCAAACCGGAAAAACCACCATTGCCCTCGACACGATCATCAATCAAAAAGGCCAAAACATGATTTGCGTCTACGTTTCCATCGGTCAAAGAGAAGCGAAAGCGGCTCAAGTATTGGAAACTTTGAAGAAAAAAGGCGCCATGGCGTACACCGTCATTGTTTCCGCCGGCGCATCATCATCTCCAGTAATGAGATATTTGGCTCCCTTCTCAGGAATGGCCGTCGCCGAATACTTTATGGACCAAGGAAAAGACGTTTTGATTGTCATGGACGACCTTTCTAAACATGCGGTTTCATACCGTGAAATTTCCCTTCTGCTCCGCCGCCCACCAGGCCGTGAAGCTTATCCAGGAGACGTTTTCTACCTCCACAGCCGCCTCCTTGAACGTGCCGCTCAATTAAATGAAGAACAAGGCGGAGGAAGTATCACCGCTCTCCCAATCATCGAAACTCAAGCGAGTGACGTTTCTGCTTACATTCCAACCAACGTAATTTCCATTACCGACGGACAAATTTTCTTGAACTCCAGCCTTTTCTACAAAGGCATTAGACCAGCGATCGACGTAGGTATTTCCGTATCCCGCGTAGGTGGATCCGCGCAAACCAAAATCATGAAAAAAGTTTCCGGTTCAGCCAAATTAAGTCTCGCCCAATTCTACGAATTGGAAGCCTTCTCACAATTCGCTTCAGAATTGGACGAATCAACCCAAGCTCAATTAACTCGTGGAAGACGTGTAGTAGAAGCGCTGAAACAAAAGAATCAACAACCTTACCAACTTTGGCAGGAAATCGTGGTTCTTTTGGCGGCTACTCAAGGTTACATGGATAAAGTAGAAACCAAAGATTGTACCAAAGTCCTTCAAGAAGTACTCGCTCATTTTGAAATCAAAGAGCAAAAACTTATCCAAAAAATTGAAGCGGAAAAAGATTACGGTCCAGAAATTGAAAAAGGATTGAAAGCCGGCTTGGAAACGTTCTTTACTACAAATCTTAAAAAGGACTAAAATATGCCTTCACTGATTGAACTCAGAAAAAAAACTCAGGGAATTACCAACACCAGCAAAATCACGAAAGCGATGCAATTGGTGGCGGCGAGCAAAATGCGTTTTTTCCAAAAGAAAGCGCTTTCCACCCGCGCCTACGTTGCGGATCTCATCAACATTCTGCATCAACACCTTAAAAGTGATGAAACCCTCAAAAACATTTACACTGAAAAACGCGAAAAAGGTCCAACGCTCTTTGTAATTTACACCTCAGACAAAGGACTTTGCGGTCCCTTAAACAATCAACTATTACGCTCACTTTTCCGTTCCCGCAAATGGTTAGACACGCTGGAAGAAGACCGAATCCTCATCACCATCGGGAGAAAATCCACCGAATTTGCGCGCATCAACAAAATCAAAGTCTTCAAACATTTCAAAGGAATTCCCGAAAAACTCACCACCTTCGAAGCTTTGCCAATTATTGAAGCCATCATCGATTTGTGGACCGAAAGAAAATGCAAAGAAGTACTTTTCGTCGCTCCACATTACAAGAATACCTTCACGTCTTATCCAGTTCTCAAAACCTATCTCCCTTTCTCCGAAGCCATGTTCGAGTCCAACACGGTCAACTTCGACCCCGCTCCAAAAAAGCGCGAAAAACTCAATTACATGCTCTACGAACCAGATAAATCCCGCATCATCACCGTCCTCACAGAACAAATGGTCGAAGCCATTTTTATCCAATCTTTCTTCGAATTAAAAG
>Ga0105046_10004802_pt1 | contig 21474 bp, 20 predicted proteins | sample MAT03_FD_78385 | JGI IMG/M metagenome (GOLD analysis project Ga0105046, IMG submission 78385) | Freshwater microbial communities from Lake Fryxell liftoff mats and glacier meltwater in Antarctica - MAT-03 (megahit assembly) | ecosystem: Environmental > Aquatic > Freshwater > Ice > Liftoff...
GAACGGTCCGGCAGGCAGCAGCGTGTCGCGGCCCGTCCACCGATCTGCGCTCACGAGAACGACATCGGCAACGCGGGCCGCACGCCGATGCTGAAAGGCGTCGTCGAGGATGGCAATGTCTGCCCCGGCCTTCGCCGCCGCTTTAACCGCGGCGACGCGATCAGCGCCTGCGACGACATGCAGTCCGGGGTTGAGCGTCCGGTGCACCTGCGCCTCGTCATCACCGTACCCGCGGAGCACCACCGCCGGCGTCGCACCCGCGAGCGAGAATCGCGCCGCGAACCACGCGCTCACCGGTGTCTTTCCGGTTCCGCCAACAGTCAGATTGCCAATCGAGATGGCGGGGATCGGCGACGGCGGCGGCGCGTGCCGATCGAACCATCGATTGCGCCGAGCAACGATCGCTCCGAACACTGCGCTCAGTGGCAGCAGCGCGGCGCGAGCCACCTGGGCGCCGGGTGAGGCGTCGTCGTACCACACCCAATCGGCGATGTCAGCCAGCGGCACGGTCGGCCACCAGTGCCATCCGCTCGGCAAACACCGGGATTGCCTCGACGGCATCCCGCGAGGTCTCGCCCGGCACGAGCATTGGCGAATCGAAGACGATCGTCACGCGAGCGAACGGCTTCGGAATCATGAATCGGTCCCAGCTCCTGAGATACCACGCGCGTGATGCATGCACGCCAACTGCGACCACCGGCGCGCCTGCCCGGTGCGCCGCCACCAGGGCGCCGGGCGCAAGCGTCCGATTCGGGCCGCGTGGCCCATCAGGTGTCACGGCCACGGTGGACCCGTCGCGCAGCGCACGAACGAGTCCGAGCAGCGCGCGATCCGCGCCCTTCGACGAACTGCCGCGAATCAGCTTGTAGCCGAGTCGCTTCGCGATTTGCGCGATCAGCTCTCCGTCCTTGTGCGTGCTGATCAGGGTCGCGACTGACTGGAATCGCAGCACATACAGCATCGGCAGCAGCTGCCCGTGCCAGACCAGCAGCGCCACCGGCTGACCATCGTATCGCAGTGTATCCACTGGCCGCGCGTCCACAGTGCGTATGCGCCATGTGACGCCGATCAGCCGGATGATCGAGCTCCCGATCAGTGACAGCCAGCGCGCACGGCGTGCGTCGGCATCCGATCGCGCGTCAGTCTGGGGTGCTGCGTCGCTCATCCGACCATCTCGTCAATCATCGCCGCGACGCGGAGCGCGGCACCCGGATCGCCCATCCGTCGTCGCACCTCACCCAGCGCCTCGAGCATCACGGCCCGTTGCGGCGACGTGTCATCCAGCAGCGGCAGGAGCGCCGGAAGCACGCTGTTGGCGCTCAGTGCCTGCTGAATGAATTCCGGCACGATGCGCCGCTCGGCGACGATGTTCACGAGTGCGATATCCGGTAAGGTGACCAACCGCTTCGCGATCGCGTACGTGATTGCGCTGGTTCGATAGGCAACCACCATCGGGCAGCCGCAAAGCGCCGCTTCGAGCGTCGTCGTGCCACTCTTGGCGAGCGCCGCAGTCGATGCCCGAAAGACGGTCCGCGATGCATCACGCACCACCGGGAACGGGCACACCGCAGCGTCGATATCGACGTTGATCGGTGCACTGAGTATCACCTGCACATCTGGCCGCTGCCGGACGACCGCCTGCGCGATGGCGACGAAGTCGCGCAGGTGTCGGCCGATCTCGCCGGCGCGACTCCCCGGAAACAGAGACAGAACAGGGCGCGATGCGTCGAGTCCCAGCGCGAGGCACGCCTTGGCGCGCGAGGGCAACTGTTGCGTGGCGTCGATGAGCGGTGATCCGACGAATGTGGCATCGATGCCAGCGTCACGAAGGAATTTCTCCTCGAACGGCAGGATCACGGCCGCCTTCGTGATCGTGGTGCGCATCTCGTGCACCCGACTCTTGTGCCACGCCCACACCTGTGGCGTGATGTAGTACAGCACAGGAATTCCGCGCTGTGATGCCTCGCGCGCGACGCGCAGGTTGAAGCCCGGGTAATCGACGAGCACCACCAACTTGACGCGGCCCGCATCCAGTCGGCGCTTCAACGCGGTCATCAGACGCGAGAGAACGGGGAGGTGCCTGATGACCTCGACAAACCCGACGACGGCGATACGCTCGGCGCGCTCCAGGAGCTCGACGCCCTCCGCCGCCATGCGACTCCCTCCGACACCAACGAGGTGCAACGCCGGCCGACGCTCGTGCAGCGCACGAAGCATCGCCGCTGCGTGCATGTCGCCCGACGGTTCGCCGGCGACGATCATCACCTCGGGCGCACTCACGCCGGCCTCGCGGCACCACCACGCAAACGAAGCGCATGAGCGTCGATGTCGGTCACGATCCGCAACGCCGTCGCCAGTGCCTCTCGACCGGCAGTACCGCTCACCACGACTGACGACTCTCCACGGATCGCCGAGAGAAAGCTGTCCAGTTCGAGGCGCAGCGGTTCACCGTCCGGCGCGAAGAGCGGCACCGGCTCGACGAACTCCTCCAGCGACGTCGCCTGCGCAGCCAGATTGCGCGGGTCCACATCGGAGCGCATGCGAAAGAACATGCCAACACCGGTGCCAAGGTCCAACGACACGTAGCCGCTGCGCTGGAAGATTCGCAGCTTGCGCGTCTTGTCACGGCTCACGCGGCTGGCGGTGATGGTCGCCACCGCACCGCTGGCGAATTCCAGTCGCGCATTGGCGATGTCGAGCGTGTCGGTCAAGACGGGAACCCCCACCGCGCTCACATCGACCACCGGACTGCCGACGATGGTTGCCACCAGATCGATGTCGTGGATCATGAGATCGAGGACCACCGCCACATCCGCGCCACGCGGCGTGTACGGTGCCAACCTGTCGCTCTGCACAAACAACGGATCGGCGAGATATGGCCACGCGGCGCGCACGGCGCGATTGAATCGCTCCACATGACCCACCTGCAACACCACGCCCGCCGCAGCCGCCGCATCCACCAGCGCGTCTGCCTCCTCGAGCGTCACCGCAATCGGCTTCTCGACGAAGAGGTGCTTACCCGCACGAAGAATCTCCATGCCGACCGCGTGGTGGGCCGTCGTCGGGACCACACAACTCACCGCATCGCAGGCACCGATCAGTGACTCGAGCGACGGATGCGCATACACACCAAGCTCCGCAGACACGGCGGCGGCCCGGCCAGGGTTCGCGTCGTAGAATCCGGCAAATGAGATGCCGGGCATGTCGCGCAGAATCCTGACGTGGTGAAACCCCAGCCCGCCGGCACCAGCGACACCGATGCGATCTGTCAGAATCCGATTCCCCGCTCGCTGGCTTCGATGAACGACAGGAAGGCGGTCACCTCGTCAAAGGGCTGCAGCTCGGCACGGGCGCGAATCATCGCCTGCGTGACGTTCAGCTCAGAACGGAACACCAACCGATAGGCACGTTTCAGTTCGCGGACGATGGCATCGTCAAAGCCGCTGCGTTGCAAACCAACCGAATTCAACCCGTACAGTTTGACCGGATTTCCAACTGCTTTCAGAAAGGGCGGCACATCCTTCGCCACCCGGGAACAGCCGCCCACGAACGAGTGCCGGCCGATGCGCGCAAACTGATGCACCGCGACCAGCCCCGACACGATGGCGCGATCGTCGATCACGACGTGGCCAGCCAACTGCGTCCCGTTGCCGATGATGACTTCGTTCCCGATCTGACAGTCGTGGGCCAGGTGTACATACGACATCAGGAACGAGCCGCTCCCGACGGACGTCTTCATCGAGTGCGTCGTGCCACGATTGATGGTGGCGTACTCCCGCACCACCGTGTTCGCCCCAATCTCGACCGTGGTGTGCTCGCCCTTGTACTTGAGATCCTGCGGATCACCACCAATCACCGATCCGATGCCGATCCTGACGCCTGACGCCAGCGTCACATTGCGCTCGAGTGTCGCGCGCATCGCAATCACACAGCCATCTGCCACCACACAGTGATCGCCGACGTAGGCGAAGGGGCCGATGTGAACTCCATCGGCAACTGTCGCGGTGGGAGCAATGATCGCGGTCGGATGAATCCCGGGTGAGACGGGCGTTGTCATCGAGGGCGGACCATGGCCGCCATATCGGCCTCGCAGACCACCTCACCGTCCACTCTGGCAACGCCGTGCATCTTGCAGAGCGGGCCGCGAATCTGCTGCACGTCGAGCTCCAGTCGCAGCTGGTCGCCCGGCTTCACCGGTCGTCGGAACTTGACGTTGTCGAGACTCGTGAAGTACACGACCTTCGATTCGGGATCGACGACGCTGCCGAGCATCAACATGCCGCCAACCTGCGCCATCGCCTCGACAATCAGCACGCCCGGCATGATCGGGTGACCGGGAAAGTGGCCCTGAAAGAACGGTTCGTTGATGGTCACGTTCTTGAGACCCACTACCCGCTTGCCTTCTTCCAGCTCCAGAATCCGGTCCACCAGCAGAAACGGGTACCGGTGTGGCAGCACCTTCATGATCTCTTCAATCGACATCACCGTCGTCTCCTCCTTGGCTGTCCGGAGCAGCTCGCGGACGAACAGGACCGTGCCCTTGTGGCTTGGTCGGTGAGCGCTGATGTGCCCGCGCACGCGGGCGCCAGCCAACGCCAGATCTCCTACACAGTCCAGCGCCTTGTGCCGCACGAACTCGTCCGGCCAGCGAAGCGTGGCCTCCACCAGGGAGGTCTCATCCATCACGACTGCATTCGATGTACTTGCCCCCTGAATCAAACCCGCCGCGCGCAACGCCTCTACCTCGCGCACGAAACCGAATGTCCGGGCGGCCGCGAGCTCTCGGCTGAATGAGTCAGGGGTGATCGTCAGCGCCACCTTCTGCACGCCGATCAGCGGGTGGGCGAACTCGATCGCGACATCCAGTTCGAGATGAGCCGCCGGAGTCGCCTCGTACACCGACTCGCCATCCACCATGCGAATGGGGGTGGTGACCGTCAGGTAGCGCGCCGCGCCGCCGTGCTCGGAGATCCCCGCCGCTCGCAGCGCCTCCACGAATGGCAGGGCGCTGCCATCCACAATCGGCGGCTCGGCGGCGTCCAGCACGATACGCAGATCGTCGATCTGGAGCGCAGCCACCGCCGCCAGCACGTGTTCGACCGTGTGGAACGCATCATCTCCCTCACCGAGCTGCGTGCGCCGATCGGCCAGTACGGCGACCGACGCATGCGCGGGAATCGGCGCCGCGCCAGCCCGATCGCCACGGAGAAAACTGACTCCAGTCCCTGGCGCGGCCGGCTCGAATCGAAGCGTGACAGCCTGCCCGAGATGGAGACCAATGCCGCTCACCGTCGCGACCGACCGAATCGTCTGTCGGCGCACGGGACTCACGGCTTCTCCTTCGCGAGCCGCAACGATTTCAGGATCGCCGGCAGACGCTGCGCGGCTGCAAGCACTCGGAGCGCCTCCCGATGCGGCCGCGCCGGATAGCCGCTCCACGTCTCACCCGCCGGGATGTCGCCGAACACACCCGCCTGGCCCGCAATTCTGGCCCCCGCACCGATCGTGACATGCCCCGTGAGGCCAGCCTGGCCCGCGATGACGACACCGTCGCCGATGCGGGTGGAGCCCGACACGCCTACCTGCGCCATCACCAGACACCGTTTGCCGAGTTGCACGTTGTGACCGAGATGCACGAGGTTGTCGATCTTCGTTCCGGCACCGATCACCGTGTCGCCAACGCTGCCGCGATCGATCGTCGTGTTGGCGCCGATCTCGACATCCGACTCGATCACACAGCGGCCAACATGCGGAATCTTCTGATGCGCGCCGTTGCCAAAGGTGTAACCAAAACCATCGCTGCCGAGCACCGCGCCGGCGTGCACCTGCACCCGATCACCGACAACCGTACCGGGATAGGTCGTCACGTGTGGATGCAGAAGGCAGTCGGCACCGATCGTGACGCCGTCGCCGATCGTCACGCCGGCGGAGATCACGCTCCGCGCCCCGATCACGGCGCCTTCCCCGATCACGGCGCGCGCACCAACGGTTGCGTCGTCCGCCAACTGCGCGGATGCGGCGACGACCGCGCTCGGATGTATGCCCGGTGCCGCCATGCGAGGGGGGTACAGCAGCGGGAGGATGGCGAGCATCGCCTCCTGCGGCACGCGCACAACGATGCGCGCCGGCACATGCTGCACGTACCTCGAGAGATCAGGCGTCACGAGCACCACGGCGGCGGCGGTCTGACGCGCATCGTCCGCGTAGCGGGCCGCGTTGAAAAACGAAAGCGACGCGGCGTCCGCTGCATCGAGTGCAGCAACGCGCGTCACTTTCACCTCTCCATCGCCTTCGAGCGTGCCACCAACTGCCGCAGCGATGTCGGCCGCGTGCAGCGCCGCCACCGATTCCGCGCCCTGCGCCGCGGCAGTCACCGCGTTACGGACGCGTTGGGCGCGTCACACCGGCGGGCGCCGCAACAGGACCTAGCGGAGGCGGCTTGGTCGCGGCCGGTAGCACAGTGGTCGCCGTCTGCAACTTCGGCGGACCGAGCGACTTCAGGCGATCGATCACCCGCGACGTGATGTCCAGGTTCTTGTCCGCCGACACGATGAACGGCACCTGGGCGCCGGAGTCGAAGATGAACGCGTAGCCATCTTCGGCGCGCACATCCTGAATGACCTTGTTCACCTGCTCCATCACGGGCGCCATCAGCTCCTCCTGACGCGCCTGTGCCGACTGCTGCATCTCCTGCGCACGCTGCTGATACTCCTGCTGCTTGGCCGTGAGAGATGCCTCCTTCTGCGACCGCTGCGCCGGTGTCATCTGCGGGGCCGCCTTCTGGTACTCGCCGATGATCGACTGAAGCGAATCGCTCATGCGCTGCATCTGCGTGCGGACCGGCAACGTCTCCTTTTCGAACTGCGCCAATGCCTCGGCACGACCGGGGGCGCCTTCCAGCACCTGATTCGAATTCAGATACACCACCTTCGGCACGCCGGCCGGTGCGGCCGTCACCGGCGCAGCAACCTGCGCCATAGCCAGCGTCGAGACTGCACCCATCAGCGTCAAACCACTCACCACTCGACTCACGAAACGCATTGCTATCTCCACAAGAAAAAAGATCAGAACTGTTGGCCGCCGAGGCGGAAATGCAGCTGCCAGGCGGGCGCCGGGCGGCCGAACGTATCCACACGGTCGATACCGTAGGCCCAATCAAGGCCGAGGGGTCCGAGTGGGGTCACCGTCGAAAGACCGATGCCGGTACCGCGAAAGAGACGCGTCGGATCGAATTGCTGAACGCGACCATACACGTTACCAGCGTCGAAGAAACCGTTCACGTAAAACATCGAGTTGAACCGGATACCGACTTCGGCGGTGCTGGCGAAGAACGCGGCACCGGGATTGTTGAACGCCTGCTGGTTGGTGTTCGCGTCGGGGAGATACCCATCCGGCGTGATCGAGAACTCCGGATAGCCGCGCAACGGCTCGCCAAACTGCACACCACCCATGTTGAACTGCTGCGTGAAACGGAACGCACCGGCGCTTCCAAGCACGGCGCCGGAACGCACGGTCAATCCAGCCACGAGCTTGATCGGCTGCGACCCAGGCTTACTACCCCCGATCTGCGCCAGCGTTGCATAGTTCTTCAGGTCGAGCGAAAAGCGCTGGAAGCGCGAGGTACCGCCCAACCCGTTGAACTGCGCCGTGAGCGTGCGCTGCGCACCGGCCGATGCAAACGGCAGGTCGACGCGCGTGTCGTACCCCAGCGTGCCACCGATGTAACTGCGGATGTTCGCGCCGGTGAACTGGTCGCGCGCTTCACCGAGGAAGCCTGAGCTGCCGAACCGCACACTCTCGAGTCCGTACGTGACGAAGAGGCGCGTGTAGGGCGACTGCGGCACGGGAAAGCCGAGCTGCAGGCTGAAGCCGGTCTGAATCGGCTGACCAAACCCGCCGTTGAAGTTGGAGAACCCGCCGATACCCTGAAAGCGATTCTGCGTGCGATACGCGCTGACGGTCCCCGAGACTTGCGACAAACGGATCTGCGGATCGGTATAAGCAAGCTGGAAGTTGTTCTGAAAACGTCCGAAGTTCCAGTTCAGGGATCCCGACTTGCATCGTCCAAAAAGGTTGGGCTGCTGCAAGCCGATGAAACCGCCAACGCCAAGTCCCTGACCAGCCGACGCACCAAAGTTGACGTTGCCGGTCTGCTTCTCTTTCACTCGGAAGATGATGTCCACGTCACCGCTGGAGTCGGGACGGGTATCGGGGTTCGGCACCGGCGCTTCAAAGAAGCCGAGGTTGCCGATGTTCTGATACGAGCGGATCAGTCGATCCTGATTGAACACGTCGCCAGGCACGACCAGCAGCGCATTTCGAATGCAACTCTCCACCGTATGGTCGTTCCCGAGGATCTCCACGCGATTCACGATCGCCGGCTGTCCCTCCTCGATCTCCCACCGCAGGTTGGCGAGGTGCTTGCCGCCACTGGTGTCACGGTCCACGATCGGACGAACGCGGGCGTAGATGTAGCCCTCGTTGCTGTACGCCGTCTGCACTTTGCGGGTGCCCTCATCCCACTTCCCCTGATCGAACGTGTTCGGCGGCACCGACGGGCCTTTCCGTCGCAAGAGTCCCTTTGCCCGCTCCGTCAGCGAAATGGACTGCGGCTGAAACGGATAGAGGCGTTGAATCTCCTCGCTCGAAAAGCGACGGTTGCCAAGCGCTTCAAAAACGCCGAGGGAATAACGCGGTCCCTCACGCACGGAAAGGTCCACCAGCCCCTTTCCGCGCTCCCGGTCCACGATCAGTGTGTCGCGCTCCACCACGCCGTCGATGAAGCCCTGCCGACCGAGAAACTCCGGAATCCGCTCCGTCAGGTCACCGGCAAATGCATCCTCGTCGAATTCACCTTTGCGAAACCAGAGAAAACCCTCGGGCTTCGTCTTCATCGTCGCTACCACATCGACTGGAGCCAGCGTGTTCAGGCCATTCACCTGAATTCCGCTGACCGCGAGCCGTCGCCCCTCACTCACACGGAACGTCACCTTCGCGCGCTGGTCAGCGAGCATCGTGGTATCGACGGTGATCCGATGCAGGTAGTAGCCGGCCGCCTCGTAGATGGAGTCAAGGCGCTGCCGCGTCCGCGCAACCAGCGCCGCGTCAACCGGACGCCCGATCAGCAGCTCGACCTTGTCCTTCAGCGTGCGCGTCGAGATCCGGTCGCCACCGATCACATCGACGTCACCGAGGATCGGACGCTCCACCACCTTGATCACGATCGACGCCAGAATTGGAGGCCCGTCGTGCACCCGACAGCCGACCTGGACGTCGCTGTAGTTCCCCGTGGCATACAGCTGCTTGATCGCGCGCTGGACGCTCTTGAAGTTCAGCGCGATCCCGGTCGCCATTTCGGCGTCCGACAGGATCTGGTCGTTGGTGACGCGCAGGTTCCCCTCCACGACAATCGAGTCAGGGAGGGCGCATGGGCCAGGTCCCTCCCCTTGCGCAGCGGCGCGGGAGAGGGGCAGACAGAGAACAGCGGCCACGATGGCAGCCGCGGAGTGACGGAAAACGGGCATAAGCTTGGAAAATGTAACGAGTCAGCCGACCGGATCTACCCGCGACCCGGTCGGCTGTTTCAGAAACCCCAGAAATCTGGGTCGGAGCGGGAGCCCTCAGGCAGCCGGCGTTGCGCTCGCAGACACCCGGAACTGCAGCTTCGTTCCATCCTCCGCGACGTCCACATCGATCTCGTCGCCCTTCGAGAACTCTCCCAGCAAAATCTTCTCTGAGAGCGGATCCTCGATATAGCGCTGGATCGCCCGCTTCAGCGGACGGGCGCCGTACATCTCATCAAACCCGTTCTTCGCAAGGAAGTCGCTCCCGGCGTCTGTCAGCTTGAGTGTGAGTTCCTCATCGGACAACCGCTTCTGCACCTCGCGCAACATCACGCCCACGATCTTGGCGATGTGCTCGCGGCTCAGCTGGTGGAACACGATCACATCGTCCAGACGGTTGAGGAATTCCGGATTGAAGGTGTGCTGCAACTCTTCCTTCACCTTCTCCGAAATGCGCTCGAAGCTCCCCCGACTGTCGTTCGTACCAAAGCCGAGCGCCTTGCTCTTCGTGATTTCCTTGGCGCCGACGTTGCTCGTCATGATGACAACCGTGTTCTTGAAATCGATCACGCGGCCGTAGTTGTCCGTCAGATGCCCCTCGTCCAGCACCTGTAACAGGATGTTGAACACATCAGGGTGCGCCTTCTCGATCTCGTCCAGCAGAATCACGCTGTACGGCTTGCGCCGGATGGCCTTGGTCAGCGTGCCGCTGTCCTCGTAGCCCACATAGCCCGGAGGGGCGCCGATCAGCCGCGAGACCGAGAACTTCTCCATGTACTCGCTCATGTCCACGCGAATCAACGCCGACGCGTCCGCGAAGAGGAACTTCGCGAGCTGTCGCGCCACTTCCGTTTTCCCGACGCCCGTCGGCCCACAGAAGATGAAGCTGCCGATCGGGCGATTCGGATCCTTGAGGCCCGCGCGACTGCGACGGATCGACCGGGCCAGCGACTTGATCGCCTCCTCCTGACCAACCACCTGCGCATGCATCTCCTCTTCCATCCGCAGCAGACGCGCGGTCTCCGCCTCCTGCAAACGCATGACGGGGATCCCGGTCCAGCGGCTCACGATGAACGAGATTTCCTCCTCACCGAGCACCGGCCGGAACGACTGCCGCCGCTGCTCCCACTCCTCCTGGCGCAGCCGAATCTCGGCCTGCAGTTCGCGCTCGCGATCGCGGAGCGAGGCCGCCTTCTCGAAGTTCTGATCGCGGACAGCACCCTCCTTGTCCACATTCACCTGATCGAGCTGTGCCCGGAGATCGGCGACATCGGCGGGCGGAACCTGCGCGGCCAGTCGAGCGCGCGCCCCCGCTTCGTCAATGACGTCGATCGCCTTGTCCGGCAGAAAGCGATCCGTGATGTAGCGCTCCGACAGCTTCGCCGCCGCAAGCAACGTGGAATCAGGGATCGTCACGCGATGGTGATCCTCGTACTTCTTCCGCAGCCCCTTCAGGATCTCCACCGTCTCATCCACCGTCGGCGGATCGACGATCACGGTCTGGAAGCGACGCTCGAGCGCGCCGTCCTTCTCGATGTACTTGCGATACTCGTTGAGCGTCGACGCACCAACGCACTGCAGCTCGCCGCGCGCGAGCGCCGGCTTCAACATGTTACTGGCGTCGATTGCGCCCTCGGCGGCACCGGCGCCCACCAGCGTGTGCAGCTCATCGATGAACAGGATCACGTTCTTGTTCAGCGCGATCTCATTCATCACAGCCTTCAGGCGCTCTTCGAACTGACCGCGATACTTGGTGCCAGCAATGACAGCCGCCATATCGAGCGACAGAACGCGATTGTCGCGAAGATTGTCCGGGCAGTTGCCACCGGCGATCAGCTGGGCGAGCCCTTCGACAATGGCCGTCTTGCCTACACCGGGTTCACCGATCAACACCGGATTGTTCTTCTTCCGGCGCGACAGCACCTCCATCACACGCTCGATCTCCTTCGCGCGACCGATCGTCGGGTCGAGCTGCCCTTCGGCGGCCAGAACCGTCAGGTCGCGGCAGAAGTGATCGAGCGCCGGAGTCTTGGATTTCTTCTCCGACTTGGCGCTTCCGCCAGTGGGTGTGCTCCCCGACGCTGCGCCCGAGCTGGCCTGCGCAGTCGGTGCGCCGCCTGGCGGCATCTCCGTGCCAAGCAGCCGCAACGTCTCCGTGCGCGCTGCATCCAGGTTCACACCGCTGTCGGTGAGCACCTGCGCCGCGATCCCCTTCTCTTCGCGCAGCAGGCCAAGGAGCAGGTGCTCCGTGCCCACATAGCTGTGATTCAGTTCGCGCGCCTCGCTCATCGCGAGCTCGAGTACTTTCTTGGCGCGTGAGGTATACGGCAAGTCCGGTCCGGTGGCTTGCGCCGCCTTCCCCTTCTTCACCGTGTCCTCGATCTTCTGCTGGATCTCGTCGAGGTCCACGTTGAGGCTCTGCAGCACGGCGGCTGCGACCCCTTCGCCCTCGCGAATCAAGCCGAGGAGAATATGCTCGGTGCCCACGTACTCGTGGTGCAGACGCGCCGCTTCTTCTCGCGCCATTGCGAGCACTTTCCGTACGCGCTCAGTGAAGTTGTACCCGTTCATGCTGACCTCTGGTTCGGCAGTTGGTGGCCGATCATCCGTGCGATCCTACGTCGGCAGCGAGTGCATCCCGGACAAACCGTGCACGCGCCACGCTGGCATCACCATCCGACAATGTCGCGCGTCCGTCATACTGCGCCACATGTGCCGCCTGGCAATGAATCAGGAGCTTGTTGAGCGTATAGACACTTGGGGAACTCAGGAGTTTCAGACTCAACGCGAGCCGGACACCACTGAGATAGTTCATGGCCTCGTCAAACGTCAGACTTCGTGCATACCGCAATGTCCCGTACGACCGCCACAGCTTGTCTTCAATGATATACCCGGCATCGCGAAGCAGCACATGCCGCGCCTCTTCCTCGCGCTCCACCAGATGCCGCACCACCTTCGACAGCTGGTCGAGGAGCTCGACCTCACCCTTCCCCAGTGTCGTCTGATTGCTGATCTGAAAGTAGTTCCCGACCACTTCGCTCCCTTCCCCGTACAGACCCCGATAGGTCAGGCCCATCTGCTGCAGACCGGCCAGCACCTTCGAAATCTCCTTCGTCAACACCAGACCGGGCAGGTGGATCAGCACCGACGCCCGCAGCCCGGTTCCCGTGTTCGTAGGGCACGCGGTGAGAAATCCGAATTCGCCGTGCCAGGCAAAGGGAATCTGTCGGCCGAGCTCGTCATCGAGGGCAGTCGCAGCCGCGAACGCCCCCAAAGGGTCAAACCCGGAGCGCATCGCCTGCAGTCGCAGGTGATCCTCCTCATTGACCATCACACTAACCTCGTCGGCCAGCACCAGCGCCGCTCCTGTCCGAACGGCGAGGGTCCCGTCCAGTCCGGCCAGCTCCTTGCTCACCAGATGCCTTTCGTGCAACAGCTGCCGGTCAGGAGTCGCAAGTTCATCGACACGCAGGATGACGCCCCCCTTCAAGGGGTCGACTTTGGGCATCGCGTCGCGCAGCTGGCCCAACACCCGAAGCCGCTCACCATCGCGCGCCCGAGAGGTGAACGCATACCCTTCGACATTCCGAGCCAGACGAACTCGAGTGGAAAGGACGATCTCCGGGTGATCCCCGGACCCATCCAGCCAACGGGTCCCACCATCTGGAAGCAGTGAAAAATCGATCACTCCGCTACCTCCTTGAGCTGATCGCGGAGACGCGCCGCCTGCTCAAACTGCTCGAGTTCGATTGCGCGCCGCAGCTGTTCCCGGAGCTCAATGACGGTCGACGCCCGCTGCAGCTGATCGGGCGCGGGGGGACCATACTGGCGCCCGGTGTGGCGCGTCGCCCCGTGCACCCGCTGCAGCAGGTCCCTCAGCTGCGGCTCAAAGGCGCTGTAACACCGCGCACAGCCCAGTCGACCGGAGGCGCGAAAGTCCTTGTACGTCGCCTGACAAAAGGCACACCGCGTCTGATCACTGGCGCCGGTCGCCAGTTGGGCCTGCACGGTCTGGAGGAGCGACGTGAGCGGCGTCTTGGGGGCAGCGACGGTTGTCTCGACGCCCTTGTCGGCGGCGCACTTCTCACACAGATGCACCTGTGTGACCGCACCCTCGACCACCTGGGTCAGGTGCACGACGGCGTCCCGCTCACGACAGGTATCACAGACCATCAGCCAACCTCCTCCGCCATCGCTGAAGACTCGACCACGCGTCCTCCATCCAAAAGGAGCACCCGATTCGCGCGCGCCGCCAGCGCCCGGTTATGCGTGACCACCACCACGCCCACACCGTGCTCGGAGGCCAACGTTGCAAAAAGCTCGTGCAGCCGTACGGCGTTCCCTCGATCCAGATTCCCCGACGGCTCGTCGGCAAGCAACAACGCCGGCTCAGGCGCCAACGCCCGCGCCACCGCCACCCGCTGCTGCTCGCCACCCGACAACGCCGACGGCAGGTGATCCGCCCGCGACGACAGGCCCACCGACTCCAGCAGCGTCATCGCTCGTTCGCGGACGGACGACGGCGACTTCCCTGCGATCAGCAGCGGCATCATCACGTTCTCCAACGCCGAAAACTCTCGGAGAAGATGATGAAACTGGAACACGAACCCGATCGAACGGTTCCGTACCTGCGCCAACTCTTCCTCACTCCCCGAATGCACCGCGCGACCGTCGATACGCACCGAGCCGGACGACGGCAGATCGAGTGCGCCGAGGATGTGCAACAGCGTACTCTTGCCGGCGCCGCTCTCACCGATGATCGCCACCATCTCACCACGGTGAATGGTGAGCGATGCCCCATCCAGAATTCGCAGACGCGAACCATCACCACTGGTGTACTCCTTCACCACATCGATCGCTTCGAGCACCGGCACCGCCAGCGTTTCACTCATGGCGAATCGCCTCCACCGGAAACAGCCGCGACGCCTGCCGCGCAGGCCACAGCGTCGCCAGCATCGCGATCACAAGACTCGCGACCATAATCCAGAAGACATCGCTCACGGCGATCTCGATCGGCAGCCGATCGATGAAGTACACCTGCGGATCGAGTGCGATCAACTTGAAACGGGTCAGCGCAAACGCGCCGGCCAGCCCGAGCAGCACGCCGAGCACGGTTCCAACCAGCCCGATGGCAGCACCCTGCACAAGAAAGATCCGGCGGATCGAAGCCGATGGCATGCCCATCGCCTTCAGAATGCCGATCTCGCGAGTCTTGTCCGTCACGACCATCGTCAGCGTGCTCACGATGTTGAACGCCGCCACCAGCACGATCAGCAGCAGGATCACGCCCATGGCGAGCTTCTCGAGCTTGAGTGCCGAGAAGAGTGATCGGTTCTGCTCCTGCCAGTCGATGGTGCGATACGGAAACCCAAGGACCGTCTGCAACCGCTCCGCCACACTCGGCGCCAGCCATCGATCCGGCGTCCGGACATCGATACCGGTCACGCGCGCACCGAAGCCCGCCAGATCCTGCGCCGCCGCCAGCTCCATGTACGCGTAGCCGCTGTCGTACTCGTACATCCCGGTTTCAAACACACCGGTAACGATGTACTTCCGGATCACGGGGATGAACCCACCGAGCGCACTCGACATCTGCAACCGCCCGGGGACCGTTGCCAGCACCAGCTGCTGACCCACATACGCGTTCAGCCGTTCGGCCAGGCGCTGTCCGATCACAATGCCGCGCATCGAATCGTTCGGCACACGAAAGGTGAAATCGCCCGAGCGTGCATACTGGCGGATCTGCGTCACATCCGGCGTTCCACTGGAGGCCGCCGGCATACCAACGACCTTCACCGGCTCCGCGTAGTCGTTGCCTTTCGTGATCAACGCGTCCTTCAGCACAAACGGTTGCGCCGAGACGACCCCTGGCTGAGCGCGCACCTTCGTCAGCGCCGCTGGCCAGTCGATCATCGTCATGTCGTCGCCCACCGTCAGCACGCGCAGGTCGGGACTTCCGATGAGAATCTTGTCGCGCAGATCTTTCTGCAGTCCATTCATCACGCCGAGCACAAGGATCAGGGCGCTGACGCCAACGACGACACCACCCATCGCGATCACACTGATCAGGCTCAGCAACTTCGATCCGCGTCGACTGCGCAGGTATCGCCAGGCGATCGCGATTTCGAGCCGCGTCATTCGGGGCGCATGGCGGGGAACAGAATCACGTCGCGGATATGCTGGGTTCCGGTGAGATACATGAGCAGTCGGTCGATGCCGATTCCAACACCGCCGGTTGGCGGCATGCCATACTCCATCGCCCGGAGATAGTCTTCGTCCACCCCCGATGCCTCGTCGTCACCGGCCGCCTTGAGACGTGCCTGCGCGTCGAACCGCTGCCGCTGATCGATCGGATCGTTGAGCTCCGAGAAGGCGTTGGCCATTTCCCGCCCGTCTGCAAACAATTCAAACCGCTCGGTGAGCGCTGGGTTCCCGCGCTTTGGCTTCGCCAGCGGCGAGAGCTCGACCGGATAGTCGATCACGAACGTCGGCATGGTGATGGTGCGCTCCACGAGCGCCTGAAACAGTTCGTCCATCAACTTGGGCCGGCTCAGCGTGGTCGCCTTCTCCACTCCATGCGCCATCGCCGCCTGCGCCAGTTCGGCGTCGGTCATGGTCAACACATCGCGGCCCAGGCCTGTACTGAGCGACGGAACCCACTCGATCCGACGGAACGGCGTGCTGAAAGCCGGGACGCTGGCGGGGTCGATACCCGGGGTTGCGCGTACGGAAGCGGCAGCGGCCACGATGAGCTGCTCCACACGATCCATCATCAGCGTGTAATCCGCGTACGATTCGTAGAACTCGAGCATCGTGAACTCGGGATTGTGCGTACGATCGATCCCTTCGTTACGGAAGTCGTGACCGATCTCATAGACGCGGTCGAACCCGCCGACGATCAGTCGCTTCAGATACAGTTCATCGGCGATCCGCAGGTACAGCGGCATGTCGAGCGCGTTGTGATGCGTGGTGAACGGGCGTGCGGCCGCGCCACCGTAGAGAGGCTGCAGAACCGGGGTCTCGACCTCGAGATAGCCGAGTCCATCGAGGAATGCACGAATCGCCGTGGTCATCCGCGCGCGCGCGTAAAAGTTTGCGCGCACCTCCGGATGCACCGCGAGATCGGCGTACCGCTGGCGATAGCGCTGCTCAGGGTCGCTGAATCCCGAGTACCGCCGCGTTTCGCCGTCCACCACCTGTTCCTTGGCGAAGGGAAGCGGGCGCAGCGTCTTGGCCAGCAGGATCAACTCCGTGCACTGCACCGTCACTTCGCCGGTGCGCGTGCGCATCAATGCGCCCGCCACGCCGACAATGTCGCCAAGGTGCAGCTCTTCGAAGACGGCCCACTGCCCTGCCGCCATGTCATCCTTGCGAAAGTATGCCTGCAGCTTTCCGCTGGCATCGCTGACGTGGGCAAATGCCGTCTTGCCCTTCGATCGCAGTGAGACGAGACGACCCGCGATTCGCACCGGTGGACCGGCATCCGCCCCTTCCGGTAGCAGCGCTGCAGCATCGGTGGCCAGATGCGTGCGATCGTAGGAGTACGCGAACGGCACAACGCCGCTCGCCACCAAACGATCCAGCGACGCACGACGATCGAGCAGGACCTGACTGAGTTCTTCGTGATTCACGACGGAGGGGAGCAAAGGAACGGAGCCGTTACTTCTTTGGGGGTTCGCCAGCCTGCTTCAGGTACGCTTCGATGAACGGATCGATGCCGCCGTCCATCACCTTCGCCACATCCGCGATCTTGAGCTCAGTCCGGTGATCGTTCACCATCGTATACGGCTGGAACACGTAGCTGCGGATCTGACTGCCGAACGAGACATCGGTCTTGCCCGCATCGAGCGCAGCTTTCACCGCCGCCTGCTTGTCCGCCTCGATCTGATACAGGCGATTCTTGAGCTGCTTCATGGCGGTCGCCTTGTTCTTGAACTGGGAGCGCTCCGCTTGCGACTGTGTGACAACACCGGACGGCAGATGGGTGATCCGGACCGCCGACGATGTCTTGTTGACGTGCTGGCCACCCGCTCCTGAGGCGCGGTATACATCGATCCGCAGATCGTCATCGCGGATCTCGATGTTGATCTCCTCGTTCACCACCGGATACACAAAGACGGAGGCAAAGCTGGTATGGCGCCTCGCCTGCGAATCAAACGGTGAAATGCGCACCAGCCGGTGCACGCCAGCCTCGGGACGCAGGAACCCGTACGCGTACTCGCCGGTGATCTCGAGCACCGCCCCTTTGATGCCCGCCTCTTCCCCTTCACTCAGGTCGAGCATCACGAGTGAATACCCCCTCCGCTCGGCCCAGCGGACGTACATCCGCATGAGCATTTCGGCCCAATCCTGCGCCTCGGTTCCACCGGCACCAGCCGAGATTTCAAGCTGCGCGGCGCGATGGTCATCGGGGCCGCGCAACAGCGAGCGCAACTCGTAGGCGGCGATGTCATCTCGAAGAGACTCCACATCGCGCAGCAGCTCGGCTGCCATCGTGTCATCGGGCTCGAGCTGCAACAGCTCGGTCATCTCGCGAGCGTCTGTGACCGTGCGACCAAGTGCATCGAATGGTTCAACCCACTGCTTGTACGACTTCACCTGCTGGACGACGACCTGCGCGCGCTCCTGATCGTTCCAGAAGCTCGGCTGCGCCATCTGCTCCTCTAGCGCCGTAAGGCGCTCCCGCTGGCTTTCAAGGTCAAAGATACCTCCGGAGCTCGTCGAGCCGCTCAGCATAGGTGGTGAGCTGCGTGATCAACTGTCCGAGATCTGCCATGGGTCGCGACGTTGCCGTGAGAAAAAACGAGAGCCGCCCCCCCGAGGTCGGGAGGACGGCTCGGCGCGCAGCTGCACGAGCCGTAAAGTTAGTGGCGGAGGCACGTGATCTCTACGCCTCCAACCACTCAGAAGACGCGATTTCCGGCAGCGAGCACTTCGTTGAGCGCATCCTGGAAGAACGCCGTCGATTCAGCGACCTCACGGCCAACCTGTTCGACGTATTCATCGTAGCTCTTTCGAATCTCGTCCCGAAACAGCTGCTTGAGTGTGCCGTTCGCCAGGCCGTCGGCCCGCTTAGCCGGCTGGTACGCCACCATGTCCGACACCAGCGCGCGAGCGAGTCGTTTCGCGCGCGTCATCGGATCGCTGCGCAGGAACGGATTGATCACCCGCGAGGAGCCGGATGACGACGGCGACGCGGGAGCGACCGCCAGCGTTGCAGCAGGCGCGTTGACGAGTTGCCCCGGGGACGGCGGCGGCGGCGGAACGAGCGGACGCGGCGCCGCCGCTGGTGCGCTGACCGATGGTGTTGGCCGAGTCGCAAACGGTGAGGAGAAAGCGGCCGTGGGAGGCGCTGCCGGGGTCGGACGAGTGGCAAACGGCGCCGCGGCACCGCCAGCGAGGCTCGTCACCGGTGTTGCCTGCCGCGGCGTCATCGCCGGGCTCGTGAGCGGCGTTGTGGCGCCAACCGAGATTCGCACGATCGCGCCGCACACACTGCAGCGCGCACGGACGCCGTTCGGTGGCACCTTGGAGGGATCCACGCGAAACACCGACCGACAGTCCTGACACGTCACGTTCACTGATGCTTCTCCTCGGGTGGGTTGGCCGACTCGCCATCGGATCGTCGATCCATCGCCCAGACGGAACCGGGCAGTGCTTTTGCGTACGTTTTCATCTCGGTGGCGAGTTCACTCACCTGTGCTGCGTGGGTGAACTTGCGCCGTTCATTCGTCACAACGCCGATCGACAACGTCATGAGCGGCACACGATCGAGACGACCACGACGATCCTTCCCGAAAAAATAGCCAGCCTGACGGTCATGTGGCGAGTACCGAGGAGGCAGAATCTCATCTGCCCGCTGAACGAGCAGATCACAGACCGACGCCACTGACGCAAGCGGTACCAGAAAAAGGAAGTCGTCGCCCCCGATGTGCCCGACAAAACCGCGTGGACCGGCGGCCTGCTCTACCACGCCGGCGAGCAGCTCAGCGACGGTGCGAATCACGTCGTCTCCCTTCGCGTAGCCGTAGCGATCGTTGAACTCCTTGAAGTGATCGAGGTCTGCGTAACACGCACCGAATGGCTCATCCTGCCGGAGTCGCTCCGAAATCGCCTCGGCAATCGCCTCGGCACCTGGCAACCGGGTTGATGGATTGACCTGCACGTCGCGGACGGACCGCCGAAGCGCAGCGGTAAGCCGTGCGAGCAGCTCTTCGTCGGCGAGGGTATCGGAGAGAACCTCGTCGGCGCCGAGCTCGAACCAACGCTCCGCTGACGGCAACGTGCCGGCCACGACCAGCGGCACGGTTTGCAGTCGAGAATCGCCCTTGAGGGCGTGTATCTCATTTCCCAGATCGCCTGAGGCGGAATCCGCGCCGAGGATGATGAGGGCCGGAAGCTGGGCACGGGCGAGGTCGCGATCGACGCGCGCGACCGGCTCGTACGTCACCGACAGCTGGCGGGTGGAGGCCCACGTCGCGATGGCGCTTGACACCCTGGGCGGGAACGTACCCAAAACGAGCACGCCGTCGAACAGGGGGGGCACGGGAGGCGCGAAGGCGGGCGTCATCATCCTGAAGAGACGACTGAGATCGTCCGAGGCAAGCCAACCCATCAGATCAGAGGGACACGGCCTGGTCGACGAGCATGATCGGAATCCCATCGCGGATAGCGTATTGCAGGCGACAGGCCGGACAGTCGAGCGCAGGGTTCGGACCAGCGGCGACACGGAGCACGCCCTTGCACTTCGGGCATCGCAGCATATCGAGCAGGTCGCCGGGTAGTTGTGCGGTGCCGTTCATTCGTGCGGCACCGTAAAGCCAAACCGTCGCAGCGCGATCGCATCTTTCCGCCAGTCGGGCATCACCTTGACCCAAAGATCAAGATAGACCGTCCCCTCTACCAGCCGCTCAATCAGCACGCGCGACGCGGTCCCGATCTCACGAATGGTTCTGCCCTTGGCTCCCAGGACGATTCCTTTCTGGCTATCCCGCTCCACGTACACCACTGCGCGGATATAGATCGGCGACTTGTTCTCACGAAACTCCTCGATGTCAACGAAAATGCCGTAGGGCACCTCTTCATGCAGGATCGCAAGAGCACTTTCGCGGATGGCCTCCGCCGCGAAGAATCGCATCGGCTGCGTGCTGAGATCGTCGCTGGGATAGAGGAACGGCGACAGCGGGAGCAGCGAGGTCACCTTCTCGAGCAGCACGTCGATGCCATCGCCTTTCTCGGCACTGCCGACGATGACGTTATCGATGGCGCGAAGCGCGTCCCGATTGCCGTGGTTGAGGAGATCGCCTTTGTTGGCCCAGACGAGGAGGTTCCTGGGAATGGCGGTGCCGGGGGGCAACAGCGATGCCAGGGGGGGCGGCGCACCATTCGTAGCATCATGAACATACACAGCAACATCGGCATCTCTGAGCGCCGAGATCGCGCTGGCGAGCATGCTGCGCTGCAGCGTGTAGCTCGGATCGAGCAGGCCCGGGGTATCGAAGAGGACGATTTGCGCGGTGTCGGTGGAGACGATGCCGACCGCGGAGACCCGCGTAGACTGCGGCTTGGGGCTGGTGATGGCCAGCTTGAGTCCGAGGAGCCGATTGAGGAGCGTGGACTTGCCGGCGTTGGGTTTTCCGACGAGCGCGACGTGTCCGGCTCGTGTGGTCGTCGTGCTCGGATCGGAGGGCTCTGGCATGTCGGCCTAAACGCGTCGAGAGGAATGGAAGACGGAATGATACACGCGACGAAGCCCCTGACCACGTGGTGTGATCAGGGGCTTCGTCCAAGGGTGCCGGCGACGGCCTACTCTCCCGCGACCTCGCGGCCGGAGTACCATCGGCGCTGTCGGGCTTAACGATCGTGTTCGGAATGGGAACGAGTGTGGCCCCGACGCTCTAGTCGCCAGCGA
>Ga0105046_10004808_pt1 | contig 21463 bp, 16 predicted proteins | sample MAT03_FD_78385 | JGI IMG/M metagenome (GOLD analysis project Ga0105046, IMG submission 78385) | Freshwater microbial communities from Lake Fryxell liftoff mats and glacier meltwater in Antarctica - MAT-03 (megahit assembly) | ecosystem: Environmental > Aquatic > Freshwater > Ice > Liftoff...
GCACGACCGGCACGACCGGCACGTCGAGCGCCTCGCGGACCCGGGTGCTCAGCTCCTGCGGACGAAAGGGCTTGCGCAGCAGGCTGCCCGCGGCCAGCGGCGGGCTCTCCTCCGGTTCGTACCCCGACATGAACAGCACCCGCGTCGGTCGCCGCGCTTGCAGTCGCTGCGCGAGCGCGTGGCCGCCGATGCCCGGCATCACGACATCCGTGAGCACCAGATCGATCGCGATCTCGGCGCAGATCTTGAGCGCCTCGCCGGCCTCGCGCGCGGTGACCACGTGGTAGCCCTGCTCGTCGAGCACGCGCTTGACCAGGTTGCGCACGCCGGCCTCGTCCTCGACCACGAGGATCGTCTCGTGTCCGCGCAGCTCGCCGCCTCGCAGCGGGCGCGCGCGCAAGACCCCCTCAGGGGCGTGGCGCGACGGCAGGAACACGCGCAGCTCGGTGCCGACCCCGAGCATGCTGTCGACCTCGACCTCGCCGCCGAGCCCGTCGACCACCGCGTGTACCGTCGACAGCCCGAGCCCGCTGCCCTGGCCACGCGGCTTGGTCGTGAAGAACGGCTCGAACATGCGGGCCTTGACCTCCGGGGCCACCCCGCCGCCGGTGTCGCGCACCGCCAGCATCGTCCACGGGTCGCTCGCGCCGGCCGGCGTCGTGCGTCGCAGCAGCGCGCTGCGGATCGTCAGCCGCCCGCCCGCCGGCATCGCCTCGCGCGCGTTGACCACCAGGTTGAGCAGCACCTGTTCGATCTGGCTGGCGTCGGCGACCACCGGCAGCGGTTCGTTCGCCAGCGCCAGGTCGAGCTCGATGTCCTCGCCGATCACCCGGGCCAGCACGCGCAGCGAGTCGCGCACGACCCTGCCGAGGTCGAGCTCGACCGGCGTAAGCACCTGGCGCCGCGAGAACGCCAGCAGTTGACGGGTCAGCGCCGTCGCCCGGCGCCCGGCGTCGTCGATCTCGGCGACCAGCTCGGCCAGCGGTCCCTCATGTAGCTCGAGCTGCAGCGCCGCGGTCCCACCGAGGATCACCGTCAGCAAGTTGTTGAAGTCGTGGGCGACGCCCCCGGCGAGCCGACCGATCGCCTCCATCTTCTGCGCGTGCAGCAACTGCGCCTCGAGCCGGCGCCGCTCGCTGACGTCGAGCACCGTGCCGTGCAGCTTGGTGACCTGACCGCTCGCGTCGCGCGGCGCCTCGGCGACGACCTGGACGTCGCGCACGGTCCCGTCGGCGCGGACCACCCGCAACTCGCGCTCGATCATGCCGCCCTCGACGGTCACGCGGGCCACCTGCGCCTGCAGCGACTCGCGGTCGTCGGGGTGGACGAGGCGGGCGATCGTCTCGTCGAGCGCGGGAGTGGCACTCGCCAGCGTCAATCCCAGCAGTCGGCGGCTCTCCTCCGAGAACTGACCGACCCCGCTGCGCAGATCGAAGCTGTAGCTGCCGACGTGGGCCAGCGCCTGGGCCCGGCGCAAGCTCGCCTCGCTGCGCTGCAGCGCCTCCTCGGCCCGCTTGCGGCGCAGCACCGCCAGCAGCAGGTCGGCGAGCACCGGCAGCGACCCCAGGATCTGCTGCGACCCGTGGGTCGGCGCCGCGAACCAGCGCAGCAGCAGCGCCCCGAGCAGCGCGCCGTCGGCCTGCACCGGCACGCACACCAGCGATCGCGGCGTCCCGCTCAGCGCCGGCTGCAACGCCTCCGGCGCCGCCACCAGGCCGACGTCCTGCACCACGATCCACGGCTCCGAGGCCGCCGTGGCCAGCGCCTTGAGCGGACCTGCGGCCAACGCCAGAACCTCGCCTGGATCGCCGCCCCAGCGATGCGTCACACCCAGCGCCTCGCCGGTCGGCGATGGTTGCAGCAGCACCACCACGTCGGCGTCGAGCACCGCCGCGACCTGGCGCAGCGCGTCGTCGACGGCCCCGTCGATGGCCGCCGGATCGAGCCCGACCAGCCGCCGCGAGACCTCCACGATCACCGCGTCGAGGCGCGCGCGCGCGGCCTCGCGGCGCAGCGCCGTCAGGTCGTGTGACATCGCCTGCACGCCGATGGCCCGCCCATGAGGGTTGTAGATCGGCATCAGCACGCTCATAAACCACGCCTCGCGCTGCGCCGTGACCACGTGATCTTCGCGGACCAGCGGCCGGCGCGTGTGCAGGACCAGGTCGACGCGGCGTTGGTACTCGGCGGCCACCTCGACGGTGAAGCACTCGTCGAAGCGGTGCCCGATCACCGCCGTCGGATCCTGGCCCATCGTCGCCCCGCCCATCAGGTTCATCGCCCGAAACTGGCCCTGCGCGTCGATCAACGACGACGCGAAGTCGGCCAGCTCGAAGTTGGCGCGAAACGCAGCGATCAGCCCGTCGCCGTCCTCCCACGTGATCGGGCCCTGGGCCTCGACGTTCGGCGAGCGCTCCGACGAGATCACCGGCCGCAGCCAGGTCACCGCCGCCCACGGGGTCCCGTCGGCGCCGCATAGCGGCATGCTGCGAAACGACAGGTGCGCGCTCAGATCGCGCGCCAGCGGCTTGCCGGTCGCCAGCGCCGCCTGTACGCCCTCGTGCAACGCGCCCTTGAGCTCCGGCTCCAGCGGTAACTCGCGACATGTCCTTCCGACCAGGTCACCATCCGTCGCCCCACCCGACATCATCCCCAGCCGCCGCAGCGCGCCCAGGCTGGCATACACCAGCCGGCCCGCCCCGTCCCACAGGATGACCTCGCCGAGCAGGGCCGCGAAGGCCCGCGCCAGCAGGTCCGCAGGGCTCGCGGCGTCACTTTGTACCTCCCGATCCGACATCGTGACTCGGCGAACATGATACGCGGGCGCGTGTGCTAAGTTCGCCGGCATGTACGCAGTGGCACGGACCCGGGCCCTGGCGGCCGCGATCACGGCTGGCGCCACGCGTCCGTTCGGAACGTTGCTCGCCGCGTCCCTGGCCGCGTGCAGCGGTGGGGGCGGGGAGATCATGCCGCTACCACCACCCGTGTGTGAGGGCGAGATCGAGGTCCCGGACGTTAATCTTCGCGCGCTCCTGCTCGAGATCCTCGGCGATCCCGAGGCCGACTCCGACACCGACACCGACTCCGACACCGACTCGGCCGAGCCCGTGCTCACGGCCGAGGCCATGCTGCGGATCACCGGCCTGCAGGCGGCCGAGCACGACATCGTCGACCTGCGCGGCCTCGAGTGCGCGCGCAAGCTGACCAGCCTCGGCCTCGCCGACAACAAGGTCACCAGCCTCGATCCACTGGCCACGCTCGGCGAGCTGCGCGAGCTAGAGCTGTCGAACAACCCCCTGACCGACGTCGACGCGCTCCCGTACCTCGGCGCGCTCGAGAAGCTGGTGCTCGCCGGCACCGGCGTCGGCGACCTCGGCGGCGTGCGCAAGCTCGGCGCGCTGCGCCACCTCGACGTCGCCCGCGGCACTGTCTCGGACCTGCGCCCGCTCGCCGACCTGACCGGCCTCGAGTCGCTGGTCCTCTCGGGCAACGAGATCGTCGACCTCGCCCCGCTCACCGGCCTCGCCGCCCTGTTCGCGCTCGAGCTCGACGGCAACGACATCGTCGATGTCGCGCCGCTCGCCGGCCTCGTCGGCCTCGAGTACCTCGACCTCGACGACAACCAGATCACCAGCGTCGCGCCGCTCGCCGGGCTCACCCGCCTGCGCGACCTCGAGGTCAGCACCAACACGATCGTCGACACCACCGGCCTCGGCGACAAGCCGACCCTGGTCGAGCTCTCGCTCGAGAACAACCAGCTCGCCAGCCTCGGCGACCTCGCCGGCCTCGACTCGCTCGTCACCCTCGACCTCGACACCAACGCCCTGAAGGACCTCTCGGGCATCGCCGTGCTCACCCGCCTGCGCTCGCTCAGCGTCCGCACCAACGCGCTGACCGACATCAGCGCGCTCGCTCCGCTGGTCAGCCTGCGCTCGCTCGACCTGCGCGACAACCCGGAACTGCTCGCGCTCACGCCCGTGAAGTCGCTGCTCGCCCTCGACTTCCTCGGCGCCGGCGGCCACGGGCTCGCGCAGGACCTGACGCCCTTGACCGGCCTGCCGCTGCTGCGCCACCTCGAGCTCGGCGACACCGGCACCGCCGACTACACGCCGTTGACCACGCTGCCCGCGCTGCGTAGCCTCAACCTCGGCGGGGCCAAGCTCGACGACGCCGACCTCGAGCAGATCGGCCAGATCGTCGGCCTCACCGCGCTGACGATCCGCGACACCGCGATCACAAACCTCAACCCCCTGGCCCCGCTGGTCGGCGTGCTCGCGCTCGACGTGCGCAACACCGGCGTCGCCTCGCTCACCCCGGTGCTCGCCTGGCCCGACCTCGAGACCCTCGACGTTGGCGGCACCAAGGTCGCCGACCTCGCCGGCCTCGAGGCGCTCAAGCAACTGCGCAGCCTCGACATCACCGACACCCCGGTCGCCTCGCTCGCGCCGATCGTCGCCAACGACTACTTTCGCCGCGGCGACCTCGTCGACGCCCTCGGCGCCGGGCTCGACGACGGCGATTGCCCCGACATCGTCGCCCTGCGCGCGCGCGAGGCCACGGTCGCCACCGAGCTCACCTGCGAGTGAGCCGGCTTCTTGCCCCGCGCACCGGTTCCGCACTACACCTCAGGTCCAGTCCGGGACCCGACCATGCGCGCCGCGATCGACAGCTTCCTGGTCCACCTCGAGAGCGAGCGCCGGGTCTCGCCGCACACCCTGCGCGCCTATCGACGTGACCTCGAGGACTTCCTCGCCCGCGTCGAGGCCCGTCGCGGCCGCGCTGCCACCACGGCGGACTTGAACCTCCGCGAGATCCGCAGCGACCTCGCCGACCTCTACAGCGCCGTGCAGGCCAGCACCCTCGCGCGCAAGCTGTCGGCGCTGCGCAGCTTCGGCGAGTTCATGCGCCGCACCGGCATGGTCGTCGACAACGAGGCCGCCCTGGTCCGCCGGCCCAAGCAGCGCGTGCGTCTGCCGGTCGCCTTGCCGGTCGAGGACATCACCCCGATGATCGACGGCCCCGGCCACGCCGACGGCCCCGCTGGCCTGCGTGACCGCGCGATCCTCGAGGTGCTCTACGGCGCCGGCCTGCGCGTCAGCGAGTGCGCCGCCCTCGACCTCGAGCACCTGGTGTGGTCCGGCGAAGATCTGAGCCTGCGGGTCGTCGGCGGCAAGGGCGGCAAGGACCGCGTCGTCCCGCTCGGCAGCGCCGGGGCAGGGGCCCTGCGCGCCTGGCTCGCCCTACGCGACGCGCCATTGCAGAGTGACCTGTCTCCCGGGACAGGTCGCAAGGGCCAGGCCCGGGTCGCCGCCCCGGTGTTCCTGTCGAACCGCGGGCTGCGAATGTCCACGCGCAGCATTCGGGCGCTCGTCTATCGCCGCTGCGAGGCCACCGGCGCCCGCGCGCGCGTCGGTCCTCACGGCCTGCGCCACAGCTTCGCCACCCACCTGCTCGAGTCCGGCTGCGACCTGCGGAGCATCCAGAGCATGCTCGGGCACGCGAGCCTGTCGACGACCCAGCGCTACACCCACCTCGACCTCGGCCACCTCACCGACATCTACGAGAAGGCCCACCCGCGCGCCACCACCCCGCGCGCCACCACCCCGCGCGCCACCACCCCGCGCGCCACCACCCCGCGCCGTTAGAGTTTACTGCGCCGCACTCGTTCGCCGCGGACCGGCAGCTTGCGCGGGTACCAGGCCCCGTCGACGTAGACGTCGACGAACGGCGCTTGCAGCCCGATCTGCCCGCGTCCGCCAGGCTCGGGCTGGCTCGCCATCTGGAAGTGGATGTGCGGCCCGGTGCTGCGCCCCGAGTTGCCGACCTTGCCGAGCACCTGCCCCAGCTCCACCTTGTCGCCGGCCTTCACGGTCACGCTGCCCGGGATCATGTGCCACAGCGACGACTGCTCGCCGAAGCCGTGATCGATGACCACCCCGTTGCCGCCCGCGCGTCCGCGCGTGCCCGGGCTGTTGTCGGGGATGTTGTTGATCGCCTCGAGCACCGTGCCCGCCGCCGGCGCCAGCACCGGGAGCCCGTAGCAGTAGTAGTCGCGGTTGGCGTCGCCGCTGCGCTGGCGCCCGCCCTTCTGCACCACCAGGTCGTACGCGTAGTTCTGACCGCGGCTGCCGTGGTGGTAGTTGGTCCCGCGACGCTTGCCCCCGTGCGACACCGTCCACTCGCCGGTGCTCACGTAATGGACCCGCGTCACCAGCACATAGCGGCGCGCCGGAGCCTCGAGCGCCGCGATGTCCAGGTGCTCGCGCACCAGCAGGCGGTCGAGGTATTCGTCCGCGAGCGCGAACTGGTAGAGCACCAGCCGCTGGCGTCGACGCCGGTCCGGGCTGCCGGCGATCCCGTGCGCATGCACGACCAGCCCCGAGTACCAGACCAGCCCACCCTCGCGATGCGTGCGCTCCTCGAGGATGCCGATCACCGCGCCATAGCCCTCGCGCAGGCGCTTGCTGGTGTCCGAGAGATCCGCGAGCCGAAGCTGGCTCTTGAGCGCCGGCGTCATGTAGCCGTGGACCTCCGCGACCCGGTTGGCGTTGAGCGCCGCGATCAGGCGATCCGCGGCCGGCGAGATCGCCGAGCGCTGCAGCAGCAACTTCTCGTCGACCGGGTTCTCGAGCTCCCGCGGCCGGCAGCCGGCCACGCTCGTCGCCAGCGCCAGGGTCAGGCCGAGCGCGGCCAGTACGTCGGATCCTCGCATGCGCCGGGGCGATGATAGCCGACGTGCCGGCGCAGAGAACCTCCGGGCCTGCTGGCGCGTCTGAGCCCCACGTGCCTCGCCTCGACCTCGCGCCCGTGCTCGTAAAACCGCTCATGACTGGCGTATTCGGCCTGTTCGCCATGTTCACCACACTCGCCGCCGCCGCTGAGCCCGCGGCGGTGGCGGTCGACGTCGAGCCCGTGCCCACGCCCGAGTCCGGCGTCGACCCCGGCTTCGATGTCACCGGGATCTCCGACTACAATCTCCCGCCCGCGCCGCTGCCCGGCTGCGAGGCCGCGCTGACCACCGCGGACGTCGAGTTCAAGACCTCGCCGCTCAAGATGCACTGGAACGGCTCGAAGGAGTTCCTCTGCGGCGCCAAGCAGGTCGTCGTCTACCGCCGCAGCGCCACCAAGATCCGCTGGAGCGCCTCGCCTCGCGTCACCTGTGGGGTCGCGCGCGCGCTGGTCGCCTTCGAGGTGATCGTGCAGGAGGAGGCCGAGCGCCTGTTCGGCCGCGAGGTCGCCTCGATCGAACAGATGGGCACCTACAACTGCCGGCAGATCGCCGCCTACGCCGGCTGGGTCAGTCAGCACAGCTTCGCCAACGCGATCGACGTCAAGCGCTTCAAGCTCAAAGGCGGCCGCGAGATCTCGGTGCAGAAGCACTACGGTCGCGGCACCGACGCCCCATCCCACAAGGAGGGCCAGTTCCTCCGCGCCGTCGCCCGCAGGCTGGTCGCCGAGAAGGTCTTCAACGTGGTCCTGACCCCCAACTTCGACCGCGCCCACCACAACCACTTCCACCTCGACCTCGCCGCTTACCTCGTCGACGGCACCTGAGCCGCGGACCCCGGGGGTTCCTCACGCTTCTGGCCCGGGCACCATCGCCGGGCGATGGCGCGCCTGGGCTACGCTCGCTTTTGTCATGGTCCCGGCGTACCTGCTCACGAGCCCGCTGCGCGCTGCAGATCGCCGTAGCGGCCCGCGGGCGCTGTGCTTGGCCCAGCCCGCGCTGACCGCCGCGCGTGACGGCTGGGCCGCCGCGGTCCTCGAGCGGGCCGCCCTCGGCGACGCCGCCGGCCCCTGCATAACGATGACCAGCAGCAGCTCGAGCGGGCTCTCGAGCGAGCCCAGGCACCTGCTGCGCTGGCTCGAGCAGCGCCATCAACTCGGTCAAAGTCACGGACACCGTGGGCTCAGCTTTCGCCTCGACCGGCTCGCCCTGGAGGACCTCGCGCCGCGCGTCCGGGCCGACCTCGAGATGGCCGCCGGCGAGCAGCGCTGGCTGGTCGACCTCTGGGCCTGTGGCGATCGCCTGACCCACTTCGAGCGCCTCGGCCTCGCGCCGACCTGCGATCAGGCCGCGATCCGCCGGGCCTACCTCGCGGTCGCCCAGCGCCTCCACCCCGATCGTTACTACGGCAAGCACATCGGGCGCTTCGCGGTCGTGCTGGTCGAGCTGTTTCATCGCGCCCGCGCCGCCCAGACCTATCTCGCCGACCCGCGTCGCTGCGCTCGCTACGTCGGTCAACTGGCGGACGCCGGACATCCGGTCGCGCAGGCGCCGGCCCTGTAGGTCCCCAGATCAGCGGCCGCGTCAGGAGCCGCCAACGCGGCCCCGTGCCCCCACGCACTCGATTCGCCGCAAACGGGCGGTGCCCAGGCCGACGATGTATCGTACCCCCTCGTCATGGAGTACGTCGTCGGCATTGATCTCGGCACCACCAACACCTGCGTAGCGATCGTCGAGCAGGGGGTGCCCAAGGTCATCCCGAACAAGGGCGGCTACCGGACCACGCCGTCGATGGTCGCGATCTCGGAGAGCGGCAAGCGCCTGGTCGGCCACCTCGCCAAGCGCCAGGTCGTCACTAACCCGATCAACACCGTGTACGCCGCCAAGCGCCTGATCGGTCGCAAGTGGAACTCGACCGCCGGTCGCACCGTCGCGCAGACCTGCCCGTACATCATCGTGGAGGGCCCGCACGGCGACATTCGTCTCAAGATCCGCGAGCACATCTACAGCGTCCCGGAGACCTCCGCCTTCATCCTCGCCGAGATGAAGATGATCGCCGAGCAGTACCTCGGTGGCCCGGTCGAGAAGGCCGTCATCACCGTCCCGGCCTACTTCAACGACAACCAACGGCAGGCCACCAAGGACGCCGGACGGATCGCCGGCCTCGAGGTCATCCGCATCATCAACGAGCCGACCGCGGCCGCGCTGGCCTACGGCTTCGGCAAGAACCTCGACCGCAAGGTCGCCGTCTACGACCTCGGCGGCGGCACCTTCGACGTCTCGATCCTCGACATCGGTCACGGCGTCTTCGAGGTCCTCTCGACCGCCGGCGACACCTTCCTCGGCGGCGAGAACTTCGACCTGCGGGTCATGCAGTACCTCATCGAGACCTTCGAGGAGGACACCGGCGTGACGATCCGCGAGGATCGCATGGCCATGCAGCGGCTCAAGGACGCCGCCGAGAAGGCCCGCTGCGAGCTCTCGAACGTGCGCGAGACCGTGATCGACCTGCCATTTTTACACACCACGCCCAGCGGCAAGGTGTTCCACATGCACGAGAAGCTGTCCGTGCTGCAGCTCGAGGGCCTCACCGAGGACCTGATCGAGGACACGATCAAGATCTGCGCGCGCACCCTCAAGAGCGCCGGCCTCGACAAGGGTGAGCTCGACGACGTCGTGCTCGTCGGCGGCATGACCCGCATGCCCCTGGTCCAGCGCAAGGTCGCCGAGTTCTTCGCTATCGAGCCGTGCAAGGGCGTCCACCCGGACGAGGTCGTCGCCCTCGGCGCCGCGATCCAGGCCGCCGCGTTGATCGACAACACCCCGGAGCTGCTCCTCCTCGACGTCACCCCGCACAGCCTCGGGATCATGATCGTCGGCGGCCACTTCCATCGCCTCATCGAACAAAACACCACGATCCCGACCCGCGCCGGCCACGTGTTCACGACCGTGCGCGACAACCAGACCTCCGTGAAGATCCTCGTTCTCCAGGGCGAGAGCGACAAGGCCGCCGAGAACGAGATGCTCGGCGAATTCATCCTCAGCGGCCTCCGCCGGGCCCCACGCGGTCAGGTCGAGGTCGAGGTCACCTTCTCGATCTCGGTCGACGGCATCGTCAGCGTCAGCGCCAAGGACCTCGAGACCGGCCGCGAGCAGAGCATCACCGTCACCGCCACCTCGGGCCTCACCGAGGACGAGCTCAGCGACCTCGTCAAGCAGTCCCAGAGCTACATGATCGAGCTGCGCGCCTCCGAGGAGAGCGAGCGTCGGCGCCAGCACGCCGAGAAGCTCATCGACACGATCCGCGGCCTGTTCCCGCAGGTCCAGGAGGCCATGAGCGGGACCCGCTTCGGCCGCGACGCGATCGCCAAGGCCGAGTCCGTGGTCAAGCGCGCCGAACAAGACCTCGCCCGCAGCGACGGCAAGAACCTGCTCGACACCATCGAGAGCCTCGACCGCACCCTCGGCATGTTCAAAAATGTCATGCACAAGAAGTCCGAGGCGGCCCAGCGCTGACCGAGGTGGACAAGGCAAGCTCGGCGGTCAGACCAGTCGCGCGATCGTCTCGGCGGGCACCCCGAACTCCCGCAAGACCGCCGCCGTGTGGGCCCCGAGCGCCGGCGCCGGGTGGGTCGGTGTCCGACCGAGCCCCGGCAGACACGGACCCGGCAGGTCGAGCGTGCTGCCGTCCGGCATCGGCGTCGCCTCGCGCAGCGACGCGAGCAACGGCTCGCTCCCCGCGTCCTCGAGCCCGTGTACCGGCCATACCGGCAGCGCCTGACCACGGAGCATCCGCAGCCAGTGCTCGCGCGGCTGTCCCGAGAGCCAGGTCTGCATCGCCGCCGCCGTCGCCTCGCCGGCCGGTCCGGGGTCGAGGCCCGTGCCGGCCAGCTCGGGGCGGCCGACCACGGTAGCGAACGCGACCCAGAATTTCGGCTCGAGGCAGCCGACCGACAGCTCGAGCCCGTCCGCGCAGCGGTAGCAGCGATACGCCGCGATCGCCCCGCCGAGCATTTGCCCCGACATACCCCCGCCGCCCCCGGCCGTCTCCGCCGCTGCCCAGGTCACGAAGGGCAGGGGACCGGCGAGCAGCGGCTGGCGCAGCTCACAGCCGACCCCCGTGCGCGTGCGCTGCAGCAGCGCCGCCAGGATCGCCGCGCTCGCCAGGATCCCCGAGGTCACGTCCGCGATCTGCAGCGCCGGGACCCCGTGATCGGTCACCGACCGGAGTAAACCCGTCAGCCCGGTGAAGTTGAGGTCGTGCCCGACCTCCGCGTTGCCGAGGAAGCCAGGCAGCGAGCAATGCACGAGCCCGGGGTTGTCCGCGCGCAGGCTCGCCGCCGACAGACCGAAGCGGTCCATCGTGCCGGGACGGAAGCTCTCGATCAGCACGTCGGCCCCGCGCGCCAGGTGCCGCAGCGCCGCCACGCCGTCGGGCTCACGAAGGTCGAGGCCGACCGACTCGGCGCCGCGGAAGTACACGCAGAAGCCGACCCCGATCCCGCCGACGAAGGGCGGCGCGAGGCGCATGATGTCGCCGCTACGCGGGTCCTCGATCTTGATCACCCGCGCGCCGAGGTCGAGCAGCGAGCGCGCCAGCACGGCGCCCGGCAACATGCGCGAGACATCGAGGATCGTGGTGCCGGCGAGCGGCAGGTCAGCGGGGTTCGTCACGCGTGCGAGCCTACACGAGCCCGGTCGCTCAGCGCGGCTTGGCCTTCGGCGGCGGCGGCGGAGCGCCGGCCTTGCGCGGCAGCAGCTTGGCCAACAACGCGTCGACCTGCGCGTACAAGTGCTCGAGGTCGCCGTCGTTCTCCAGCACGTGGGTGGCACGCGCGCGTCGGCTCTTGTCGTCCATCTGCGCGGCCATACGGGCGCGCACGTCCTCGGCCGAGAGCTTGTCGCGGGCCATCACCCGCGCGACCCGCTGGTCCTCCGGCGCGCTGACCAGGATCACCGCCTTCATCTGCTTCTCGAGGTTGTTCTCGAACAGCAGCGGCACCTCGTAGACGACGATCGTGTTGCCGGTCGCCTCGAGCGCCGCGAGCACGTCCTGGAAGCAGTCGCGGATCCGCGGGTGCAAGATCCCCTCGAGGCGCACGCGCGCCGTCGGATCCTTGAAGACCACCGCGCCGAGCTTGCGGCGATCGAGCTCGCCCTGCGGAGACAGCACGCCCTCGCCGAACGCCGCCACCACCGCCGACAGGCCCTCGCTGCCCGGGTTGACGACCACCCGTGACAGCTCGTCCGCCGACACCACCGGGATCCCGCAGTCCTCGAAGTACGCGGCGGCCGCGGACTTGCCGCTGCCGATCCCGCCGGTCAATCCGTAGATGTCCATGCCTCACGAGCCTGGCAAAACCCGCGGGTCCTGTACAGGGCCGCAGCCCCGCGCGACCTGGCCTCATGGTCTATGCTTCGCGCCCCGTGAACACCGCCGTGACCAAGTCCTCCCCCGCCGGCTGGCGCCTGGTCCAGGCGAGCTTCGAGAAGAGCGCCCCGAAGCTGCGCGACGCCCCCGACGGCGACCTCCCCGAGATCGCCGTCACCGGCCGATCCAACGTCGGCAAGTCGAGCCTGCTCAACGCCTTCGCCCACCAGAAGGGCCTCGCCCGCGTCAGCCGCACCCCGGGCCGGACCCAGTTGCTCAACTTCTTCAAGATGCAACTGCGCCACGACAAGCACGGCGACTTCGAGTTTCGCTGGGCCGACCTCCCGGGCTACGGCTACTCGAAGACCCCGCAGTCGGTCCGTGACAGCTTCGGCCCGATGATCGAGGGCTACCTGCAAGGCCGCACGATCCTGCGCGGCCTGGTCCTGCTCATCGACTCCCGTCGCGAGGTCAGCGACCACGACCACGCGCTGCTCGACTTCATGAGCGTACGCAACTTGCCCGTGCTGGTCTGCGCCACCAAGGCCGACAAGCTCAGCAAGCACGAGCGTGGGGTCATCAGCGGCGGCATCGCCAAGAACCTCAACATCAAGCCCCGCCAGGTCCTCGTCACCAGCGCCGATACCGGCCTCGGCCTCGGCGACGAGGGCCGTGACGGCGGCCTCGCCCGCGAGCTCGCCGAGCTGCTCAAGCAGACCGTCGGCGGCTGGCCTCGCCCCGACGCGCCCTGACCGAGGTCGCGGCGATCTCCCGCCGCGCAAGGTCACGCCGGTTTGCGCGTCGGTCGCGGGCGTTTGCGCTTTACCAACCCCGCCGCGCTGGCCTATGCGTCCGTGTATGTCCGCGGCTCAGTTTGAAGCGCGCGTCACGGCCAACACTCGGCTGGGCGGCGGCTACTTCACCCTCGAGCTCGAGGCCGACGCGCCGACCCCCGTCGCCGCCGCGCGGCCCGGCCAGTTCGTGATGCTGCGCGGCGCCTGGGGCCGTGAGCTGCTCAACCCGCGCGCCTTCTCGGTGCTGCACGCCGAGGGCCCACGCCTGGCGATCCTCGCCAAGCCCTACGGGCTCGGCACCCGCCGCATGCACGCGCTGCGGCCCGGCGATCCGCTGACCGTCACCGGCCCGCTCGGGGTCGGCTTCCCCGATCCCGATCCTGCGATCCGCGACCTCCTGGTCGCTGGCGGCGTCGGCCTGCCGCCCTTGCATCTGCAAGCCCGCGTCGCCGCCAGCGCCGGCTTGGCCGCTCAACAGGAGCTGTTCTACGGCGGCCGCGATCGCAGCGACCTCGTGATGCTCGACGACTTCGCCAACTGGAACATCACCATGCAGCTCGCCACCGAGGACGGCAGTTTCGGCGTGCGTGGCCGCGTCACCGATGCTCTGCGCCCGCGCCTGATCCAGGCCCAAGCGGCCGGCGAGCGCGTGCGGATCCTGTCCTGCGGCCCGACGCCGATGCTCGCCGCGGTCCGTCACCTCGGCCTCGAGCACCACGTCGAGACCCTCCTGTGCCTCGAGGAGAACATGGCCTGCGGCTTCGGCGTGTGCCTCGGCTGCGCCGTCCCGGTCCACGGCCCCAAGCCCTACCGCTACTGCTGCACCGACGGCCCGGTGTTCGACGCCCGCGAGGTCCGCTGGCCATGAGGACATGTCCCGAAGGCCAGGTGATCACGTGAGCGCCCGCGTCCCCGCCGTCGACCCGTCGCAGGTCGAGCTCGCCTGCGAGTTCGGTCCGCTGCGCCTCCAGAGCCCGCTGCTGGCCGCCTCGGGCTGCTTCGCCTACGGTCAGCAGTTCGCCGCCTTCACCGACCTCCGGGCCCTCGGCGGCCTCTCGACCAAGGGGATCTCGCCGCTCCCGCGCCACGGCAACCCCTTGCCGCGGATCTGTGAGACCGCCGCGGGCATGCTCAACTCGATCGGCCTCGAGAACGTCGGCGCGGAGGCCTTCCTGCGCGAGAAGCTGCCGTTCTTGCGCGATCTCGGCGTCTCGGTGTGGGTCAATTTTTTCGGCACCGACTTTCCCACCTACATCGAGTGCGCCCGCACCCTCGGCAACACCCCGGGCATCGACGTGCTCGAGCTCAACATCTCCTGTCCGAACATCAAGCACGGCGGTATCGAGTTCGGCACCGTGCCGGAGGTCGCCCACCGCCTGACCCGCGCCTGCGTCGAGGTCAGCGCCGCGCCGATCGTCGTCAAGCTGACCCCCAACGCCGGAGACATCGTCGCCATGGCGGACGCCGTGCGCCAAGCCGGCGCGATGGGCGTGTCGCTGATCAACACGATCACCGGCATGGCGATCGACGTCCGCCGCCGCCGGCCGAGGATCGCCACCACTTACGGGGGCCTCTCGGGCCCGGCGATCAAGCCGATCGCGCTGCGCATGGTCCACCAGGTCGCCCGCGCCTTCCCGGACCTGCCGATCTGCGGCATGGGCGGCGTGCTCTGCGGCGAGGACGCGCTCGAGTTCCTGATGGCCGGGGCCCGCTGCGTCCAGATCGGCACCGCCAACTTCGCCGAACCCGGCGCCTGCCTGCGGATCACCCACGAGCTGCGCGACGTCATGGCCGAGGTCGGCGTCGCCCGCGTCGCCGACGCGGTCGGCTGCCTGCAAGCCTGGCCAGCCGAAGCCGAGCTGTCCGGCTAAGGTTGCCGAGATCGCGGAGCTCGCCGAGTTCGCGGGGATCGCTAGATGGCCGAGGTGGCCGTGGCCCGAGGTGGCCGAGTGGCCCGAGGTGGCCGAGTGGCCCGAGGTGGCCGAGTGGCCGAGGTGGCCGAGGTGGCCGAGGTGGCCGAGGGGCATCAGCGCGCATCTCGGACGCGGCCGTCGGGTTTCTACGGGGCTGTCGTTGCGCTTGCGGCCCGCGAGGCCCCTGGATACGCTGTCCTGCGCTGATGCCAGATCGCGCAATTCCCTGGAGAGCCCGCCTCGCGGCCGCTGTGATCGCCTCCTCGCCCGACTGGGGGGCGAGCGCGGCCAGCAAGGCGCTCGGGGCGGCGGCGCGAGCCCGCCTGCCGCGACGCCTGAGTCAAGCCATGGTCTCGGCGTACGTCCGCTACTTCGATGTCGACCTGCAGGACGTCGACGCCGCCAACCTCGGCGACGGCTACGACAGCTTCAACGCCTTCTTCACGCGCCGGCTGCGGGAGGGCGCCCGGCCGGTCGCGGAGGATGCCGCCGCGATCGTGGCCCCGAGCGACGGACTGCTGCGCAGCGTCGACCTCGTCGAGCGTGGCACCAGGATCGCCGCCAAGGGCCACGCCTACGCAGTCGGCGAGCTGCTGGCCGACGACGCCGCCGCCGAGCGCTACGTCGGCGGCCACGCCACCACGATCTACCTGCATCCTCGCGACTACCACCGCGTGCACTGCCCCTGCGACGCCGAGGTCCGCAGCGTCACCGCCGTGCCTGGTCGCCTGCTGCCGGTCACCGCCGCCGCGATGCAGCGCGAGCCGCAATTGTTCGCCGTCAATGAGCGGCTGATCCACCACCTCGACACCGCCTTCGGGGCGATGGCCGTCGTGATGGTCGCCGCCTTCGGGGTCGGACACATGAGCTGCGCCTACCGCCCGGTCGCCGTGCATCCGCGAAAGATCCAGCGCACCACCTGCGAACCTCCGGCCCGCCTGCGCAAGGGCGACGAGCTCGGCGTGTTTCACCTCGGCAGCACCGTCGTGCTGCTGACCCAGCGCGGCGTCCGACCGACGGCGCGCGACCTACCCGCCCACGTCCGCATGGGCCAGGCGCTGTTCGAGGGGAGCGAGACCCGATGACCTGGCATGTCTCCCCCGAGGAGTGGCTGCTCGACTTCACCAGCGTGCCGCGCGGCCGCGTCCGCGGCGGCGAGTCGCTCGACGCGATCGACGATCGCCTGCGCTCGATGCTGGTCCCGTTACCCGCGGGCGTCAGCATGCCGTCGCTGACCGGTCGCGCGACCCCGCGGCCCTCCGGTCCGCCCGCGCGCGCGGGTGGACGCGAGGTCTCACGACCTGTCTCACAGGCCAGGTCGTCCGAGCCCGTCATTGAGCCCGACGCGCCGAAGTTGCGTCCGGTCGAGCCGAGCGCGTCGACCCCCGCCGCCGAGGAGCCCCCCCACCGCAGCGTGCTCGACGTCGAGATCGTGCCGATGCACACGACGCCGCTCGACGAGGAGCCGCCGATCGGACCGCCATCCCCCAAGCCCGAGGCGAAGGCCGCCGGCATGGTGATCCCGTCGCTGACCAAGAGTAACTTCGACATCGACGAGGAGGACGAGGCCGAAGCGCTCGATCGCCTGAGCCCTGAGCAGAGCATGCCCGGGGTCGGCATCCCCGAGGACGACGCCGACGACCTGATGTCGCAAATGGCCGCCGGCTCGCAGGTCCCCGCGTCGCCGTCCGAGGAGCTCCTCGAGGAGCCCGAGGAGGTCGAGGACGAAGTCGAGGACGAGATCGAGGCCGACGCGATCGAGGACGCCGATCAAAGCGGCGCCGCGCCGATCGTCGACGACGCGCCCGAGCCGGTCGAGGAACCTGCGCCCGTCGAGAAGCCCGCGCCGTCGCCCGTCGAGAAGCCCGCCGAGAAGCCCACGCCGCCGCCTCCGCCCGAGAAGCCCGCGCCGCCGCCTCCGCCCGAGAAGCCCGCGCCGCCGCCTCCGCCCGAGAAGCCGACCACACCGCCGCCTGCGGGCGAGAAGGCTGCTCCGCCGCCGCCGCCCGAGAAGCCGGCTCCGCCGCGACCGCCCGAGAAAGCCGTGCCGCCGCCGCCCGCGAAAGCTGCGCCGCCGCCGGTCGCGAAGCCGGCCGCGCCCGCGCCCGCGCCCCTCTCTGGGCCCGCCGTCGCCGCTTCGAGTTCGGGCCGCAAGCGCGGCTGGTTCGACGAAGCCTTCGGCGATCACTATCCCAGCATCACCCCGCTCGACGACGACCTCAGCGCCGAACTCGACGCCGTGTTCATCCGCAAGACCGCCGAGCTCGGCGCCGGCAACACCGTGCTCGACGTCGGCTGTGGCGATGGCCGCCACTGCTTCGCGCTCGCCAACCTCGGCCTCATGGTCACTGGCCTCGACAGCTCGCTGTCGCAGCTCGTCCGCGCCTCGCAACGCAACGAGGCCACCGAGGCCGGCGTCACGCTCCTGCACGGCGATATGCGGGCCCTGCCGCGCGACCACCAGTACGACGTCGTCACCTCCCTCGGCTCGAGCCTCGGCTACTTCGACGGCGAGGAGCAGAACCGGCAGTGCCTGCAGGAGCTGGTCGAGGTCCTGCGCCCCGGCGGCAAGCTCGTGCTCAACGTGTTCAACCGCGACTACCTGGTCGCCGTGATGCCGTGCCGCTCGTGGTGGCAGGGCAGGGGCTGCCTGGTCCTCGATGTCGCCGACATGAACTACCTCACCAACCGGATGCGGGTCCACCGGACCGTCGTATTCGAGGACGGCCGGCAGTTCGAGCACCACATGTACATCCGTACCTTCTCGCTGCACGAGCTCGGCAAGCTGCTCTCGACCATGGGCATGCGACTGCTCGAGGTGTCCGGCAGCCGTGACACCCGCGGGCGGTTTTACGGTGCGACCTCAGCCGAGATCTGGATCGTCGCCCAGCGCCGCGAAGACGCGTGAAGCACCTCGAGTGGCGTCTGACGCCGCTCTGAGAGATCCGCCGCGAAAGTTCGTTGGACCGTGACAGTGATGTCGCGGTCCGCTGTCATGTCGGCGCGTGTACGCAGGGCCCGAGGCCGGTCCGCAGCGCCCGGGAATGGCCGCGGCCCACGATCGGTAGGGCCGCAGAGGCGTTCCGGCCGTACGTCGGAGCGCGGAGAAAGATCACGAAAGCACCGCCGACGTTTCGCAGGTCGCAACACATCGAGCGTGGGGTCCGAACAGCCGCGAATGAAACATCCCTGGAACGTCAAGTGTTTTCAGTACGTACAGGGAACGTGGCCCGTTTCCTGCCCGGGTCCACGAGGGGACACCCAAGCATCACCTCCGGCGTGACTGCCGCGCTGATCTGAAACCTTCTCCCCAGCGTTGGCGTTCTCGGAGCGGCCCCTAAAACGGTGTCCAACTTGCAAGGCGAAGAGTTTGTCGGGCCAGAGGCCCACTGATCCCCGAGCCCGGCTCGCGCCGCTACCCAAGAGCCCCCCATGGACATGCAGCCTGCGGGTCTTACCTTCGTCCCTCCAGCGCGAAAATAGCTCCCGTACTTGGTTCAGTTCGCGCTCACTAAATCCCAATCAACCCACCGAAACGAACGAGGTCTTGTCATGGCACGCCGCAAAGTTACTCGAGGATCTCCCCCCAGGCTTGCTCGCTCCCGTCCCCGCACGCGCCCCGTGGCTGCAGCCGAGACGCGGACCGGCGCCGCGGCGGTTCGCGTCGAGCGGCCCGCCAAGAAGGACGACGACGTCGAGACCAGCCGCTCCAGCGATGAGGCGCCGAACTTCCTCGGCCTGTACTTCCGCGAGATGTCCGGCCTCGGCGTGATGAGCCCAGAGCAGGAGCTGTCGGTCGCCACCCGCATCGCCGGGCTCCGCCGCACCTACTGGGCCGCCCTGTTCTCCTATCCGCCCTTCATCGATCCGATCGCCGAGCTCATCGAGGGCAAGGTCGACGCGGACGACCTGCCGCGCTCCGAGGTCGAGGCCCTGCGGGTCGCCTCTCGCAATCTGCGTGAGCGCGAGACTCGGGTCCACAAGCAGGACTACGACGCCGCCTGCGCCACGCTCGTCGAGCGCATGGCCGAGGTCGACGTCGACGGCATCGTCTCCGAGGTCCTGCTCACCGACCTCGAGCAGCTCGACCACGGCAAGCGTGAGGGCCTGACCCTCGCGGTCAATGTACCGCGTCAGGGCAGCCGCCCGTTCGAGGTCTACATCTCCCGCGTCAGGATCGCCGCCGGTCAGCTACGGGACGCCAAGAACGCGTTCGTGAAGGCCAACCTGCGCCTGGTCGTATCGATCGCCCGCCGCTTCAACCATGGCCGCATGCCGCTTCAGGACCTCATCCAGGAGGGCAACATCGGCCTGATGAAGGCGGTCGACCGCTTCGACTACCGCAAGGGCTTCCGCTTCTCGACCTACGGGAGCTGGTGGATCCGCCACGCCATCTCGCGCGCCATCGCCGACAAGGGCCGCGCCGTACGCCTGCCGGTGCACATGATCGACGCGTACCACAAGCTCGCCAAGGCCAAGCGCGAGCTGGAGATGCTCAACGGTCGCGACGCCACCACTGATGAACTCGCCAAGGCGACCGGCATCCCGGCCGTGAAGATCGAGCGCATGGGCGGCCTCCTGCTCGACCAGGCGATCAGCCTCGACCGGCCCGTCTCCGGCGATGACGACCGCCGCGTGGTCGACTTCCTCGAGGACACCGACGCCGTGGCCCCGGGCGAGAACCTCGAGGCCGAGGCGATCAGCGAGCAGGTCCGCCAGGTCATCCACATGCTGCGTCCGATCGAGGCCGACATCTTGCGCAAGCGCTTCGGCCTCGACGACGACAGCGAGCTGACCCTCAAGCAGATCGGCGAGCAGTACTCCCTGTCCCGCGAGCGCATCCGGCAGCTCCAGGAGCAGGCGCTCGGCAAGATCCGCCGCGAGCTCAAGCGCCGCGAAGTCGTGTGAAGTAGCGACCGCTCCCGGGCTGGAACCCCGACGCTCATGGCCCTACACTGCGGGCCATGAGCGTTTTTCGCGTGCTGGCCCCGCTGCTGGCGGCCATCCTCGCCTGTGCCCCGTCGGCGCCGCGCCTCGACGCGATCCGCCCGACCAAGGGCGACGCCGCAGGTGGCACCCGGCTGCGCCTCGAGGGCGCTGGCTTTATCGGTCACGGTCCAATCGTCGTGCATCTGGGCATGCGTTCGGCCCGGGCGGTCGTCATCGTCGACGACCGACTGATCACGGTGACTACGCCCGAGGGCGAGGCGCTCGGCCCGGTTGACCTTCGCCTCGAGTTCGCCGACGGCACGCTGTTTGAACGCCCGCAGGCCTTCGACTACACCTCGGTCGACGGCAAGCTGCCGCCGATCCCCTTCGTGCCGGGCCGGCCACCGGTGCCGACCGCGGCGGAGGGGTAGGGCATCACATCGGCGGCGGGATGAAGCCGTCGCAGGTGGTGTCGATGATCGCCACCGCCTGCTTGAAGAACTCCTCGTAGCTGGGCGAGCACACGCTGCCGGCGACCCCGCGCTCGCCGAAGCTGGTCACGAACTGACGCAGGCGCGGGCTCGGTTCGGCGCCGCTCGCCTGGTCCTCGTTGAAGGGCGGGCAGATCGAGTTGGGCTGATCGCCGTCGCCGAACAGTCCGAGCACCGCGAGCGCCGTCGGATCGCCCTTCTTGGCGGCCACGAGTGAGGCCTTCCAGCCCTCCGGCGTGCCGAGCGAGCCGTCCCCGGCGTTGTCGTCCTCGTCGGTGATGAAGGTGACGACCAGGATCGCGTCGGGTCGCAGGAAGCCGAGGTTGCAGTCGGCCGACTTGCCGCTCGGAGCGACCGCGCCGACCATCGCCTGCATCGGCTTCTCGGGATCGTCGGTCGAGCCGGTGCCGACCTGCGCCGCGCAGGCGAACGCGGCCGTGAGGTCCGGCTCGCCGACATCCATGTAGCGCGCGCCGCTGCTGAAGTTACAGGCCTTGCCGCTCGCGTCCTGGCCCTTGGGGTGGATCACGCCGGCGCCGATCACGTCCTCGCACATCTCTGGCTTGGTCACCCCGCATTGGTAGTCAGCGAGCGCCCCCGGGCAGGTGTCGAAGAACAGCGGGCAGATGAACTCGCAGCCGCCGAACACGTACGCGTCCGTGTCGACCACCATGATGTGATAGTCCTGCGCATCCTTGAGCTCGGCCTGGATCGTGCTGATGAAGCCCGGGAAGCTGTTGATGAGGTTTTGCTGCTCATCCGACATCGAGCCCGAGTTGTCGATCACGAACAGGAAGTCGACCTTGCGACAGCCCTCGACGGGCGCGCCGCTGTCCTCCGTGGTCTCGCCGGCGCCGATGTCGAGCTTGGGTCCGTCGTTGGTGGTCGTGCCACCGCCGGTGTCTCCGCTCGCGCCGTCGGTCCCGACAGGCTCCGAGGTCGAGCCCGTCATCGAGCCGCCGCCCGAGCTGGTCGGCGGCCCGTCGGTGGTCGGCGTATTGACACCGGTGATGGCGGTCGCCCCGCTCGCGCTCGCGCTCGCGGTGCTGTCTCCACTATCGCCGCAGGCGAGGCCCGCGGTGGCGAGGAGGATGACGAGGGAACGTTCAAGCGCTCGAAGATCGGCCACGGCCATCATTTCGTCACGCTATCACCAGACGCGGCGCGCCATCACGGGGGCACAAGCCCGGGGCCTCGTGGGCTCTCGCACGATCGCCGGGTGCTTGCACCCACAACGA
>Ga0105046_10004810_pt1 | contig 21460 bp, 17 predicted proteins | sample MAT03_FD_78385 | JGI IMG/M metagenome (GOLD analysis project Ga0105046, IMG submission 78385) | Freshwater microbial communities from Lake Fryxell liftoff mats and glacier meltwater in Antarctica - MAT-03 (megahit assembly) | ecosystem: Environmental > Aquatic > Freshwater > Ice > Liftoff...
GGCCCGTGGCAAGACCTCGCAGCTGCCCGTGCCGTGGGCGCGCGAGGCCAGCGGCTTGCGCGCTGCTGTTTCAAGCGCTGGCACTGGCGCTGTGCCAGGGCCCGCCGGTGCGCCAGTCGGCCAAGATGCTGAGCGTCAAGGACACGCAGCTGTGGCGGCGCATCGAACACTGTGTCACCGAGACCCGGCGCAAACAGGACATGAGCCAGGTGCGCATCGTGGGCATCGACGAAACCAGCCTGCGCCGCGGGCAAGACTACGTCGGATCGTTGGCACCGGTGCCGTGATCCCTGAACCCGGCTCGCTGGCCCTTGTCGGCCTGGCACTGGCCGGTCTCGCATGTGCCCGCCGCCGCGCCCGCTGACATCCGCTCGAAGGGTTCACGCCCTTCAGCAAAAAAGGCCCCATGCGGGGCCTTTTCAGCTTCCGGTTCGCGGTTTCTACATGGCGAATATCTTCCCAGGATTCATGATGTTCTTCGGGTCGAGCACACGCTTGATGTTGCGCATCATCTCCACCGCGCCGGCGCCGGCTTCGTCCACGAGGTACGCCATCTTGTGCAGGCCGATGCCGTGCTCTCCTGTGCAGGTGCCTTCCAGCCGCAGCGCGCGCTGCACCATCAGCACGTTCAGGCGCTCCACCGCCGCGATCTCGGCCGGGTCGTTCGGGTCGAACAGATAGCTCAGGTGGAAGTTGCCGTCGCCCACGTGGCCGACGATCCAGTAAGGGATGCCCGATGCTTCGGCCTCGGCCACCGACTCGTTGATGCTCTCGGCCAGCCGCGAGATCGGCACGCAGGTGTCGGTGCTCTGGCAGCGGCAGCCCGGGCGCGTTTGCAGCGCAGCGAAGTAGCTCTGATGGCGCGCCGTCCACAGCTTCGTGCGTTCTTCGGGCGTGCGCGCCCAGTCGAAGTGGGTGCCGCCGTGTTCGCTGGCGAGCGCCTGCACGGTCTCGGCCTGCTCCTTCACGCTGGCCTCGCTGCCGTGGAATTCCATCAGCAGCATCGGCGCCTCGCGCAGCGTCAGCTTGGAATGCTGGTTGACGGCGCGGATGGCGTTGACGTCGAGCAACTCGCAGCGCGCGATCGGCACGCCCATCTGGATGATCTGGATGGTCGTCTGCACCGCAGCGTCGATGCTCGGGAACGAGCACACGGCCGCGCTTACCGCCTCGGGCAGCGGGTAGAGCTTGAGCGTGATTTCGGTCATCACGCCCAGCGTGCCTTCGCTGCCGACGAACAGCCGCGTGAGGTCGTAACCCGCGCTCGACTTCTTCGCGCGCGTGCCGGTGTGGATGACCTCGCCCGACGCCGTGACGACCTTCAGCCCGAGCACGTTCTCGCGCATCGTGCCGTAACGCACCGCGTTCGTGCCGCTGGCGCGCGTCGCGCTCATGCCGCCGAGCGTGGCGTTGGCGCCGGGGTCGATGGGGAAGAAGAGGCCGGTGTCGCGAATCTCCCGGTTCAGCTGTTCGCGCGTGACGCCGGCTTCCACGGTCACCGTCAGGTCTTCGGCGTTGATCTGCCGGATGTGATTCAGGCGCCCGAGGTCGATGCTGACGCCGCCCTGCACGGCCAGCAGGTGACCCTCTAGCGATGAGCCCACGCCGTAGGGAATGACGGGCACCGCGTGTTCGGCGGCCAGCGCCACCACGGCGGCCACGTCCTCGGTGTTCTCGCAGAAGACCACGGCGTCGGGCGGCAGCGGTGCGTAGGCCGATTCGTCGCGGCCATGCTGTTCACGCACCGCGGTGGCCGTGCTGCAGCGCTCGCCGAAGCGCGCCCTCAGCGCCGCCAGCATGGCCGCCGGCAGCGGGCGTCGTTCGGTGCGGGGCAGCACGTGGTCGGGCAGCGGTGCGTTCATGGCGGGTGTCCTTCCGGTGCGCCGTGGGGGCGCGACAACGAAGAACCATTTTAGGCGGCGGGTCGCCGCGCTGCAGCATCAGTCAGCGCTGGCTAAACTGCGGGCCCGGCCTGCGCCAGCCGCGCCCGGTCCGTCACCCACAGAGAGACCCACCATGAGACTCGAAACGATCGCCGTGCACGGCGGCCAGAAGCCCGACCCGACCACCAAGGCCGTCGCGGTGCCGATCTACCAGACGGTGGCCTACGCGTTCGACGATACCCAGCATGGCGCCGACCTGTTCGACCTGAAGGTGGCGGGGAACATCTACACGCGCATCATGAACCCGACCACCTCGGTGCTGGAAGCGCGGCTGGCCGAGCTGGAAGGCGGCATCGGCGCGCTGGCGGTGGCCTCGGGCATGTCGGCCATTGCCTATTCGATCCAGACCATCGCGGAGACCGGCGACAACATCGTCTCGGCCAGCACGCTGTACGGCGGCACCTACAACCTGTTCGCCCACACCTTCCCGCAGCTCGGCATCGAGGTGCGGTTTACCGACTACCGGCAGCCGGATGCCTTCGAGCCGCTGATCGACGCGCGCACCAAGGCGATCTACTGCGAGTCGATCGGCAACCCGCTCGGCAACATCACCGACATTGCGGCGCTGGCCGAGATCGCGCACCGCCACGGCATTCCGCTGATCGTCGACAACACGGTGCCGAGCCCGGCGCTGTGCCGGCCCATCGAGCTGGGCGCCGACATCGTCGTGCATTCGCTCACCAAGTATTGCGGCGGCCACGGCAACAGCATCGGCGGCGCCATCGTCGACTCGGGCAAGTTCCCCTGGGCGCAGCACAAGGCGCGCTTCAAGCGCCTGAACGAACCCGACGTCAGTTACCACGGCGTCGTCTACACCGAAGCGCTGGGCGCGGCGGCCTACATCGGCCGCGCCCGCGTGGTGCCGCTGCGCAACATGGGCGCGGCGCTGTCGCCGATGAACGCCTTCCTGATCCTGCAGGGCATCGAAACGCTGGCGCTGCGCATGGACCGCATCTGCGAGAACACCGTCAAGATCGCAGCCTACCTGCAGAAGCACCCGAAGGTGGGCTGGGTGAACTACGCGGGCCTGCCCGATCACGCCGACCACGCGCTGGTGCAGAAGACCATGGGCGGCCGCGCCAGCGGCATCGTCAGCTTCGGCGTCACGGGCGGGCTGGCGGGCGGGGCGAAGTTCCAGGACGCGCTTCAGCTCTTCACGCGCCTGGTCAACATCGGTGACGCGCGTTCGCTGGCCTGCCACCCGGCCAGCACCACGCACCGGCAGCTCGGCGCGGACGAACTGGCGAAGGCCGGCGTCAGCGTCGACATGGTGCGGCTGTCGGTCGGCATCGAACACATCGACGACCTGATGGCCGATCTTGAACAAGCCTTGGAGGCCGTATGACCGCTCGTCAAACTCTTCTTGAACGGGCCGAGCGCCGGGCCGCCAAGCGGGCCCGCATCCCCTCGGGGGGTCGGTCGATGCACTCGTCGAACGAGGGGCTCCAGTGAGCAACCGCCTGACACAGATTGCCACGCGCACCGGCGACGACGGCACCACCGGCCTCGGTGACGGCACGCGCGTGCCGAAGAACCATCTTCGCGTGATGGCGATGGGTGACGTCGACGAGCTGAACTAGGGCCTGGGCGTGCTGCTTGCCGAGCCGCTGCCGGCCGATGTGCGCGAGCTGCTGGTGGTCATCCAGCACGAACTGTTCAACCTGGGCGGCGAGCTCTGCATCCCGGGCTACGAACTGCTGAAGATGGACGCCGTGCTGCGCCTCGACGAAGCGCTGGCCTTCTACAACGACCAGCTGCCGAGGCTGGCCGAGTTCATCTTGCCGGCCGGCACGCGCAGCGCGGCGCTGGCGCATGTCAGCCGCACGGTGGCGCGCCGCGCCGAGCGCGCGCTCGTCACGCTGGCGGCGGACGAGAAGATCAACGACGCGCCGCGCCATTATCTGAACCGCCTCAGCGACCTGATGTTCGTGCTGGCGCGCGTGCTCAACCGCGCCAACCTCGACGGCCTGGGCGGTGACGACGTCTACTGGCACAGCGAAAGGTTGAACCGCGCGGCGGAATAGCTCGGCCGCGGCTGCGCCGACCCGCGGGCGACTGTTCGGCCATGCGTCACGGACCCTGAGCGTGCGGCCAGGATTTCTGCGCCGCAGGAGGTCGAGCGCGATGCGCTGCGGTTCTTCGTTGAGCATCTCGAACAGGCGGGTCGGCTGTCATAGTCGACCTGCGGCCGTTCTGTTCGACACCCACACACTGCCCATCGCGCTGTTGCAGCTGGCCGAGCCACCGCTCGCGCCGGACGACACGCCGGCGGCGCGCCGGGATGGCAGGCTGACGACATAGACCGACGGCGCGGCGGGTGCCCGCGCGCCTGAGCCGACCGACATCCCGAACAGGCTGCCGGCTGCCATGCCGCGCGGCGTGGGGCTGAGGGTGGGTAGCCATGCACGCATCCCATCGGCAGCCACACTCTGCGAGAACGCAGTGCGCGCGGCGCGGGCGATGGTTCGGTCGCGGCCGGCGACGTCATCAGTTCGGGCGATGCGCGGCCGGCGCGCTGGGCGCAAATTTGTGCCCTCACGCTCCGCCATGCGCCCGCAACATGAATCTCAACGCCCCGCTCGAAATCATCATCTTGATGGTGGCGTTGTACTGGCTGCTGTCCACCGCCTGCTCGTATTTTGTCGAGGGCATCAACTCACTGCTGATGAACGTGCGCGCCAAGGCGCTTGAACGATTCGTCTGCGAGATGGTGCTGAGCGTGAACAAGGTACCGCAGTTGCTGCGCGGCATGCCTTGGTTTTCACGTTCCAACCTCGGCCGCACCCAGCGCCCAGGCCAGGTGGGCGGCAACGCCGACGCAAGCAGCCTGGCCGACCCGCTGGGCTTGTTTTCACGTGGCCTGATCCAGTCGCTGCGCAAGCCCCAGCTTCTGCCCAGCTCAACGGCTACTGCGCCGCCCTGCATTTCGTCGAAAGTCTTTGCGCAGGCTTTGCTCGACAGGCTCGACTCACTGGCGTGGAGCGTGGCGCCGGCGATGGCTTCGGCGGCGGTGGTGACGGGCGTGCTGCGGTCGCCGGTGTCGCCGCTGGACGCGCGCTGGAAGGCCGCGCTGGCGGGCGCGCAATGCCAGCGTTTGCAGGCCGCACCGCTGCTAGCCATGGTCACCGGCTTGCTGCGACCTCTGAACGACATGACGGTCTCGCAGGCCAGGCGCGAGTCCTCCGGCTTGTTGATGGACTTCGGATTGCCAAGCAGGCGGTGCGCCGTCAATCAGAGCGAGGCGTTGCTCGCGGCGCAGCATCCGCCGACCGAGCTGCTGGCGCACCTGGTGCGAATTCTCGAAGCGGCTGCCGCCGCACTCGAGGCCTTGCCCGACCTCGACAAGATCGACCCGCTGCCCATGCACCAGGTGATCGGTGCGGAAGCACTCTGGCTGCTGGCGGTGCGCAAGGCCGGCGAGGCCGTGTTGCGCCACGAGGGCCTGGCCCTGGCGGAGCAGTTCGTGCGTGAACAAGGCCGCCCGGCCATCGCCCAGCAGATCCTCTTCAAACCGATCGGCGACAAGCAGGGCTGGCAGGACTTCATCGACGAAGCGCTGGTTCTCGTCGAAGTGTCAGTGCGGCAGGCGCCAGTCCCGGCGTCTGCCGACGCCGCATCGGGCTCGGCCTCGGCGGCGGTGGGCCGACGCTGCGCCTGGTATCCGGACCGGCAACGCGCCGACCAGCGCCTGACAGAGCAGATTCGCGACCTGCTGCTCAGCTCGGCCGGCTTGCTGGGCGTTTCGCGGCGCATCGATGCTCTGGCCCTCGACACCGCGCTGAGTGATACGCACGGACCGGCGTTGCGCGAAGCACTGTGCAAGGCCACGCTCGACACTCAGGCTCGGGCCGGCCCGGACCGCGAAGCCTCAGCCCACGTCCAGATCAGCCAGGCCGCGGCCACCCTGTTGAGCACCTGGCCTGCATGCGCCTGGATAGACACGCGTTTCGGAATCGACCGCCAGGGTTTGCATCGACGCCGGGCCCTGGCCCCTGCCCATCCGTCCCCGCGCGGCCTCAAGCGCCGCAACCGCCATCCAACCTGGAGAACCCATCATGCTGACCGCCACCCAGAAGGCCACCGCGCTGGCCATCGTCAACCTGTTCGAGACCAGTTCGGTTCGCGGCGACTATGGCGCCGTGACGGTGATTGAAGGTGACTCCGGCCACCTGACTTTCGGCCGCTCCCAAACCACGCTGGCCAGTGGGGGAGGGCCCGGCTTGCTGACCACCCTGCTGGCGGAGTACTGCGCCGCGCCAGGCGCCCGCTACGCCCATCTGCTGCAGCCGTACGTGCAGCGCTGCGGCCTGCCCGATCTGGCGCTGGATCAAGAACAACGCTTCCATAACCTGCTGCGCGCCAGTGCCGACGACGTGGTGATGCGTGATGTGCAGGACCAGTTCTTCGATGTGCGCTACTGGGAAAAAGCGCTGGTCGCCGCCGCCAGCCACGGCTTGAGCTCGCCATTGGCCGTGGCCACGGTCTACGACAGCCTGGTGCACGGCAGCTGGGTACATGTACGTGGCCTGGCCGATGGCAATGCCGGTGGCACGCCGGATCAGGTCGGGCAAGAGTCATGGCTGCCGGTCTACGTCCAGACACGCAGGCACTGGCTCGCCACCCATCCCACCAAGCCGGTGTTGCACAGCACGGTGTACCGCATGGACGCCCTGCAGCGCCTGATCGACTTCGAGTTGTGGGATCTTCCCTTGCCTATCGTGGTGCGCGGTGCCGAGATCAACCTCGTCACCATGGCAGCCGAGCCCCCCGGCTGTTTCAGCGGCCCGGCGCCCGGCACACGGGCGCTGGCCGTGCAGGGGCAGATGCTGCGTGGCCTGGACGTGCGCCTGTTCCAGCTCGGCCTGTCGGAGGCCGGCTGCGAGGTGGTGGCCGACGGCCTGTTCGGCTTCGGCGCCCGGCGCGCTTTGCGTGAACACCAGCAGCGGCAGGGCTTGCCTGCGAGTGACGTTGCCGATGCCGCGCTGGTTGAAGCGCTGGCCCGCAGCGTCGGCTGAACCGGCCAGATGCCAGCTATTTCAAACCGGTCCGCCATGGGCCAAGGAGAGTTGTGATGCCCGAAATCCTGTCGAACTCCGGCGCGCCCCGCATCCAGCGCCTGCTCACTGTGGCGCTGGCACTGGCGCTGGGCGCCTGCGCCACCCGGCCCGTCGTCGAATGGAGCCGGCCTGCGCGCGCCGACCCGCCGGCCGTCAACGCCACCGCGCTGGCATACGCCTACCTGTACGCCGATGCCGCGCGTGACGGCTACCGCAAGGCCCTGGTCGAACAGCTCGGTGAGCAGACCCTGCTGGCCAACGGCTTGGTGGTCACAGGCGCGCTGGCCGCCGCGCTGGCCCTGGGCGGCGCGCACCGCGACGCCTTGGCCGGTGCCGCCGTCATCGGCGGCACCGGCTATGCGCTGGGCAATCTGGGGCTGAGCCGGCCGCGGCTGCTGGTTTACCTGGCGGGCGTGGAGGCCATCAACTGCGCCAAGCGTGCGGTGTCGCCCTTCGACCTGCCGGCCGGTGAACTCAGTGGACTGACCCAGGCCTTGGCCGCGCTGGCGCAGCAGCGCGCCATCACCGAGACCGCACGCCGGGCGGTGGAAGCGGCCTTGCTGCCGTTTTTGCGCCGCAACCAGGGGGGCGTGGACATCGTGAAGTCGGCGCAGGCGGCCATCGTTGCATCCACCGAAGTGCAGCGCCTGGCCGGTGACGCCTATGGCGCCGGCCGCGCGCTGGAAGCGGGCACGCGCCAGGCCGAAACAGAACTGCTGTTTGCCGTCGATCGCATCGACGACGCGGTGTTGCGTGCCACCCTCGAAACGGTGCCTGACCTGAGCGCGGTGCCTCGCATCATCGGCGGTCTGGCCGGCACCTTCGAGCAGATCGCGCCCGGCGCGGGTGTGGGTGCACGCACCACGGCCGGGCTGGCCGCCATCAATGGCAATCCGGGGGCGAAGAGCGGTGCCGTCGAACCGCCTGTGGCGCTGCAGGGCGAAAGCCTGGTCCTGGTGCAGGCCACCAGCCAGCTGATCTCTGACACCGCCACCTTGAGCGAGCGCGGCATCGACGTCAGCGCCCGCCTGGCTGGCCGCGCCGCCAACTGGAAACCCGACGCCTTCAAGGAGTGCGGGGTCTCGGACCTGGGCACGGCGTTGCGTGTGACGCCGCAGAGCCTGCAGATCTCCCTGGGTGCCGAGCCGGCGCCGCGCTCGATCATCGTCAGCGGTGGCAACAAACCGTACCTGCTGGAGTTCGAAGGCCCGGTGCCGGCCGGCATCACGCTGCGCCAGCCTTTGCCGGGTGACAGGCGCGCCGAACTCACAGTGGGCAAGGAAGTGACGACACCGCAGGTGCTGACGGTGCTCGTGATGGATTCGTCGAGCAACATGCGGCTGGAAAAGGTGACGGTGAATCTGATCGCGCCCGCGCCGAAAGAGCCGGCGGCGCCAGCGGCGCCGGCGACCCCGAAGAAGACTCCAGCCGCAGCCAAGCCCGGATCGGCCGCGTCCGCCGTTGCCGCTGGCCAGCCGGCGGCGTCAAAGGCGCTGGTGGATGCGTTCAACGCCCACGGCGCCAAGCCGATCGCAGGCTTGCCGACGGCGATGAAGATCACTGCGCCACCGACGGTCGACACCAGCGGCCGGGTCACCGTGCGCCTGCGCTGCCCCGACGATCTGAAAGAGGCAGACAAACCGACCGCCGCGGCGGTCGTCAAGGCCTTGCTGGCGCAGGTGGGCGCGCCCGAGACTGGTTCCGCCACCATTCTTCCCATCGTCCGCGATGCATCGGGCGTGTCTTGCCTGCGCGAGACACCGTGATGGCCGGCGCCCGGCCTGTCACTGCGCGCGCGGCCGCCCACCGGCGCATCGAAGCCGCCTCGCTCGACCTGCCTCACCCCGGGCTGGCCGCAGCCATCGAACGCTTCGAGCAACATCGCGATCCAGCGTTCCGGCTCGGCCTGGCGCGCGACATCGCGCAAACCCGGCGTGGCGAGCTGACCCTGGCCTACCGCAATGTGCTGACCGTGGCGGCCGGCTGGCGCCTGAAACGGCACACCGCAGGCGCGCCCGCGCAGCGGCCTCGTGAGCCCTGCGTGGTGCTGGTGGTGCGCAGAAAGTGGCGCAAGGGGCACCGGCCTGCCGACCTGCGCCAGCAGCTGCCCGCCCATCTGCTGGTCCATGCCGAGCACGAAGGCACACGCCGCCTGTACGCCGTGCCCACCGATGTGCAGGCCGCCGATGCCTTTGTCGGCGGCCGCGCGAATGGCGCCACGGCAGTGGTGGTGCAAGACCCTGCCATGCCGGCCATCGGCACCCTCACCTGCGCGGTGCGGCTGACGCCTGCGGACGGTGGCGCGCCACACGTCCGCATGCTCAGCGCCATGCATGTCTTCACCCCGTTTGCCGAGGTGGCGGCCGGCCCGGGTGATGAGCCCGCGAGCGTGTTTCGCGAGCCTCATCCTGAACCCGGCGGTTTGCCGGCGCAGCCCGCTGTCGGCACCACGAGCACGTTGCGCGGCCGGCTTCTGCGCAACGACTTCAGTTTCGATGCTCAGCTCGCCACGGCGGCTGACACCGGCTGGCTGCGCCGGCAGTTGGTGGGCATGCGCCTGTCGGCTGAGCAGCCCTTCGTCAGCAGCCCGGAAGCACTCGACCGGCTGAACGCCGTCAATGCCGAATTCACCCTGCTTGCAGCGGACAACCACCGCCACCACGGCGCCGTGCAGATCAGGCTGGGTTCTCCGACCACCGATCTCAGCAGCCTGGCGCTGGACTACAGACTGCGAGACTCGGGCAGCGGCCAGCCTGCCGACCCGCATGCGCCGCTCGCCACCGTGGCCATCTTTCACTGGGAGCTGCTGCAGTTCGACGTGCTGGGCTTCGACGTGCCAGTCGAAGGCGACAGTGGCGCGCCCGTGCTCGCCCGGCGCGGCGATGGCAGCCTGACACTGGTGGGCATGTTCATCGCATCGAACGAAGAGACGCGCAAGGCCTACGTGCTGCCGGCATGGCAGTTGTTCGACGCCGAAAACTGGAACCGGGATGGGCGGCAGCTGGCACGCATCGAGCCGGTGAACCTGTAGGGCTTACTCCGACAGCGCCCGGTGCAGCCAGGCCCGCGCCAGCGCCCAGTCGCGCTTGACGGTGGCGGTCGACAGGCCCATCAGCTCGGCGATCTCTTCGGTTTCCAGGCCGCCGAAGAACTTCAGCTCGACGATCTTCGCGGCGCGTGGGTCCACCTGCTCGAAGGCCAGCAGCGCGTCGTGCACCTGCACCACGCCTTGCGGCACGTCGTGACCGACCTGCTGCGCTTCGGTCAGCGTCAACGAGACCAGCAGCACGTCGCGCTTGGCGGCCTGCCGGGCCACCGCGTGGTTGACGAGGATGCGCCGCATCATCACCGAGGCCATGCCGAGAAAGTGGCTGCGGCTCTGCCACTGCGTGCGCGTCTGCTCGGTCAGACGGAACCAGGCCTCGTGCGCCAGCGCGGTGGCGCTCAGCGTGTGGCCGGCCGATTCACGCCGCATGTGTGATGCGGCGCCGCGCCGCAGCTCGTCGTAGAGAGTGGTGAAAAGGCGGTCGACCGTGACGCCGTCGCCGGCTTCCATCTGCTGGAGCCAGCGCGTCACGTCACCCGGATCGGCGCTGGCGGAATGCATGCACCGAATTGTGGCTGCGCCTACCGGTCTGCGCTGCAGGTGGCTGTGCGACGACCGTGATCCTTTTGGTGCAACGGCCTTGCGCTACTCAATACGGACGGTCTTCTGTCGATCCCACGCACACCGCCAGCCGCAACCCAGGAACCGACCATGCCCAAGATCGCCACGACGTTTGTCGATGCCACGCTGGCCACCGCCGCGCTATTCAGTTGTGGCCTGGCGCTGGCCGATGGAGAACTGACCGATCTGCCCGGCGTGGTGGCCAGCGCCAACAGCTGTTATCTGTCGGCCTGCGACGTGCCCGGCACCTTCAGCGCCGGCAACGCCATCGACAACCAGCGTTATCTGCCGGGCACCGGTGGTCACGCCTGGAACGCGGGTTCCCACGGCACGGCCGGCAGCCCGAACTGGCTGCGTGTGGACCTCGGTTCGCTGTATTCGTTGTCGTCGGTCGATCTGCGCTTCAACGACAACGCCGGCGCCTGGCAGGGTTACACCAACGTCTACGAGCTGCGCTCCAGCAGCGACGGCAGCCATTGGGACCTGCTGGGCGGCGGCACGCTGACCGACCTGGCGGGCAACGAAGCCGCACTCACCGACAACTTCCAGTGGGCCGGCAATGCGCGCCCGGTGGCGCGCTGGCTCGAGTACCGCGTGGTCGGTGGCAGTCACTGGTCGGCACTGGATGAGATCAACGCCATGGGCAGCCCCAGCGCGGTGCCCGAACCTGCCAGCTACGCGCTGATGGCCCTGGGCCTGCTGGCCATCGGTCTGCATACACGGCGCAGCGCCTGAGGCGCAGGTTCGCCTGCCACCTGATTTTTGGCCTGAGAGCCTGTCTTCATCACGTCCATCCCTGTCTGCCCCTGGAGTATCACCGTGACCTTGACTCGCGCCGTGTTCACCTGCAGTTTCACCCGCTGTTTCAAGCTCAGCGCGCTCAGCGCCGCGCTCTTCCTCACCGCCTGCGGTGGCAGTGACAACGACAGCCCCGCCGCGCCGCCCGCGCCGCCCGTGGTCGTGAGCACCAAGCTCAGCGGCTCGGTGGTCAAAGGGCCGGTGGCGGGCGCGCAGGTCTGCGGTTATGCGGTGGCCGGCAGCGCCCGCGGCGCCGCGCTGGGCATTTGCGTGCCGACCGACGCGAATGGCAACTACACGCTGAGCCTGCCGGTCGCGAGCGGGCCGCTGTGGCTGGAAGCCAGCGGCGGCAGCTACACCGATGAAGCCACAAGCGCCAGCACCACGCTGCCCGCCGGCGTGGTGCTGACCACGCTCGCCACCGCCAACGGCGCCGAAGTCAGCGCCATGCTGACGCCGCTGACGACGCTGGCGCTGAACGCGGCGCGCGCCGCCGCGGGCAGTGGCGGCACGCTCGACGCCGCCGCCTTCGAGGCGGCCGCCACCGCCCTGCTGACCACCTTCGACTTGCCGGCCACACTGGACCTGGCCACCACGCTGCCGGCCTTCGGCACGGCGGCCAATGCCTACGGCACGGCGCTGACCATCATCTCGCGCATGATCGCCGCCGGCCTGACGCTGGCCGACCTGCTCGCCACCGCCGACCCGGCCGATCTGCAGGCCGCCTATGCGGCCGCCGCCGCGCCCCCGCCGCCGCCCGCCACGCCGCTGGTCATCAGCGCGGCCACGCCGGCCGGCTGGAACGGCACGCTGGGCATGGCCGGCGTGCAGTTCGAGCATGGCAGTGGCAACAACACGGGCGATGGCCCCTACGACGCCGGCCAGCCGTACTGCCGGCTGGCGGTTTACGGCCTGGTCACCAGTGGCGACGGCGTCGCCCACTTCCTGCAGATCCCGTTCCGCAAGGACGACAAGACGGTGGGCCTGCTGAGCTTCGGCCTGGACGCCACCTTCGCCTTCGCCACCCAGGTGCGTGAGCTGGGCCCGCTGCCGGGCATGACCATAGACACCGTGAACCGCCGCATCACCTTCGTCAACGTGGTGGTGGGGACCAACTCGGCAACCACCATGACGCTGAACGGCACGCTGGACTACCCGACCAATGTGGCTCCGGAAAATCGCGCTGCCTGCGGCTGACATCACGGACACAGACCCGGCGTGCGCCTGTGAAACACGACAGCACAGGCGCCGCCGCCCACACTCGTCTTTCCGCCAACCTGACCGCACCATGACGCACAAGCCCCTGAACACCCTCGCCGCCGCATTGATGTTCGTATGCCTGGGCAGCGCCGCCCCGGCCGCATGGGCGAAGGAAGAACTCACGCCCCTGATCGTCGACGCCAGCTTCAACGCCAGCGACGCCGCCGCCAAGGGCTTCGACATCGCCGACAAGACGGCGCTGAAAGGCATCAAGCGCGTGGCGGTGCCGGTGTTCGCGGTCGAGTTCATCATCGCCGACAACGTCAGCACGCAGACCTCGGGTTTTGCGGCCGCAGGGCGCGCTTCGTCGTCGATGTACTACAAGCTGCTCGGTGTCGGCGAGGCCGACTTCCAGGCCATCACCGACGCGCTCTACCTGAATTTCCTCGACCAGTTGAAGGCCAGCGGCGTCGAAGTGCTCGGCGCGCAGCAGGTGGCGGCCGCACCGACCTACCGCAAGCTGACGGCCAGCGGCAGCCCGGCGCCGATCAAGAGCGACAGCACGATGATGATGTCGCCGCCCGGCCTGGGCCTCTACGGGTTCGCCACCATGGGCGGCGGAAATTCGGCCAAGGGCAAGAGCATCTTCGGCGCGCTGTCCGATGTCGGCAGCGGCTTTGCCGCAGTGGGCGCCATCACCGACACCATTCAGCTGGGCACCGAGCTAGACGCCAGCTTGATCGAGGTGCGCATGCGCGTCAACTTCGTTCAGCTGACCGACAACAACAAGGGCTTCTTCGGCCGCCTGTCGAACACCGCTTCGACCTCGGGCAAGGCTTTCCCGAGCGTCGACAACGTCATGATCGGCGTGCAGACCGGCCCGATGCGCAGCACCATGACGATGAAGAACAGCCTGGTGCTCGACAGCACGGCCTTTGCCGACGTGCGTGAAAAGGCCACCACCACCGGCGACGTGGTCGGCGCCGTGGCGGTGGGCCTGCTGAAGCTGGCACTCGGCAGCAAGGACAGCAGCAGCACCAGCGAGCTCGAGGTGCTGGCCGACCCGGTGAAATACAGGGAAGTGGTCGGCGCCGGGCTCGGCTCGGCAGGCGGCATGGTGGTCGCGCGGATGAAGAGCGAGCGGTGAGATAAAGCCCCCGCGCTCACTTCGTTCGCTGCCCCCCGAGGGGGCGTTTGCAGCGTACCGGCGGAGCCGGATCCGCGCAAGTCCTTGATGCGTTGGCTTCAGGTGCACCGTTCGGCAACTGCTCCGCCCCACCGCACAGACAATCGCCCGCGTGTCAACTTCGCCCAAACCCCCCGCCACTGCGCCCGGAGCACCAGCTTCCTGGGCGCGGGTGAAGGCTTTGTTCGAGCAGGCGCTGGATCTTCCCGCCAGCGCACGCGAGTCGTTTGTGGCCGCTTCGGACATCGACGAGGCAGGCCGCGCCGAGTTGCGCTCGCTGCTGTCGCATGAGGCCGCCAGCGCCGAGGCGCCGGCCTTCCTGGCCGGCCCGGCGGCCGCCGTATTGGCCGGCGTGGCGGCGCGCGCGGGTCAGCGCCTGGGTGCGTGGGAGATCGTGCGCGCGGTAGGCGCGGGAGGCATGGGCGAGGTTTTCGAGGCGCGGCGCGCCGACGGCCAGTACGAGGGCCGCGCCGCCGTCAAGCTGCTGAAACGCGGCATGGACAGCGCGGCCGTGCTGCAGCGTTTTGCGCTGGAGCGCCAGGCGCTGGCGCGGCTCTCGCACCCGCACATCGCGCGCCTGCTCGACGCCGGTGCCAGCGACGACGGCCTGCCGTACTTCGTGCTGGAGTATGTCGACGGCGTGCCGATCGACGAAGCCATGCCCGGCCTGCCGCTGGCCGGGCGGCTGCGGCTCTTTCTGCAGCTCGCCGACGCGGTGGCGCATGCGCACCGCCGGCTGCTCGTGCACCGCGACCTGAAACCCGGCAACGTGCTGGTGGACGGCGAAGGTCTGGTCAAGCTGCTCGACTTCGGCATCGCCAAGGCCATCGATCCGCTGGATGACGCCGACGGCGGCGCCACGGTCGGCGGAGGCGCGCGCCCCTTTACGCCCAACTACGCCAGCCCCGAGCAGGTGCGCGGCGAACCTGTCACCACCGCCACCGACATCTACAGCCTGGGCGTGCTGCTGTACCAGATGCTGACCGGCATCCGCCCCACCGGCCGCGCCGCCACCACGCCGGCCGAAGCGGCGCGCTGCGTGCTGGAAGACGAGCCCACGCGGCCGAGCCGCCTGTCGCCGCAGGACGTGCCCGACCCCGCCTGGCTTACTACCCGCAAGACGCTGGAAGGCGACCTCGACAACATCCTGCTGAAGGCGCTGGAAAAGACCACCCTGCGACGCTACGCCAGCGTGGACGCGCTGGCCGCCGACATTCAGCACTACCTGGCCGGCCGCCCGGTGAGCGCGCGGCCGGCCAGCGTGGCCTATGTGTGCGCCAAGTTCGTGCGCCGCAACCGCTGGGCCGTGCTGGCCGGCGGGCTGGGCGCCGTCGGCCTCTTCACCGGGCTGGCCGCCGCGCTGATGCAGGGCCGTGAGGCGGCGGCCCTCGGCGTGCTCGGGCTGGCCGGCGGCCTGGGCCTGGCGTTGTTGCAGGGCCGGCAGGCCGCGCAGTCACGCGACGAAGCGCGTGCGCAGCTGGCCGGCGTCAAGGAGATCACCACGGAACTGGTGTTCCGCTACGGCGACGCCATCAGCCAGATTCCCGGCGGCGCGAAGACGCAGGAGGCGATGCTCAAGCAGACCGTGGCCTCGCTCGACGTCACGCTGAAGATCGCCCCCGACGACCCCGACCTGATCGTGCTGGTGGCCTCGGCGCTGGGGCGGCTGGCGCAGATTCAAGGCAACCCGACATTCGCCGGCCCCGGGCGCGCCGCAGAGGCCGAGGCCACCGTGACACGCGCAATCGCACTCGCCGGCCAGGCCTGGATGCACAAACGCGGCGACTGGCAATTCGTCAGCCAGCACCTGATCACCCTGCTGACGCGCGCCAACATGCGGCGCAACGCCGGCCAGCCCGCCGAGGGCCTGACCGTGCTGGCGCTGGCCGCCGAACGCGCAGCGCAGGCGCTGGCGGAAAAGCTGGGCGACAACGGCCGTGCCAATCTGCTGGAACTGCGCGCCAACATCCTGACCAACATGGCGCACTTCAATGACCATGTCGGCCGCCCCAGCCTGGGCCGGCCGCAGGAGGCGCTGCGGTTCTACGGCCAAGCCGAGGCCGAGTTCCGCGCCCTGTACGGTGACAAGGGCTTGCTGGCCGCGATGAACCGCGCTACCGAGCCGGGTTCACCGCCCGCCGAGGAATGGGCGAACCACAACATCGCGAATGTCCACATCGGCCGCTCGCTGGTGTTTCAGCGGCTGGGCGACTTCACGGCAATGAAAGCCGACGCGCTGACCGCCATCGAACTGCGGCATGACAATCTTCGGCGCAACCCGACCAGCACCATCTGGCGCCAGGGGCTGATGTTCGACAGCAACTACCTGGCCATCGCCTTGCTCGCGCTGGGCGAAGACGCGGCGGCGCTGCTGGCGGCGCAGTGCGCCTGGGACATCGTGGCCGAGCGGCTGGCTGAAGAAGGCGCCGACAGCCTGTGGCCTGCCACGCAGGGCAACTTCGCGCCACAGTACGCACGCGCGCTGGCGGCTGCCGCGCGGTTTGCGCAGGCGCTGCCGGTGTTCGACATCGCGCTGCGGCGCGTGGCGGTGCTGCAGGCGGCGAGTGACACGCCCGAGTTGCAGCAGCGGCTGGCCGATCTCCTGGCGCAGCGGGCGCGCTGCGTCGACGCGGCAGAGCGGGCGCCATTGACGTGATGTGGCGGGCCCGCCTTGGCGGTATGATGAATTTGCCATGTTCCCCGGAGGTTTTCCCATGAACCATGCACGTCACATCAATGGCGCGGCAGCCGTTCTGGCCCTGCTGGCCGCTCTGGCCGCAAGCCCGGTGCGGGCCCAGTCCGACGTCGTCGACCTCGGCCAGACATCGCCCGATGCCAAAGCCGTGGCGGAAGGCCTGTTCCCCGAAGACGCTTGCGAACAGCTGAAAACCCAGGGCTTCAAGTGCCAGGGTTTCAAACCCGCGACACGATTCTCGCTGCCGGCAAATGCCTTCAAGCTCGGTTCGGCCGATCTGCCCGACACGCTGAAGAAACAGCTCGAGGTGTTTGCCGAAGTGCTGAAGACCCGGCGTGGCTCCGGCAAGACGGTGCGCATCGAAGGCCACGCCGACGCCTCGGGTGCCGCGGCGGCGAACGTCACCTTGTCGCAACGGCGCGCCGCGGCGGTGAAGGACTACCTGGTCGAACTCGGTGCCGACTCCGCGATGCTGGTGCCTGTCGGCGTGGGCGCCGCCGTGCCGAAGAACCAGGCGGATCCGTTCGCGCCGGAAAACCGGCGCGTCGAGATCGGCCGCACCACGCCGCCGCCCTGAAGGCTCGGCACGTCCTGCGATCGGGCCCGCCGCGAGCGGGCCTTTTTCATGTGCAGGTCCAGGCGTCAGCCTGCGTGCCGCCGCCGCGCCTTCACCGCCGCGCCCAGCACGTCGAGCACGTTCACCGAATCGTCCCAGCCGATGCAGGCGTCGGTGATGCTCTTGCCGTACTCCAGCTTGGCGGCGTCGTCCTTGCCCGGCGTGAACTTCTGCGCGCCGGCGTGCAGGTGGCTTTCGATCATCATGCCGAAGATGCAGCGCGTGCCGGCTTCGAGCTGCGCGCTGACATCGCGCACCACGTCGATCTGTTTCTGGTGCTGCTTGCTGCTGTTGGCATGGCTGGCGTCGACCATCAGCCGGCAGGGCAGACCGGCGGCTTCGATGTCCTTGCAGGCCGCGGCCACGCTGGCGGCATCGTAGTTCGGCGCCTTGCCGCCGCGCAGGATGACGTGGCAGTCGGGGTTGCCGTTGGTCTCGACGATGGCGACCTGGCCGTTTTTGTGCACGCTCAGGAAATGGTGGCCGCGCGCTGCGGCCTGGATGGCGTCGGTGGCGATGCGGATGTTGCCGTCGGTGCCATTCTTGAAGCCGACCGGCGCGCTCAGCCCCGACGCCAGCTCGCGGTGCACCTGGCTTTCCGTCGTGCGGGCGCCGATCGCGCCCCAGCTGATCAGGTCGCCGATGTACTGCGGGCTGATGACGTCGAGGAACTCGCTGCCCGCCGGCACGCCGAGCCGGTTGATGTCGACCAGCAACTGCCGCGCGATGCGCAGGCCTTCGTGGATGCGGTAGCTCTCGTCCAGGTACGGGTCGTTGATCAGGCCCTTCCAGCCGACCGTGGTGCGCGGCTTCTCGAAGTAGACGCGCATCACGATCTCCAGCTCGCCGGCATGTCTGTCACGTTCCACCTTCAGCTTGCGCGCGTATTCGACGGCGGCTGCCGGGTCGTGGATGGAACATGGGCCGACGATCACCAGCAGCCGGTCGTCGGCACCGGTGATGATGCGGCGGATGTGCTCGCGCGTGCCCGCGATCAAACGTTCCACCGGCGTTCCGGCGATCGGGAAGAAGCGGATCAGGTGCTCGGGCGGCGGCAGCGGCGTGACGTCGACGATGCGCTGGTCGTCCGTCTCGCTGGTCTTTTCGCTCAGCGTGTAGCGGCTGTCGCCGGCAGCGATGGGGGTGGTCAGAGGCATGTCGTGATCTTTCTGTGTCGGTAGAGTGAAGCGGGCATCCCGACCGGCCAAAAAAAAGCCGCCGGGGTTGCCGGCGGTTTTCTGGGTTCGGTGCGATCCTCGGGTCTAGACGCTTGCCTCTCCAGCCGCCGTGCGGTGCGAGAACCAAAAGTAGCCAAAGAAGAAAGGGGCCGAACGCATGGCTTGCAATGTAGCACGCGCGGCATGACGGCCGGCTGACAGGCCGCCCGGTCCAGCCGGCGCGTCTTTCAGTACGCCTGCGCTTCGAAGCCGGCCTCGGCCAGCCGCGCCACCACGTCGCCCACGTGCTTCAGATTGCGCGTCTGCAGCACCATTTCCACCTCCACGTTCTGCGCCGACAGCGACGAGAATGCGCGCTGGTGGTGCACCTCGTCGATGTTGGCGCCGGCCGCCGCCACCACGGTGGTGATGCGCGCCAGCACGCCGGGCGTGTCGCGCGCGCCGACGCGTATGCGCGCCAGCCGGCCGGCCCGCACGAGGCCGCGGCCGATGATGGCCTGCAGCAGCAGCGGGTCGATGTTGCCGCCGCACAGAACGAGGCCGACACGCCTGCCCTTGTAGCGTGCGGGTTCCTTCAGCATGGCCGCCAGCCCGGCTGCGCCCGCGCCTTCGACGAGCGTCTTCTCGATCTCCAGCAGCATCACGATGGCCTGCTCGATGTCGCCTTCATCGACCAGCACCAGGTCGTCGACCAATTCGGCGACGATGCGCCGCGTGATCAGCCCCGGCTGGCCCACCGCAATGCCGTCGGCGATGGTGCTGCCGCCCAGCGGGTGCGCCGTGCCCTTGACCGCGTTGACCATCGAAGGAAATCGCGTGGTCTGCACGCCGATGATCTGCACACCGGGTTTCAGCGCCCGCACGGCGGTGGCGATGCCCGAGATCAGGCCGCCGCCGCCGATGGCGATCACCAGGGTGTCGAGCGTGGGCTGCTCGCGCAGCATCTCGAGTGCGATAGTGCCCTGGCCGGCGATCACCAGCGCGTCATCGAACGGGTGGACGAAGGTCAGGCCCCGCTCGGCGGCCAGCGTCAGGGCGTGTTCACGCGCCTCGTCGAAGGTCTCGCCGAACAGCACCACCTCGGCGCCGAAACCCAGCGTGCGTTCCACCTTCACGGTCGGTGTCTGAACCGGCATCACGATCACCGCATGCAGGCCCAGGCGCCTGGCATGGTGGGCCAGGCCCTGCGCGTGGTTGCCGGCCGAGGCGGCAATCACGCCCTTGATCGGCAGGCCGGATTCGACCAGCGCCGCCAGCTTGTTGAGTGCGCCGCGCTCCTTGAACGACGCCGTGAACTGCAGGTTCTCGAACTTCAGGAAAACCTGTGCGCCGGTGATTTCCGACAAGGTCCTGCTCTCGACGCAAGGCGTGTCGAGCACCTGGCCCGCGAGCCGCGCAGCCGCCGCTTCGATGTCGGCCAGCGTGACCGTGCCGTCGTCCATCTCAGTGCCAGGTTTTGGGCACGCGATCAGGCAACCACCGTGGATCCGGCTCCGCCGGTCCACTGGCGTTGCCCCCCGGCGGGGAGCGCCGCAGGCGCTTCGGGGGGAGTCATCTCAAGCCGTGCCGCCCACGGTGAGCCGCTCGATGCGCAGCGTGGGCTGGCCGACGCCGACCGGCACGCTCTGGCCTTCCTTGCCGCAGACGCCGACGCCGGTGTCGAGTTGCAGGTCATTGCCGATCATGCTGACGCGTTTCATTGCCGAAGGACCGTTGCCGATGATCGTGGCGCCCTTCACCGGGTAGAGGATCTTGCCGTTCTCGACCCAGAAGGCCTCGCTGGCGCTGAAGACGAACTTGCCGCTGGTGATGTCGACCTGGCCGCCGCCGAAATTGGTGGCGTAGAGGCCGCGCTTGATGCTGGCGATGATCTCTTCCTTGGGCTTGTCGCCGGCCAGCATGTAGGTGTTGGTCATGCGCGGCATCGGCACATGGGCGTAGCTCTCGCGGCGGCCGTTGCCGGTGGGCTTCACGCCCATCAGCCTTGCGTTCATGCTGTCCTGGATGTAGCCCTTCAGGATGCCGTCCTCGATCAGCACGTTGCGCTGCGAGGCGTGGCCTTCGTCGTCGATGTTCAGCGAGCCGCGGCGGTCGGGGATGGTGCCGTCGTCGAGCACGGTCACGCCCTTGGCCGCCACGCGCTGGCCGATGCGGCCGGCGAATGTGCTGCTGCCCTTGCGGTTGAAGTCGCCTTCCAGGCCGTGGCCGACGGCCTCGTGCAGCAGCACGCCGGGCCAGCCCGGGCCGAGCACGACGGTCATCTCGCCGGCCACCGCGGCGCGGCTGTCGAGGTTGGTCAGCGCCGCGTTCACCGCGTGGTCGACGTAGCTCTCTATCATGGCGTCGTCGAAATAACCGAGGCCGAAGCGCCCGCCGCCGCCGCCCGAGCCGACCTCGCGGCGCACCACGCCCGCCACCGTCTGCTCGGCGATCACGGTGACCGACAGGCGCACCAGAGGCCGCACGTCGGCGGCGCGTGTGCCGTCGGCGCGTGCCACCAGCACGACGTCGTATTCGGCCGCCAGGCCGGCCATCACCTGCACCACACGCGGGTCTTTGGCACGGGCCAGTTTTTCCACCTTGCCGAGCAGCGCCACCTTCTGCGTGCTGTCGAGCGAGCCGATCGGGTCGGTCGGCGCATACAGCACGCGGCTGGGCGCCACGCGCGGTGTGCGGGCCAGCTTCACGCGTTTGTCCTGGCCGGCGGCAGCGATGGTGCGTACGGTGCGCGCGGCGTCCATCAGGGCTTCTTCGGACAGGTCGTCGCTGTAGGCGAAGGCGGTTCTTTCACCGGCCACGGCACGCACGCCGACGCCCTGGTCGATGCTGAAACTGCCGCTCTTCACGATGCCTTCCTCCAGACTCCAGCCTTCATGGCGCGTGGTCTGGAAGTAGAGGTCGGCGTCGTCGACGCGGTGCTCGCGGATGGTGGCGAGCGCGCGTGAGATCGCGGTTTCGCCAAGGCCGAAGGGTTCGAGCATCAGCGCCTGTGCAATGGCGAGACGTTCCAGTGTGGGTTCGCGGGTGATCATGGTGCCCTTCAAGCCCGGTCTGCCGGGCAGGGGCTGATTGTAGGAGTCGCCCTGCTCAGCCGTTTCGGGCGGCCAATGCCCTTTCGTA
>Ga0105046_10004812_pt1 | contig 21457 bp, 17 predicted proteins | sample MAT03_FD_78385 | JGI IMG/M metagenome (GOLD analysis project Ga0105046, IMG submission 78385) | Freshwater microbial communities from Lake Fryxell liftoff mats and glacier meltwater in Antarctica - MAT-03 (megahit assembly) | ecosystem: Environmental > Aquatic > Freshwater > Ice > Liftoff...
ACCTCGATCAACTTGACCTGGCACTTCTCGCCTTCCTTGGCGACATCGTTCAGGTTGTTGACGTGGCCATGCATCCATTCGCTGATGTGGGCCAAGCCTTCGGTGCCTGGGATGAACTCGACAAACGCGCCGAAGTCTTTGATCGCCTTGACTACACCCGAGTAGATCTTGCCGACTTCCGGCATTTCGGTGAGGTCGCTGATCCAACCCTTGGCCTTCTCGATCGAAACCATGTCGGGCGAGGCGATGGTGATGATGCCATCGTCGTCGACGTTGATCTTGGCGCCGGTCTCTTCCTGGATGCGGCGGATGGTTTCGCCACCCTTGCCGATGATCTTGCCGATGAGCAGCGGATCGATCTGCACCTGGACGATCTGCGGGGCGTAGGGCGACAAGGCACCGCGCGAGGTGGAGATCGCAGTGTTCATCTTTTCCAAGATGTGCATGCGGCCCTGACGGGCCTGTTCCAGTGCCTTGCCCATGATCTCGGCACTGATGCCGGCGATCTTGATATCCATCTGCAGCGCGGTGACTCCGTTGGCGGTACCACAGACCTTGAAGTCCATGTCGCCGTAGTGGTCTTCATCACCAAGGATGTCGGTGAGGATGGCGTAGCGGCTGCCTTCCATGACCAAGCCCATCGCAATGCCTGCGACGGGAGCGCTGATCGGCACGCCGGCGGCCATCATTGCCATCGATCCGCCACACACGGTGGCCATCGACGAAGAACCGTTGGATTCGGTGATCTCGCTGACGAGGCGAATGACGTAGGGGAACACCTCTTGCGAGGGCAACACGGCCATCAGCGCGCGACGCGCGAGAGCGCCGTGACCGATTTCGCGGCGACCCGGACCCGGGCGACGCTCGACTTCACCGACCGAGAAGCCTGGGAAATTGTAGTGCAGGATGAAGCGCTCATTGTACTTCGGCTTGAGCGAATCGACCAACTGCTCGTCATCGGCGGTGCCCAAGGTGCAGACCAGGATGCCCTGGGTTTCACCGCGGGTGAACAACGACGAACCGTGGGCGCGCGGCAGGATGTCGAGATCGAGCACGATCGGACGCACGGTGGTCAGGTCGCGTCCGTCGACGCGTTTGCCGTCCAGGATCAGGTCGCGGAAGACCACGTCCTTGGCGTCGCTGAAGGCGGCTTTGACGTCGGGGGCGACCAGATCTTCACCGTTCGCCAGCTTGGTGACGATGGCATCACGGCAGGTTTTGACGGCAGCGCTGCGCTGGGCTTTGTTGGCTATCAACAGGGCCTTGGCGATGTCGGCGCGGTTCTCTTTCAAGATGGTGGCGACCCACGGGCTGACTTCGGGTTCGGCATGCGCCATCTTGGGCTTGCCGACCTTGGCGCGCAGCGACTCGATCGCGGCGACCACGATCTTAACCTGCTTGTGGGCGAGTTCGAGCGCTTCGACGAGCTTGGCTTCGGGGATCTGCTGAGCACCACATTCCACCATGGTGATGGCGTCCTTGGTACCGGCGACGACGAGGTCGAGGGTGCACTTGGAACGTTCGCTGGCGAGCGGGTTGATGACGAACTTGCCGTCGATCATGCCGATACGCACGGCGCCAAGGGGCCCGTTGAAGGGGATGAACGAGATCGAGAGTGCGGCCGAGACACCGATCATCGAGAGCACATCGGTCTCGTGCTCCTGATCGTAGCTCATCACAATCGTCTGGCACGAGGTGTCGCGCTTGTAGCCGTTGGGGAACAGCGGACGGATCGGGCGGTCGGTCAGGCGCGAGATCAGGGTCTCACCATCGCTCGGCTTGGCTTCACGACGGAAGAAGTTTCCGGGAATGCGACCAGCAGCGTAGTGCTTCTCGCGGTAGTCGACGGTCAGGGGGAAGAAGTCGAGGCCAGCGCGCGGTTCGCCATCGCAGGCGGTCGACAGCAGCATCGATTCGCCCGAACGCACGATCACCGAACCGGCGGCCTGCTTGGCGATGTAGCCGGATTCGATGGTGATGATCTTGCCGCCGAGTTCGATCTCGACGGAGTGTTTCTTCATGCTGAGGGCGGCGAGGGAGGCTTCGCGATCCATGGATAGGTCCTATGCCGGATGAGCCGGCGTTGGCCGCCCAGGTCGCCTGTCCATAGGTCTGTCGATCGCTGACGTTTGAGCAGCGCGATCGGCAGACGTAAGGAGAGGCAGCGTCTGGTGCGGTGTGGGTTAAGAAGAAAACAGAGATTGTGAAAGAGATGCAAAACCAAGCGGGCGGCACGCTGTTGTAAAACAGCGTGCCGCCCGAATGAGGGTCAGATCTTCTGACGGATGCCGAGCTTTTCCGCGAGCTTGCGGTACTGGCCGACATCCTGCGCACTGATGTACTTGAGCAGCTTCTGGCGCTGGGCGACCATCAACAGCAGCCCGCGGCGGCTGTGGTGATCCTTCTTGTGGCCCTTGAGGTGCTCAGTCAGGTGATTGATGCGTTCCGACAGCAGAGCGACCTGCACGTCCGGCGAACCAGTGTTCTTGTCCGTGCCGCCGAACTCTTTGATGAGTTCTGCTTTGCGCTCTTTGCTGATGGTAGTCGTGGTGCCCATATACGCGTGCCCTTTGTGCTCTCGGTGGAGCGGGTAGGTGAAAAGACCCGGGACGGCGTTCGCGTGATCGCTCGCCCGCGTCGTGGAGGGCGGGAAGCTAGCAAGCCTGCCACCGGCGGCAAGGGCGGAGGGGGAATGCAGAATGTCGCCGCAGACAAGGGCTTGGGGCGTTCGTTCAGGGAAGCGTGCGCAGACGTGCGGGGAGTTCGACCTCCACCTGTGGGTGGGTAACCAGCGAACGTTTGTCCGCGGGCGCACCGAAGGGTTTGGTTCGGCCTGTCAGCCGGCCAGGGATATCAAAATTTGGTATCGGCGAAGAGGGGCTGACCACCAGGCGGAAACGATGGTCCCCCAGTCGCTCGTAGGACAAGTGGAGGTGATCACCCGTAGGAGTCAGCCAAGCTCCATCACCCAGGCGTTGATCGAGGGCGATCTGGTCCGGAGGCAATCCATCGGTCGGCACATCGGAGATGATGGTGACAGCGAGACGAAACATGCGGTGCTTGGCGTCGGCCTCCAACGCGACGATGGCGCTCTCCATGAGATTGGACACCCCGATGGCCCCGTATCCCCAGTAGCGCGGTTGGGTCACCGTCCAGTCGGGGACCGGGTCGGCCCGCTCACCACGCAAGCGCGCGCTGATGTGGGCAACGAGTTCCGCCGTTACCGCGCTGTCGTGGTGAATCGTCGCCCACGCCCAGGGACCGCTGTAAAGCCAACGGAAGCTCAACCATTCCTTCCACTCGTCGGTGGGCGTCGTGCTGAAGCCAGTGCCGATCTGCAACGCCCAAAAAGATCCAAAGAAGGAGGTGTCCTCGCCCATCTGCGCCCATGAATCCGTGAACAACATGCGCTCACTATCTAAACCGTCAGCAACGCCGGCGACCAAGCGACATTCCTCGGCGAGCCACGCCGCGCGATTTGCTTCGGGTAGGCGACCCAGCAGAGCGAGGTGCAAGTAGGCGTCGTTGCGGATCGCCGAGATCGCCACCCAGATCATCGCGTCGATCAGGGTTGCCGGTCGGGACAGCGCGCGGTGAAAGCGATCGAAGTCGTCGAGTGCTGGCCGTGGATCGGTCTCGGTGCAGGCGGCGTGGTGTAGCCAGTTGGCCAGCGAGCGCGCCGTGAGCAGGTTGGGCATGCGCACGGCAGCGGTGTGGTGCAGCCTCCGTTTCCCGGGTGGCAGGTCTTGCGCCAGTGAGCCATAGGTACTGACTAGTAAGCGGGGATCGCGCAGCAGATCCCGTGCGATCTGCATCTGCGCCCGGCGGTCTTCGATTTCCTGCACGATTACGGGTGATGCCGGTGCCTCGCCCGCGACATAACGGATCCACTCGTCGGGCTTGAAGGTACGACCGCCGAGATCCGGATAATCCGGCGCGCTGGACGACCAGCGATGCCAAGCCTCCTGCAAAGAAATATCCACGATGGGTGCCTGCGCGATGAACTCATCGATGGTCGCCGCCTTGCTCTGTGCCCGCAGGTCGGTGAGCACGCGCTGGTAGTCGGCTCGACCGGCGGTGCGCAGGGTCAACAGCACGGTGAAAATCAGAAGCAACACGAACACGACGACGAGCAGCAGCCAGTGCCACCAGCGCGGGGTCCATCGTGGGGAAGATGTGGTCATGCTGTGCCACGCTGCGCACTCGGGCGGAGGGAGCAAGGCACGTGCGAAGACACTGTCCCGATCTGGACTTGTCCCGTCGCCTCACCGCCTACAAGCCCACCCATGCCCGACACCACCGCTCCGCTGCCCGCTGTCCTGCCTGCGTCGATCCCGCCGCTGAAAGTCGGGAAGTACACCTTCCAGAGTCGCCTGCTGGTCGGCACCGGCAAATATCCCGACATGCCGTCGATGCAGATGTCGCTGAAGGAATCCGGCTGCGATGTGGTGACGGTGGCGGTTCGTCGTGCGAATCTGAACGATCGGGGTTCCGGCAAGAGTCTGCTTGATTGGATCGGTCCGCAGTACCAGTTGCTGCCAAACACTGCGGGATGTTTCACCGCCGAAGACGCCCTGCGCACGGCACGCCTGGGACGCGAGCTTGGTATCAGCGACATGATAAAACTCGAAGTGCTCGCCGATCCCCAGACGCTGTTGCCGCATCCGGTGCAGACGTTGGAGGCGACGCGCATCCTTGCCGCCGAAGGATTCACCGTGCTGGTCTACACCAGCGACGATCCGGTGTTGGCGAAGGAATTGGAGAGTGCAGGCGCCGCAGCGGTGATGCCGGCGGGTGCGCCGATCGGCTCGGGCCTGGGCGTGATCAACCGCAACAGCATGGAGATCATCCTCGAACGCGCGACTGTGCCGATCATCATCGACGCCGGCGTCGGCACCGCCTCGGATGTCACCATCGCGATGGAACTCGGCGCCGCTGGTGTGCTGCTGAACACCGGCATCGCCAGCGCGCAGGATCCGGTGCGCATGGCGCGCGCGATGCGTCATGCGTTGGAAGCGGGGTATTGGGCGTCAGGCGCGGGCCGCATCGCCAAACGTCGCTACGCCAACGCTAGCTCGCCGACCAGCGGTCTGATTGCGGCGAGCGGACACCTTGGCGGCGTACCCGGGGAGTAACCCACGACTTGTTCACCTGCAGGACCGGAGGACCGGAGGACCGAAGAAAAAGTTTAGTCTGTTTCTTCTCCGGTCCTCCGGTCCTCCATGTCAGTCCTGATTCAGGTTCAGTCGAGATGGCCCGACAGTCTCAGTGCCGTGACCACCTCGGCCACCGCCGTCGAGCGGTTGAGCGCATAGAGATGCAGCCCAGGTGCACCAGCCGCCAGCAGCGCCTTGCAGAACTGCACGGTATAGGCGATGCCCGCACGACGCACGGCGACGACATCATCCGTGAGGGGAGCAAGCTGGGCGCGCAGGGTTTCCGGAATCGTTGCACCACAGGTGACGCAGAATCGTTCCAGCGATTTGAAATTCGTGATCGGCAAGATCCCAGGAATGATGCGCGGTGCATATCCCAACCGCGTGGTCAGGTGCGCGACCAGTTCGATATACGGCTCGACGGTGAAGAAACACTGCGTGATCGCCGCGCTGGCACCGGCCTTCAGCTTGCGCTCCAGATTCGTCCAGTCGGCCTCGCGGCTGACAGCGTCGGGGTGTTTTTCCGGAAACGCGGCACAGGTGATGGCGAAACGTCCGTCCGCGCGGATCAGGTTGATCAGGTCCAGTGCGTAGGCGCAGCCGCCGTCGGTTGGCGTGAAACGGGTCTCGCCCTTGGGCGGGTCGCCGCGCAGGGCGAGCAGGTTGCCGATGCCCGCGATTGCGTACTCGTTCAGCAGCGCCTGCAAGTCGGCCTTAGTGGCATTCACGCAGGTCAGGTGCGCCATCGCGGTGATGCCGGTCTTGCCCTGGATGTGCTCGACGATTTCGCGGGTCTTTGCCCGCGTACCGCCACCCGCGCCGTAGGTCACCGAGACGAAGTCCGGCCCCAGGGGGGCCAACTGGTCGATGGTGTCCTCCAACGTCAGCCAGGAACGCTCGTTCTTCGGCGGGAAGAACTCGAATGAGAGCGTGCGGGTCTTGGCGGCGAACAACTGGTCGAGGCGCATGGCGGGATGGTGGACAAAGTCATCGATCCATCAAGATGCAACGATGCACGGATGGATCGCACCGTCGGATGCCGGCGGCGATCCTGGCCGTGGCTCTTTGGTGGGCGGCACTTCATCGGAGCTCCTTGGGGCCTTCCCCGCTGCGTCAGCTTTCCGCCAACTGCTAGCTGGCTCTTGAACTAGGATGACCGCGTGGCTAGTTTTCCCTGGCCTCTGGTTGCTTTACCCCAGCGTGCGATTCTGCGAGGAGATCGGATGTCGAAGAAGTCGAATATGCCATTCATGACCTTGGCGATGACGGTCGGCATCGGGGGGTGCCTGGGTCTGACGACGGCGGCGCCAGCTCTTGGCGAAGATCTCAAGATCGCTGAATTCGACTACATCCGCCTCCAAGCAAGCATCGGTGCGGTCGAGGCGCCTGACGTCGAGGAGAGCTCGACCGATAACAATGGCGTCAACACCGACTATGAATGGAACGGCGGTCGGGAATCCGGCTATCAGGCCGCCCTGACCCTCCTGCTCGGTCGTGGCAAAATGGGCGGTGGCGGTTGGCTGTGGGGCGGCGAATTCGTCTACGGCCATTACAACATCACTCCCAGTAGCTTTTCGGTCGGTGGATCGAATTTCACCAATGGTTCGGGCAGCGAACTCAACCATCAGACCATGGGCATCAACTTGCTCGGCGGTTACCAGTGGGGTCTGACCGACATCACTGAATTCACCGGCTTTGTCGAAATCATACCGCACATCGGTGGTGGCATCGCCTTCGCTGAGAACGAAGTCCACACGCTCAACGGCAGCTATGAAAAAGAGCGCGGCACTGGTGCATACTGGGAAGCCGGTGTCCGCGTGGGTGCCTACATCACGGAACGGCGGTTCATCTACGGCTTCAACCTTTCCTACGCTTATGGCTCGGCTGACGTGGACATGGACTTCCCGGGCGGCTTTTCCAGTGAACTGGAAATCAACCGTCATGGCTTCGGCATCGCCGGCGTTGCCGGTTATCGCTTCTGATGCCACGAACCGTTTCCCTGTGAATCATCCTCACGAGGTTAGCTCATGATCACTTCAGCCCATTCCCAAACAACCGCGCGCAAAGACTTGTGGGCTCGTGCATTGTTGGCACTGGCGCTTGCTTGTTTGATGGGCACGGCGCAGGCATTGGATACACAGGTGAACATTTATTCCGTGTACGCGGCGGCTGAAGAACAAGGCCCAACACCAGGGCAGTTCCTGGTCACGCGCAATGACGCGACCAGCGCGATCACCGTGAACTTTGCTGTGACGGGAACGGCTGATTTTTCAGACGATTACACCACCAGCAACTTCACTGGGACGGTCGGGCTACCAACGGCAAATGGCACGCTCGTTTTTGCGGTTGGCGCTCTCAGTGCGACCATTTCAATCACCCCTGTCGATGACATCGTCATTGAAGGCGCTGAAAGTATTTCGATCGCCCTCCAGCCCAGCGCTTTCTACCAACTCGGAAATTTCTCTTCGGCACTCGTCCAGATCGCAGATGACGATTTGCTCGCTACCATCAACCGTCCGGATAACGTCGCAAATGAGGACGGCCTCGATTCGATCCTTGGTTTCGATGGAAACTTTGGCCGCCGTGCAGTGTACCGTGTCAGTTGGACGCCCGACACCGGAGTGACTCCTGTCCCTTTTCAGCGAACAATTCGTGTTCGCTTTGACAACCCGAGTTCTGTCGTGGCGGGCGTCGCGACATTGGCCACCGATTATGAAATCCACCACAAGATCATCGGAGATGACAACAGTTACATTGGATGTGTGACGACCGCCACCGAAACCACCGGTCTCGGCTACAAAGTCTATGGTCATCTTCAGGGCGAGACGGTCATCCAGGTGTCCGGTGGATCAGGCAGCATCACAACCGCCCATCAAGTTCGTTTCGGCGCGTCGCTTGTGACCTATAGCGTAATAGCCTCCACCACCACAAACGGCATCGGAACGATCACCGTGTCGCCACCTTTGGGCCAGCACATTGCCAACAATGCGTCGGTCACCGTTCTAGGTGCAGTTTCCCCGCCAACAGGTTATGCCATCAATGTGCCCTATCCGGCGGATTCCACTATCAGCGTGAAGGTAGGAAGTGGTGCCAGAGGAATTCGCATCGGTGACGTGTTTCGAATCGCGGATGACGAAGACAGTCATTACGTGGTGACCGCATCAAGTGTCGGAAGCAGTAGTGCGGGCGTCATCAATTTCACCAAAGCATTCAATACCGGTGGTTTAAATGAGGCAATCGCGGGCGTGGTTGATCTTGAAACCTATTTTTCGACTCCGCTAGCGGGCAACGTTGCCACCATCGACATCCCTGCCCTTTCAGACCGCATCGAGTTCTCGATAACCCCAAAACTCGATGATGCGTCTGGCCCGGAAGGTGCAGAAACCGTGACCATGACGCTGGACACGTCCATTCACTACGCGATCAAAGCCCCGACATCTTCGACCGTCATCATCGCAGACAGGGATGTTTCCGCGGCGATCACGACCAGGGCTGATGCGCAACGGCCCTCTACAAGCGGCAAGTTCTTGGTTACCCTTACCGGTGGTCCCTTCCCCACGGGAAAAAATGTCGATGTACGTTACGTGATCTCGGGTTCGGCTGATGACGGTGTCGACTACGAAGCCTTGGATGGCTTACTGGTGATTCCCGCAGGGTCTTCAACCGGCGAGATCGAGGTTAAGCCGATCGACCCAGGCAATTCTGGTACCCGGACGGTGACTGTCGCCCTGCTCAACTCGTATGACTTCGTATTGTCTGGTTCCAGCGGCTCGGGGACAAACGCATCTGCGACCATGAACATCAGCGATAGCGCCGGGTTGGTGTCGATCGCCAATGGGGCTGACGCGCAGGAAGCCCCTACGCCAACGCCATCATTCATGACGGTCACTCTGGCTCGGACATCTGCCGGACCAATCAACGTGAACTATTCGATTGGCGGATCTGCGGCCAACAGTCGATACCAAGCATTAGGCGCCATCCAGATCACCGGTACCACGGCGACGATCACCGTGACGCCGCGCGACAACTCTATAGCGGATGGTGCTCAGGACGTGATCGTGACATTGTTGCCGGGCAATGGTTACGGTCTCGGTGCGATGACCTCGGGGGCTGTCCGTATCCGTGATGATGAACCAACCGTATCTGTGATTGACCAACTGGACGCAAGCAAGGGCGGGGCAAACGGGTTCTTCACGATCGGCTACCCGGGCGTGCCGACCGGAACGCGGCTTACGCGCGCGATCCGGGTCTACTTTGAGTTGGCTGGCACGGCGATCCTCAACACTGATTTCTCGACCAATGCGGTCATGACCACGCTGACGGCCCCATATCGCGGCTACATTGAGATTCCTGGGAGTCAGTTGAGCATTGGTATGTCGATCACCGGACTTGAAACGCCGGCGGATGGAACCGAAAAAGATATGATTCTCACCATCTTGCCAGATGCCGCATATACTATCGGCGCGAACGCCAACTCAGATGATGATGAATTAACCATCACAGGGACACCGACACCCAATAGCAGCAAGCCCACCCCTGGTTCGATCAATTCCGGTTCTTCATCAAGTGGTGGTTGCGGGCTTGGCTCCGGTGTTGCGACTTTGCTCGGACTTGCCGCGTTTGCATTGATGGCGCTGCGGATACGTCGCGATCCCTAAGCGCATAAAGTCCACCAAATCAAACAAACCCCGCGGGCAAGCCCGCGGGGTTTGTTTGATTTGGTACTCCTAAACGGATTCGAACCGTTGTTCGCTGGCTGAGAACCAGCTGTCCTAGGCCTCTAGACGATAGGAGCGTAACTGTGGGTGGCGGAGTTTGATGAGCGCACTCGTTTGTCAATCCATGCGGTGAAGGACTGCCGCGGTCGGTGGGCAAACGTCATTCGGATGAGGTCCGGTTGCAGTTCCGTCCTTCGACCGGATCGGGTGGATGGTCTGTGGACATCACGGCACTAAGGTTCCGCCCATGTCCCTGCCGACCCTGATGGATTTGGTGCGTCGCAGCACGGACTACCTGGCCAATCACGGGATCACCAACGCCCGCCGTGAGACCGAGTGGATCTTTGCCGAGACCCTCAAGTTGACGCGGATGGATCTTTACACCCGCTTCGACATGCCGCTGGAAGAGCACGACGTCACGCGTTTGCGGAGCTTGGTGCAACGTCGTGGTCGTCGCGAGCCATTGGCGTACGTGCTCGGTACGCAGGCATTTGGCGAACTGACACTAGCGGTTGGTCCGGGTGTGCTGGTACCACGGCCAGAGACCGAAGAACTGGTAGCGTTCGCGCTCTCCCGCTTCCCAACGGAAACAATTATACGCGTGCTGGATGTCGGTACCGGATCGGGAGCAATCGCGCTCAGCATCAAGCATGCACGTCCCCAGTGGGATGTCGCGGGAACCGATGCGAGTACGGAAGCGCTGGTTTTCGCCCGCGCCAATGGCGAGCGAGCAGGCGTGGCGGTGCGTTGGCATCACGGCCACCTGATGCGTGAGTTGCCCGGGCCATGCGATCTGGTGTTGGCCAACCTTCCCTACATCGCTGAGAATGAGCGCGCTCACTGTGATCCCGAGCTCGCCTTCGAACCGCAAAGCGCACTGTTCGCTGGTGCTGACGGGCTCGATCTCATCCGTGAGTTGATTGCCGATCTGCCGCGGTTGCTCGCACCGCAAGGAGAGGCGATCTTGGAGCATGGATGGAATCAAGGGCCTGCAGTTCGCGCGCTCGCGGACGCCGGCGGATTCCAGGCGGACACGATTCAAGACCTTGGTGGCAAGGATCGTTTCGCTCATCTCAGGCGGAAAGTCTGATCATGGAGCAAGGTCTGTTGCCACCGGAGCCAGCGGTTGCCGTTGTGGTCGCACCGGAAGAGGTCGACGGCCGCGGCTGGTTGATGGTGATGGTCGCGATGGTGGTGATCGGTCTCGGGAGTTTACGCTCGTCGCCGGTACCAGCCGAACCATCGCGCATTCCCTGTGCGGTAAGCGAAACATGGATGGCCGACGCCTTGCCGGGCATCGGCGTGAAGACGCGCGAGCTGCAGTTGCAGAAGATCAGAGCCGGCGACATCGACGCGTTGCCGGAACGTGCCCGCGCAATCGCCCGTCAGGTGTTCATCACGCCAGAGGCGCCGCGCACCACACCAGATGAGCTCCGTCCGCGTCAGTGACCCAGCCAGCGAGTTGTCCGTAGCGACACAACAGCACGCGCGTGCGTGGCAGAGCGTGTGGGATCTGCCAGCCGTCCTCACACCAGGCGTCCTCACACCAGTCTTCCTCACACCAGTCTTCCTCACACCAAGTGCCATCAGGACTGCGTCCGCGGGCACGTTGTGGAGTGCAGCCCAAGGCGTGCAGCTCCGCCTGCAGGACCGCATCCCGCGCCTGATTGACCAGGATCGGTAGCCGTAGACCGCCGGGATTCCAAGCGGTCAGCACGACCAGCGGGTCCGGCGAGGTGGTGGTGATCGGTGACCAATGCCCGGCTTCGGCCCGCTCCCACAGCGTATTGCGCCAGCGCGATTCCCACCGCACGCGATCGTTTTCTGTAATGCTGCTCATGGTGCGCGCGGGTGAAGATGCCGCACCTGCGATTGACGCCAGCGACGATCAACGGACAACCCCAGGAATGCTGTCTGCCGCGCTTGGCTTTTTGTTCGGCGCCTTCATCGGCTCGTTCCTCAACGTCTGCATCCATCGTCTGCCGCGCAACGAAAGCGTGGTCCTGCCGCCGAGCCGCTGCTATTCCTGCGGCACGCACGTGCAGTGGTACGACAACCTGCCGGTCATCAGCTACCTGATCCTGCGCGGACGTTGCCGGTGGTGCGACGCGCCCTTCAGCATCCGTTACCTGCTGTTGGAGGTCCTGGTCGGTGCGCTCAGCGCCCTGGTGATGTGGTGGGCGTTCAACGATCCTGCTGCCCCTGCACCATGGCTGCTGGCGCTGGGAGTGGATGAGGGCATCGCGCGTGCGATCGCTGCCGCCGTGATCCTGTCACTCGCCTACCTGCTGATCGTGTCGTCGTTCATCGATCTGGAACACACCATCATTCCGGATGAGTTGACCAAACCGTTCCAACTCGCAGCTCCGCTGTTGGCGCTTGGCAGTGGTTCGGTACTTGGTCATCACGCGTTGTTCGATCCGACCACCTGGCTGGCACAGCGGAACATCCTTGGTGATGTTGTACCGACCACCGCGACCTTCGTCTGGTATCTGATCGCGGTGGTCGCCGGCGTGCTGTTGTTGTTGGCGTTGTCGCTGCCCTTGGCCAAGGTGATCTACAGCCGTTTCTGTCCGCCAGAGCAGCGGTGGAACGACGCCGACCACCGTGGATTCCGCGTGGGCGTGTGGTGGTTCATGGCCGCGACCCTGGTGCCGACCTTGGCAATCCTCGGACTGGTGTGGTGGCAGCCGGTTGGCGAGGGGGCCACGTGGTGGCGGATGTGCGCCGGACATGGCGCGTTGGCGTTGTTCGGTAGCCTGGTCGGTTGGCTCTCCCTCTACCTCGTCGGACTCATCGGGACGATCGCCTTTCGCCGCAACGCCATGGGCTTTGGCGATGTGAAGTTCCTTGCGCCGATCGGTGCATTTCTGGGCCCGGTCGGGGTGCTGTATGCTTTCTTCTTTGCCGCCATGGTCGGGACCGTAGTGGGATTGCCGATGCGGCTGCTGGCTAGCCGCCGTGAGATCCCCTTTGGCCCGTGGCTGGCGGTCGGGGCGGTCTTGGCCCTGATCTGGGGGCCGACGTTGCACCAGTGGTTGTTCAGCCAGGTGCGGTTGGGCTGAGCGCAGGCCATTCACCTCAGCACTCGACAAGCGGACGATGCCCCTATAGTCCCCGCCTTGCTTTTTCCGGCGGATTTTCCGACGGCTGCTTTGAGCAGAGATGAGCAAAGATGAGCAAAGAATAGCGGCGCAGAGTGCCGTGGAGGTTTTTTTCGTGGTGGTCGACGAGGCGACGCGCAAGGCAAAGGTACTGATCGAGGCGCTGCCCTTTCTGAAGCGGTTCCACAACCAGTTTATGGTGGTGAAACTCGGCGGCGAACCGATTGAGGATTCCGCCGTGCTGGATTCCTTGCTCACCGATCTGGTGTGGCTGGAGCAGGTCGGCGTTCATCCGATCCTGGTCCACGGCGGCGGCAAATCGATCACCCGCGCGATGGAGGCTGCCGGTCTCAAGGCGGTCTTCCATCAGGGCCGGCGGGTGACCGACAAGGCCACGGTCGAGATCGTCGAGCGCGAGGTCGACCGTCTCAATGAACACATCCACGATCGACTGTTTGCTCTTGGCGGCGCGGCGATCCAGCTCAGCACGCCACACCTCGCCGTGCAGGGTGAGATTCTCGATCCAACGCTTGGCTTCGTCGGTCGTCCAACCGGCATCGACCGCGAACGTCTGGTGCGCTACGCGTCGCGTGGTCTGATCCCGGTGGTGCCGCCGTTGTCGGTCATGCCGGACGGCCAGATCCTCAACACCAACGCCGACGACATCGCCCTAGCGGTCGCCAGCGGTCTGGGTGCGGCGAAGCTGGTGTTCCTCAGCAATGTCCCAGGTGTGCTCACCGATCCCAAGGATCCGTCGACGCGTATCTCCAGCCTGACCGATCGCGAAGTACGCAAGCTCATCGCCGAAGGTGTGATCAAGGACGGCATGATCCCTAAGGTCGAAAGCTGCATCGCTGCGCTCGAAGCCGGCGTCGGCAAGATCCATATCATCCAAGCCAGCCAGCCACATGCCTTGCTGTTGGAAATCTTCACTGCCGAAGGCATCGGCACCGAGTTGCGTCTCGAAACGGTTCGCGCCGCTCGCGCCTGAATCATGCTTTTTCGCCTTCTTATATCCCTTTAAGTCCCATTTTGCGGCCAGGAGGCCGCCATGCTCACTCATTTCATCAGCCTCAATGATCTTACCGCGGACCAGTTCCGCGACCTGCTCGCCGTCGCCGCCTACCTCAAGCGTCGCCGTGCGCAGGGCATCTTGGAATCCGCCTTGGCCGGTAAGTCCCTGGCGATGATCTTCGAGAAACCCAGCCTGCGCACGCGCCTGTCGTTCGAGGTCGCGATGACCGAACTCGGCGGGCGTTCGCTCTACGTGCGTGGCGACGAGGTCGGCATGGGCGTGCGTGAGCCGGCACGTGACGTCGCGCGCGTTATTAGCCGTTACGTCCAGGGCATCATGGCGCGGGTGTTCAAGCACCAGACGATCCTTGATCTCGCGGCGCACGGCAGTGTTCCAGTGATCAATGGTCTGTCGGATGAATGCCATCCCTGTCAGGCGCTGGCGGACTTCCTGACCATCCAGGAACACCTCGGCACCATCGCTGGCCTGCGCGTGGTCTTCATCGGCGATGCCAACAACGTCGCGCGCAGCCTCGCACGAGCGGCGGTGCTCGCTGGTTCACAACTGGTGCTCGCCTGTCCGAAGAATTACGCCTTCACTCAGGCTGACATCGCCTCGTTCGGTACCGCCTGGGGCAAACAGGTCATGCAGGTCCACGATCCGGTGGAAGCCGTTGCCGGAGCGCACGTGCTCTACACCGACGTGTGGACCAGCATGGGGCAGGAGGCCGAGAAGGCTGAACGTCTCCAAGCGTTCTGCGGCTACCAGATCAACGACAGCCTGATCGCCAAGGCGCGCGGTGATGTCCGCATCATGCACTGCCTGCCGGCGCACCGCGACGAAGAGATCACCGACAGCGCGGTCGAACACCAGCGTTCGATCATCTTCGATCAGGCCGAGAACCGCATGCACGCACAGAAAGCGATCCTGCGCCTGCTGATGGCGAGCGATGCTGCTGCGGTGATCGCTGCCGCCCGTACCTGACCTGCTCCACAGAACACCACACCGAGAACTCATGCCCCTGCGTCCGCTCAGCTTTCAGCGCAAATACGTCAAACATCCCGCCGGTTCGTGCCTCGTGTCTTTTGGTGAGACTCGCGTGCTGTGCACCGTGTCGATCGAAAAAGAGGTCCCGCCGTTTCGTCGTGGATCTGGCGGCGGCTGGCTGACGGCTGAGTACTCGATGCTGCCCGGTTCGACCACCCCGCGTAAACGTCGCGATGGTCCCAAGCAGGATGGCCGCAGCGTCGAGATCCAGCGCCTGATCGGTCGTAGTCTGCGTGCCGCGGTCGACCTCGACAAGCTGGGCGAATGCACCATCGCCATCGACTGCGACGTCATCCAAGCCGACGGCGGTACGCGCACCGCGTCGATCACCGGCGCCTGGGTCGCGCTGTACGATGCGCTGACCGTGCTGGCCACCCAGCAGGGCAAGGCTGGTCCGTCGCACTACCTGCTTGGTCAGGTCGCCGCCATCAGTGTCGGCATCGTCAATGGCCAGATCGAAGTCGACCTCGACTACATCAAAGACAGCAAGGCCGACGTCGACATGAACGTAGTCATGCGCGGTTCGGACTTCATCGAGGTCCAGGGCACCGGTGAAAAGGGCGTCTTCGCCCGTTCCCAGCTCGATGCCCTGCTCAACGCCGCCGATGGCGCACTGGCGCAGATCCAGATCGCCCAGCGCGCCGCGCTCGGTATCTGAACGAGCAAGGTAGGACAACCAGCCGCAGACACAGAGGTGGGAGGAGGGCCGCAGAGCAGACAGGTCACGATTTTCTGACCTGATTGCTCCGCGAGCCTTTCTTACTTCTCCGCTATCAATCCTCACCTCTGCGGCCTTCATCTTACCTCTGCGTCTCTGCGGCTACCGGGTCGAACCACGGTGATCCTCGTTGCGATGAGCGCTGGTGTCCCCAGGCTCCGCTTCCCATGAACCTCGCTAGACGCGTGTTCACCGTCAGCGGTTGGACGTTCATCAGCCGTATCCTCGGCCTGGTGCGCGACCGTCTGTGGGCTGGCGCGATGGGTGGCTCGCTGCTGCTCGACTGTTTCCTCATGGCGTTCGCGTTGCCGAACCTGCTGCGCAACCTTTTTGGTGAGGGGGCGCTCTCCGCGGCGTTCATCCCGCGCTATGTGCAGACCAAAGATAAAGATCCCGCCGCGGCCGAGCGTTTTGCCGGCGCGGTGGTCACGCGTCTGGCGATCGGACTTACCGTACTGTCGGCATTCGGTTACCTGATCGCCGCCGGCATGATGTGGTGGGGTAGCGGACGTGCGGTGATCATCGCCGCGATGGCGTTGCCGCAGATCCCGTTCGTCATCTTCATCTGCGTTGCGGCGATTCTTTCGGGCATCCTCAACGGTCGCCGCCATTTCTGGGCCGCAGCCGCAGCGCCGGTGATCCTCAACCTGTGTCTGATCGCGACGGTGTTCATCAGTCCGGAGGAAGAAGTCTGGGTGCTGCCATACGCAGTGCTGCTGGCGGGTATCCTCCAAGTTGCGCTGCTGCTTATCTGCATGCGCTCGAACGGTGGTATTCCACCAGTGGTGACGGCGGCAGATGAACAGGTGCGCGAATTGCGACGCGCTACCGGACCGAATCTTTTGGCGAGCGGTGCGTATCAACTCAATGCCTACCTCGACAGCGTGATCGCGCTCATCTTTGTGCCTGGCAGTGGTGCGGTGGCGATCCTCTACTTTGGCAATCGCTTGCTGCAGTTCCCCATGGCGCTCATCGGGCATGGCGTGACCACCGCGGCGTATCCGGAGATTGCGAGTCGAGCCGCCGAGAGCTGGCAGGCGACGGGTGAAGGTCTGCGCGCAGCCTGTCGTATGCTGGCGTTCTGGTTGCTGCCAGCAGCGGTTGGTTTACTGGTCACCGCCGAACCATTGGTGCGCACCATCTATCAGACCGGTTCGTTCGACGAGTCCTCGGTGCATCGCACCGTGCTAGTGACGCAGATGCTGGCCCTGGCGCTGCTGCCGATCTCGCTGTCGAAGCTGCTCATGCGTGCCTTTCACGCGCGGCGTGATCAACGCACCCCGATGCGCATCAGCTTGGGAATGGTGGCGCTCAACCTCGCGCTCAATCTCGTGCTGGTGCAGACTTGGATGCAGGAGGCCGGCCTCGCGCTCGCGACCGCCGTGTCGAGTGCGGTTGGCTGCAGCATCTACCTCGTGCTGCTGCATCGCCGGGGCACCGGTGCCTTGATCGATTGGCGCGGACTGCTGCGCCCGCTCATCGCCGGCGTGGTGATGGCGGTCGGCGTGTTGACGCTGTTGTGGTGGTGGCCGCAGCCCGCCGGGCGCGGTTCGGGCATGGCGGCTCTGCGTCTGGGGGCGGCCGTGGTGCTGGGCATGAGTCTTTACCTCACCATCGCCGGCACCGCGTGGCTGCGTCGACGCGGCCGTCCTGTGGCCGCGGAACCGGCCGAGCTATCGTGATCCAAGCGTCTGGCAGCCAGGGAACTGCGGACGATTTCGCACTACTCCCGGTGGCCGCGGCAATGGTATTCGGATGACCACACCCCTCGATCCCGGCCAGCTCGACGCTTTGGTGATGTCAGCTCAGGGCGGCGACCGCCAGGCTTTCAGCCAGGTGGTGGTGGAGGTCTATCCGCAGCTCGCCGGCTTCCTCGCGTTTCACGCGCCGACGCCGGAGTTGATGGACGAGATCCTCCAATCCACCTTCGTCGCGGCCTTTCAGCAGCTCGCCGGCTATGAGCCACGTGGCACCTTCGCCGGCTGGCTCAAAGGCATCGCGCGCAACCTGCTGCGACGCGAACTCGGTCGGCGTGCACGCCTGCAAGACACCGATCGTTCCGCGATCGAAGCGCTGTTGGCGGATGCGGCTTTGCAGCAGCCGGAGGAATCCGACGACGAAGCCAAGCTCAATCTGCTCATGCGCCTGCGCGGGTGTCTGGAGAAACTCTCGCCACGTATGCGCCTGATCGCCGAACGACGTTTCGTCGAGGATGTCCCACTCAACGTGCTGGCTCAGCAGTTCAAGCAGACGCGCGCCAGCTTGGCCAAGATTATCTTCACCGTGCGCCGCGATCTGCGCGCCTGTGCGGAACGCGCACCTGGGGCGACGTTATGAGCGACGATCGTCGTTTCCTGGAACTGGCAGAGGTCTACCTCGACGATGACCTGTCGGGCAGTGAAGCGGCGGAGCTGCGCGCTCTGCTGGAGGGCGATCCCGCGCTGGTCCAGCGTCTCCATGGCCAGCTGCGCGATCAGGTGGTCTGCCGCACGGCGCTACGGCCCGCCGATCCGCAGGCGATCCGTGAACGCACGCAGCGCATGCTCGACTCCTGGCGTCCGCAGAGTGGCGAGATCGCCGCGCAGGTGGTGTTTGCGCGTGTCGATCAGCGCCGACGCGTCGCGTTGGTGCTGCGTTGGAGCAGCCTCGCCGCGGCGGCGTTGGTGTTGGTGCTGATCCTGCCGCTGCTGGCACCGTGGTTTCTGCGTCCGGTGGCTCAGCCGGATTCGTTGGCACCGATGGTCAGCGCGGTGGAGGGCGACGTCCGTCTGGGAGCGCTGGTCCTGAACTCAGCCGGTGAGCGGTTCGGCTACGGCACGACGTTGCACGTCGGTTCGCAGGCGAGCGCGACGCTGACGTGGGCGGATGGCACGCGTCTGCGGCTCACCGCCAATAGCACGCTGACGCGTCTGCCAACCGTGGGCCAACGGCTGAAACTGGATGTTGGCTCGGTGGAGATCGTCGCTGCGAAACGTGCGGCGGATCAGGCCATGGAGATCATCTGTCCCGACGCCACCGCACGAGTGGTTGGCACGGCCTTTACCATCAGCGTCGCGGATGGTCGTAGCAATCTTACCGTCAGCGAAGGTTTGGTGCGTTGGCAGCGCGAAGCCGATGGCGTGTCATCGTTGGTCGGCGCCGGTCAGCGCGTTTCGGCAGCGCGTTTGCCATTGCCGCCTCCCGTGGTGATGTCGGTCGATCACCTCGCCGCACTACGCGCCGCCATTACGGCCGGACGTGAACCGTGGGTGTCATCCTACGCCGCGCTGCGCAGTGAAGTGCCGGCGTGGTTGGCTGACACCGTCCCAGGGCCGACCACACTCCTGGTTCCGGAGTACAACGGCGGGAAGGGGCCACACTCTGATGCGCGCCGCTTCCTGCATAATCTGGCCCGCTCACTCATCGGATTGGCGTTGGCGGCACGTTTGGATGGTGACGCACAGGTGGAAGCCGCCGCCCGCGCCCGCCTGATGGCGATGACCACGCTCACCCTCACCGGTCCCGATGCCGGCACGCTCAGTTGCGACATGCTGGCGGTATTCGGCCTGCAGGCGGCGGATCTGTTGCGTGGTTTGCCGAGTTGGCAGCCCGAAGATGATGCGCGCATCGAAGCGTGGATCGTCCGTGACCTGCAACCACTGGCGGAAAGGTTGCAACAGAACTCTTGGATGTCGGCGCGCTGGCGCGGCACAGCAGCGTTGATCTCGATTGCAGCTTGGCGTGGCGACCAGAATGCGGTGCTGGTGTTGATGCAGGATCTGCGCACGTCGATCGCCAATCAGTTCACTGAGCAGAACGTGACGCGAATGGCCGCTGATCCCGAGGCCGACCAGACGTTGTTTCAGGCGCTCAGCCACGCACTGCTCTCGGTAGATGTGGCCCGCGTTGCTGGCGGCGACATCACACCACCACCACCGGGATGGTCGCGAGCAGTTGATGCGTACCTCGTCGGACTGCGCCGCAGTCCCGCAAAGATTCCCCAGCAACGCAACCTCGTGCGCGCCCTGATGGGTCCCTCACCCTGGCGTACGCCGACCGCTACCGATGTGGTCGATGGGCTCGATGGGCGTTTCCACACCTATGGCTGGTACTTCCCGACCCTGGTCGCGCGCGATCCCCGCTGGGCTGATCTTCCGTAAGGCATTGCAATAACAGGCTCTGCCGGCTCGTTGGCACCATTGGTCGAGTTCGCTGATATAGTAGCGAGCGGGCGTATGGTCCGCGCCGTATGTCGCATAAGGAACCACCTATGACTTCATCTTGGCTCCTGCCCCGCCGCACCTTCCTCAAAAGCGCCAGCGCCTGCATCGCCTTGCCGTTCCTTGACGTGATGGTGCCGAGCAATCCCGCGCGCAAGGCCACCGGCAAGCCGCCGGTTCGGCTTGGCTGGTTTTATGTCCCCAACGGCGTGGTGCAGGCGAACTGGAATCCCAAGCAACCTGGCGCGCTGACTGAACTGCCACCAATCCTCAAGCCGCTCGACGTGGTGAAGCACCGCATGTTGGTATTGTCTGATTTCGCCGCCGCGCACTGCATCGGCGAGGTCGGCTCGCACGAACCGACAGGTGGCGGCATCCTCACCGGCCTCAAGTGCAAACGCTCGGAAGAGCCGGAAGTCGGCGGTCCATCGATCGACCAGATTGCCGGCCGCATGATCGGCGAACAGACCCCGGTGGATGCGCTGACGCTCGGTATCGATCCCGGACATCGCGGTGATCACGGCTACAGCGGCACCTACATGTCGCACATGTCCTGGCGCAGCCCGACGACACCGGCGGCGCTGGAGATGGATCCGAAGGCGCTGTTCGATCGTTTGTTCCAAGGTCGCCCGCTTAAGGCCCCGTCGTGGGACAATGCCAAGGCAACCGCTGGCAAGCCCAAGGCAGAGAAACAAAATCCCGACGACCGCGTCGGCGCCAGCATCCTCGACCTGATGCGTGAGGACGCGCGCAAGCTGATGGGCAATCTGGGCTCGAACGACCGCTCAAAGATGGAGGGCTACCTTGACGGCATCCGCAGCCTCGAACGTCGTCTCGACCTGGCGGAGAAGGATTCCGCCGAGGCCGCCGCTGCTGGCGGAGGCAACGATAAGGGCAAGGCCAGGGCTCCTGGCGCCGGTGCGCCGCCGGAACTGATGATCCCGACCAAGGCGGGCAAGCCGGCGGTCTATGCCGACCACGTCAATCTCATGCTCGACCTGCTGACGATGGCGCTCTGGACCGACACTACTCGCGTCGCCACCTTCATGTTCAGCTTCGAGAAATCCAACCGCGCCTATCCGGAGCTGGGTGCTCCCGGTTCGCACCACGGTTATTCGCACCACAACAGCAAGGCCGAGAACCTCGACGCGCTGAACAAGATCAACACCCACCATGTGTCGTTGTTCGCGCGCATGCTGAACAACATGTCCAAGCTCAAGGAGGGGGACGGCACCCTGCTGGACAACGTGGCGTTCATGTACGGCTCGGGCATCGGCGACGGCGACAAGCACACCCGCGAGCAACTGCCGATCCTGCTGGCTGGTGGCGGTGGTGGTGCGATCAAGGGCGGCACCCACGTCGCCTTCGGCAAGAAGACCCCGATCTGCAACCTCTACCTCGACATGATGGCAATGGCCGGACTGGAGATGGAGAAGTTCGGTGACAGCACCGGACGGTTGTCGTTCAAATGAATGATGTTCGTCCGATGTCCGATGTCCG
>Ga0105046_10004815_pt1 | contig 21449 bp, 16 predicted proteins | sample MAT03_FD_78385 | JGI IMG/M metagenome (GOLD analysis project Ga0105046, IMG submission 78385) | Freshwater microbial communities from Lake Fryxell liftoff mats and glacier meltwater in Antarctica - MAT-03 (megahit assembly) | ecosystem: Environmental > Aquatic > Freshwater > Ice > Liftoff...
CAGATGATATGAAAGAAGGTACTACTGCATTTTTAGAAAAGAGAAAAGCAATATTTACAGGAAAATAAAGTTCTAAAAAATTCGAATCACTTTTACAAACCGGCCCTGGTAATAATTACCCAGAGCGGTTATAGTAACCCCATACTGCCTGCCTGAAGTGGAATGAATGAACCGCAACGAATCTGTATTTTCTGTTATGATACCCATATGCCCCACCACACGTATCACACTGTCCGTTCCGGTAAATAAAACCAGGTCGCCGGCTTTTGCTTCAGGCAATGGTATCTCTCTTCCCACATTGGTAAAATCTACGGATGACCTGGGAACTTTAATATCAAAGTGATTGAAAACATTTGTGATAAATCCGGAACAATCAAATCCCTGTGCAGGATCCGTAGAACCATATTTATATGGAACACCTATAAGTGTTTTGGCATAAGTAATAATATTTTCCGGAGTCACATTTTGGGTAATAACCGGTACAGTTACGGGCAAAGGAATTACAGGTTTTACTGTATCTGAAACTTGTATTTCAATTTCCTTATCAGCTAATTTTACCTTTTTTTCAGTTGAATCCCTGTTGCAGGATAAATACCAAAAAACGAACAACAGAAAATATATGATCAGCTTCATCATACAAACCTATGCATATATAAGGCCAATATTATTAAAGAACTAGATTTTGAAATGAATTATCTTTGCGGGGAAAAAACCAATCTCACCATGCAATATAGAATAGAAAAAGACACAATGGGCGAAGTAAACGTTCCCATTGACGCCTATTATGGCGCCCAAACACAACGCAGCATCGATAATTTTAAAATTGCGCAGGACATCAATAGAATGCCCAAAGAAATTATCAGCGCATTTGCTTATTTAAAACATGCCGCTGCCATTACCAATAATGAAGCAGGCGTTCTTACAAAGAAAAAAGCAGACCTGATAGCAAAGGTTTGCAAAGAAATCCTGGAAGGAAAATTAGACGAGTACTTTCCTTTGGTGGTATGGCAAACGGGAAGTGGTACGCAAAGCAATATGAATGTAAATGAAGTAGTAGCTTACCGTGGCCATGTAATAAATGGTGGCAAACTGGGCGATAAAGAAAAATACCTGCACCCCAATGATGATGTAAATAAAAGCCAAAGCAGTAATGATACTTTTCCCACTGCCATGCATATTGCTGCATATAAAATTTTGGCAGAAACTACCATTCCCGGCATCCTCAAACTTCGTAATACATTAGATAAAAAAGCGAAGGCTTTTAAAAAAGTTGTAAAGATTGGCCGTACTCATTTTATGGATGCTACTCCGCTTACCGTTGGCCAGGAATTTAGCGGCTACGTATCACAGTTAGATCATGGATTAAAAGCCATTAAGAATTCATTGGCACATTTAAGTGAACTGGCATTGGGTGGTACTGCTGTAGGAACAGGTATTAATACTCCGCCAAAATATGATGTGAATGTGGCCAAACATATTGCCAAATTAACCAAGCTGCCTTTTAAAACCGCTGAGAATAAATTTGAAGCACTGGCTGCCCATGATGCCATTGTAGAAGCTCATGGTGCTTTAAAAATGGTGGCAGTAAGTTTAATGAAAATTGCCAATGATATCCGTATGTTGTCTTCCGGACCACGCAGCGGTATCGGAGAACTTTTTATTCCCGATAATGAACCAGGATCTTCTATCATGCCCGGCAAAGTTAATCCCACACAATGCGAAGCAGTAACGATGATTGCAGCGCAGGTAATGGGTAATGATGTTACAATTGGAATTGGTGGAAGCAACGGGCATTTTGAACTGAATGTTTTTAAACCGGTTATGATTTATAACTTTCTGCATAGTGCAAGGCTGGTAGGTGATGGCTGTGTTTCATTTAATGATAAATGTGCAGTAGGTATAGAACCTATTAAAGCAAATATTAAAAAGCATCTTGACAATTCGCTGATGTTGGTAACTGCATTGAACCCTAAGATTGGTTATTATAAATCTGCTGAAATTGCACAGAAGGCACACAAAGAAGGTACGACCTTAAAAGAAATGGCTGTGAAGCTGGGTTATGTAACTGCAAAAGAATTTGACGAATGGGTGATACCGGCCAATATGGTTGGTAAGATCAGCTAAAATATATTTTTTTCAAAAAGAACAGGTCTCCAAAAACTGGAGACCTTTTCTTTTTAATCTTGAATACTTTATCAAATTTTTTTAAAATTCAAATCATCTCATAAAATTATTGTTTAATAAATTTTTCTGTTTGAATTTGAATATCATATCCATTAAATAATTTTAAAAGATAGGTGCCTGAAGGGTAGTTGGAAATATTGATAGAAAATTCATTTTGATTGGATGAAACCTGTTTGATAATTCTTCCATTTAAATCATACAATTGCACTTTTATCGGTTTGATAACACCTCTTTTACTTTTAATATTTAAAATATTTTGTGAGGGATTCGGATAAATACGAACCTGTTTCTGAGCTGATAAATTGGTTTCGCTATTACCCGGATTGAGTGTAAGAACAGATCCCGTATAAGTATATTCTACTATTGCTCCTCCATTAATAGAAGCACTGACATCCCTTGCCACATAAAACCTTAACCCATCCGGTGCTGCAGTAATTCTTCTAATCCTGTTGCCATCTCCAATGAAATAAGAAATAGTATCGCCCGTTATTCCTGTGCCTGAATCATTTAATTTAACCCTGTAAATCCTGTCTTTTTTTAATGGCGAAATCAACAGGGAATTGGACCATCCCGGAATAACGTTAAAACTATAAAACTCAATACTGGAACATGCCACAGTGGGCCAAAGTGCATTATTGGTTTGAGCATACAAAGCCGCCATATTTGCTGCCAATACAGTAAACATTGTGAATATCGGTTCCTGGTGATTGTTTGCAGGAACAGTACAAAAAGCAGCTTCATTAGCACTCAATGTTTGCCCGATTTTATATCCATTCACATTGTTATCGTAGTATCCTGATACTTTATCCCAACCATAATTTTTCGATGGTTCTAAAATATTTATTTCATCATCCGTTCTGTCCATTTGTTCGTTGCTGTATAAAATTTTGGTAGCGGGCAACGACTTTGCACTACCCCAGGCCAGCCCCTGCGGGTTTCTGTGACCGAGCGTATAAACATAATCCCTGGGAGTAATAGTGGCTGCATTATAGAAAGGATTATCATTTGGCACCCATGCATCAAGCCCTGCATCTCCATCGCTTCTGGTGTTTATACGCAACGATTTGCCTTCCATTACATCTACATTTTGAGCATTCTCTGTTCTGGTTGCATTTAAAAACTGGCCGGCTCCCATGTCACCAACGGTATAATATAAACGGTATTGGGTATGGGCAGCATCTACCCCTGGCTCTATTGTTGGCCCAATTAGTAATCTTCCAGAATTATGATCGCTGCTACCCGGTATGTTATCCAATACAATCACCGGGTTGGTTAATTGATTGCTGGTATAATCATACCTTACAATTTTTGTTGTAAAAATACAACTGGTATTTGTGCCCGGGCAAGAGCCACGGTTATATACATAAGCAATATAAACCCAGGGAGTAGAATTTCTCACCGAATCATTCAAAGAATATAGATTGGGGTGCAGGGCCAGCCCCATTAAACCTCCCTGTGGAAGTTGACCATTGGTAAAATTGATGGAGGGATCATTTCCGGGATTTCCTATACCGGCCCTCAAATTAAGCAAGGTCGTTTTTACGCCTGTTGCCACACTTACCCTTTGCACTTTATAGGAAACATTTTCTGTAACCCATAATGAATCATTAGGGCCATATACTACCTCCCATGCAGAACTGAACCCACTTGCAATCGTGCGTTTTGTAAAAGATTCAGTTTGAGCTTTGGTAACAAATGAAATAATACCAAAGAAAAAAAAGAAAGAAAAAAAATGTATGATGTTTATTTTCATAAGTGAGATAGTATCATTATATGAACTATATAATTTTTATACAGATTTTTTTTATACTTTTTAAAATAACGTACCATCCATAAAAAAAGTATTTATCTCCTTAATTCCGAAAAATGCATCTGGCCTTTTCTTCAATTACCATTCAATTTTTTAAACAAAAAACCATCAGGTTACCCTCTACCTGAGATTGCAAGTAGCGTACTTTTACTTTTTCCTGGTAAAAGAAAAATCTCCTCATACTATAAATAAATAAAAATCGTTCATTAATAGTAATCCATCCAATTCATGTAACATTTTTTCAGATCAAACCTTTATTTATGAAGAAATATTTACATGTACGTTTTTTAATAATTTATCTGCTGTTATTGCTCTCACATCAGCTTGCCTTTTCTCAGGGTGCCAACAGGGTAGATATTGGTAAGAGTTTTGCCAATATGAGCAAGCTCACAACCGGCGGTGCATTTAACCCCGGGGATACCATTGAAATTCGTGTAACCTTTGCAGTTATACGCCAGGGTAGTTATACCGCTTTAGACAGTGTGCAGGTATTTGACCAGGTTCCCGCCAAAACTACTTATATCCCCGGTTCTATGAGAGTAGCTACCAATGAAGGGATTACTTATAAAGGTCCATTTACAGAAGCTGTGGATTTAGATCCCGGAAGAAACGTGGCAGGAAATATCATTATCAATCTTGGTAATAAAGCAAACGGTACCCGTGGTGGGAGAATTCGCTCAGACACCAGCCGCCCTAGTTTTTTCAATTCCCATTGTATAATGATGGCCTGTTACAAAGTGAGGATTAATCCCACAGCCTCATATGGAGATACCATAACAGTGGGTGGAAGTGTACGCTATAAAATGGTAAGCCCTACCATTGCCTCGTACTCTGTAAGTTTTCCGCAGTATAAAATCCTTCTATTTGCAAATAGTGGTTATTGCCCTAATGGAACGGATGTAAGTTCAGCCTCAGATTTTGGTGGCACTTTTGGCAATGGTACAGCCGTAAACAGGGTGGCCCCATTAGGTTTTGCAACCACCTATATCAAACAAAATATCAGTACCGGGCAACCACAGGATTATAACTACGCCATTATTAAAAACAGCAGTGCCGATTCATGGACAAACCCCAATTCTGCCATGCCCGAAGGTCCTGCATTACATAGGGTATTCGGATTTTGGGATATTGCCGGTGATCATACAGGATCCAGCAATACCGCTTTTGGAAATGCACCCCCTGCGGCTGCGCAAAATTCCGGTTATTTCGTTTTAATAAATGCCAGTTACAATACCAATGTAGCATACCAGGAAACCCTCAGCAATTTATGCCCCAATACCTACTATGAATTTAGTGCATGGTTTAGAAATGTGTGTCCAAGATGCAGTTGCGACAGTACCGGAAGAGGTAGTGGTACTACTGGTTTTATCAGAGGGCCCGGCAATGATTCTTCGGGAGTAAAACCAAACCTTAATTTTGAGATTGATGGCCTGGCATATTATACCACCGGCGATATGAAATATGACCGTGGAGTACCATGGAAAAAATTTGGATTTACTTTCCTTACCAGGCCGGGACAAACTACTGCCAATTTTGCCATCAGAAATAATTCTCCGGGTGGGGGTGGAAATGACTGGGCCATTGATGACATTAAAGTATCTCATTGCGGACCTACATTAACTATGAATTATAACCCGGAAGTATTGGGCTGCAAAGAAGGAGCATTTACAGTAGCCCTTAAGGATACTATTCGATTTATTTATAATAGTTATGTTCATTTTAAATGGCAAAAAAGTAATGTTGGAGGAACGGTGTGGGCAAATATGACAGGGCCTGGCACTTCTGGAATTGGAACTCCCACCCTGGTAAACGGACTATATCAATATGTAACAGTATTGCCGCCTTTTCTTGCTTTTGCTGCAGACAGTGGAACTTATTACCGGGTAATTGTGGCCACCACTGCTGCCAATCTTGCCAATACTTGTGCATATAAAGACCAAAACACTACCATGATAAGAGCCATTACCTGTGGTGTAATATTGAATGGTAATTTTATTCAGTTTAGAGGAACGCTCGCTGGTAAAAAAGTATACCTCACATGGAGCACGGCAGAAGAAAAAAATCTTTCTCATTATGAAATTGAAAAAAGTTCGGATGGTATTAACTTCTCTTCTTCGGGGAGGGTAAATGCCAGAAATATGTATGAGGCATATTATAACTATACCGATCCTGATGAAATGAATGGCCACAGATTTTACAGGCTTAAAATGATTCAGCAGGATGATAAGTTTAAATACAGTAATATCATAGAATTAAGCACAGCGCTATCTTTTGAAGTAAACAATATTCAGAACCCATTTGCAGATAATATATATGCAGACATTACCATTCCGGAGGCCGGAATAATTAATATCAATTTGTACAATGATAAAGGACAAAAAGTAAAAGTATTTAGCCAGCCTGTAAATAAAGGTTTAAACAAAATACCTGTTACAGAACTGGGCAACTTAAGTACGGGTATCTATTTTATTGCTATAGAATATAAGAACCAGGTACACAGAAGCAAACTGGTTAAACATTAAGTTCTTTTTTGCTTACCCCGGCAGATCATGCGACTGCCTTTTATGAAAAAAACCGGAGCAATCCGGTTTTTTGTTTATATAAATATGATTAAAAAATATTTTATTGAATAGGAACATTAAATATTCCTTCTGTTATTGTTTTTAAACCCGGCCCTGCCCCTGCATTATCTTTTAATGGCCCAAAGAACGTTCCTATTACTCTTGTTGCAGTGATACTGGATATGACAATTGTAAAAGGGGGAGTTTGAGTTGTAACAGCAGATTCTGCCAGAAATTCTAATGACGAAGCATCTAAATAATAAGCTCCCAGTGCGATTCCTGTAAGAAGCTGGTTTACTGTGTAAGTACCAGCAGCAATGTTACCACCTGTTGTTTTTGCAAATCCAACACTTATTGACGGATCTGCACCTGCAATAGTTTCGCCATCTATACTTAGAATTGGAAACCCTGCGGTATTATCTAAAGTGCCAACAGCATTTGCATTAAAAGTTGTAAATACCCCGTTTATTTTGCAGGTAATAAAATTTGTGGCAGCACCTGTTACTACTATATCAAATGTGCAGGTAGATCCCGATCCTGGTGTAAAAGTATTGGTACCTGCAGCAGTTGGAGTACCGCTTCCGGTAAGCACAATGGGTTGTGCACCTGTGCCTGTAAATACGCCCGTTGCAGAAAAAGTCATTCCGTTTATAGCAGTTGTAGTAACGGTATAACTACCCATGGTTGTAACGTTTGCCTGTATGGTAACGGTGTTGGCAGAAGTAAGCGGACTTGAAGCTGCATAAGTACCTGCCACTACTGCGGCTGTGCACACTCCGGGAGCACCCTGCAATGTAAATACTGCCGGCGGAGCGGCTGCAGTATATGTTATTGAAAAAGTACAGGTACTTGCATTTCCTGTAGAAGGATAGTTAAAGGGTCCTGCCACTATAGGAGTTCCGGATGCAGTTAATGTTACCTGTTGAGGACCAGTTGCGGTAAAACTACCGGCACCGGAAAAGCTGATTCCATTTACAGAAGTGGTAGTGATGGTATAAGTGCCAATGGTAGTAACAGTCACATCAAATTTAGCAGTATTGGATACCGAAGCAGGCAGGCCAGCCTGGTAGGTGCCGCTTAATACAACTCCTGTGCAATTATTGGGCGCACCGCCTAAAGTATATACTGCCACAGTACTTACCGGCGGCAAAACGGTAATAATGAATGTGCAGGTTCCACCAATAGAGCCTGCGGTAACAGGGATAATACCGGATGATGATGGCGTACCCGAGCCATTAAGCGTAACCGTTTGCGGCCCGGTTGTAACAAAGGTTCCGGCAGAAACAAAAAACATTCCATTGGTAGAAGCAGCTCCCAATGTATAAGCCCCGGTGGCAGTAACATTAACACTAATGGTTAAAGTATTGCTGCTGTTTAAAGCTACCCCCTGGGTATAGGTCCCTGCTGCAATAGCTCCGGTACATATGCCCGGGCTTCCGCCCACTGTAAACTGCGCTATACTTGTAGCAGCACCTACTACTGTTACAGTTACAAAACATTTACTTCCTCCAAAACTTATGATAAAATCATTGGTACCGGCAGTGATTGGTTTACCATTTCCCAAAAGTTTCACGGTGTTTAAACCGGGTGTGGCAATAATGCCTGCTCCTCTAAAATAATACCCGTTTATGGTATCAGATACGATACTGTAAGAACCAGCAACAGTTAAATTTATTTGTACCTCTATATAGTTGCCGGTGCCAAGGGTAGAATCAGCTTTATAAATTCCGTTAACGGAACTTGGGAGACAATCGCCAAAAGTATCCGACTTTAAAGTGCCCAGGGCAGTTCCGCCTGCATCTTCCAGGCTATACTCTTTTTGACAGGAAAGCATTAATATTATCGCTATTGCAATAAATAATGAGGATTTTAAAAATTTCATAGTGAGATTATTTATATTTTACTAAGATACCTGATTGGTATCGTTTACCAAAGTTTCCGTTTCTACCGTGTTATGAATTTCGTCTTTTTTATGTCCAAAAAATCTTCTTTGAAAAACAAGAATTGTTAAAACTCCGGTAGTGATAGATGCATCAGCAATATTAAATATGGGACGAAAAAATTCAAATCTATCTCCTCCCCATACCGGAACCCATGACGGGAAATGCCCACGGATAACCGGAAAATAAAGCATATCTACTACATTACCATGCAGGAAGGATGCATACCCGTTTTTAGAAAAAGTAGCCAGGCCTTCATAATACACATAGTCGTTTAATTGTGCATCATATAACATTCCCTTGTCAAAAATCATCCCATAAAAACAGGAGTCAATAAGGTTGCCCAGGGCACCGGCATAAATAAGCGCAGCACAAATGATAAAACCTTTGCCGTAGCCCTTTTTAATGATACTGCTGATATACCATGTACCAAAAACAACTGCAGCAAGCCTGAAAATGGTTAAAGCCATTTTACCCCAATCGCCGCCAAACTTCCAGCCATAAGCCATGCCGGGATTTTCAACAAAATAAAGTTGAACCCAATTACCCATCACTGGTTCAGAACTGTGCAAAAGAAAATTGGTTTTAATGTATATCTTCAAAGCCTGGTCTGCAATAACAACAAGGGCGATGATAATGATTAAGTGTTTTGATTTCATAATTAGTGCTGGCAAAGATATGTTTATTCGTTTATTGGAATAAATGTTTAAAGTTTAATATGGGGTTAAGGTTTTGGCGTTTTTAGTTAATTTAAGGACCCTGTAAAATACAAAATTAAGGTGGCGCATTGAACGCTTAACTATGAACTCCACACTCACCTTCTATTCCTCAAAATACACCCTTCTAACCCTCTGGGAAATATTGGTTAGAATTTCGTATTCAATTGTTTGTGCCCAGTTAGCCAGTTTATGCACTGGCAATGCTTCTCCAAAAACAATCACTTCGTCTTCTTCTTCGGCAGTTATACCGGTAATATCCAGCATGGTCATATCCATACAAATTCTTCCAATAACCGGCGCCACTTCGCCATTTACCAGCATGTGCCCCACTCCATTGCTTAAAATTCTCGGATACCCATCTGCATAACCAATACGAACGGTGGCAATCACTTTATCCGTTTCTGCCACTGCACTGCGGCCATAACCCACACTATCTCCTTTTTTAATATTTTTTATCTGCGAAATGGTTGTTTTGAGTGTAGTAACATTTTTAAGCTGTAGTTGCATATTTGCATCTGCATCTATTCCATACATTCCTATTCCAAGACGAACCATATCCATCTGCAAATGTGCATGTTTATGAATGGCTGATGTATTGGCAATATGGCTGATAAAAGGATAACCTATGGCTTCCCTGATTAATAAGACAGCTTTTGTGAGCAAAGCACCCTGCTCATTTGTAAAAATATTTTGCGCAGCATCAGCACTTGCTGCAAGGTGAGAAAATACAGATTGAATTTTAAAACAAGCGGATTGTTTCAGCAGAACACATAATTGATTTAGCTGATCTTCATCAAAGCCGAGCCGGTGCATACCGGTATCTATTTTTATATGAACCGGGTAATTGGTAATTTGTTGCTGCTGCAGGTAATTTTTAAATGCATGTAAAATTTTAAAAGAATACAATTCAGGCTCCAGCTTATACAGTAACATGTTATCAAAACCAGCTTCCTCAGTATTCATTACCATGATGGGCAAACCAATGCCGGCTTTTCTAAGTTCTACTCCCTCATCGGCATAAGCCACACCCAGGTAATCTACGCCTGCATGCTGCAGCAGGCTGGCTATTTCAAAACTGCCGCTGCCATAGCTAAATGCTTTAACCATGCACATCAACTTTACGCCTTTGTTTAGCTGCTGACGATATATTTTTACATTATGCCGCAATGCATTTAAATCTATTTCCAATAATGTTTGATGCATTTTTTGCTCCAACACTTTACTGATTTTTTCAAATTCAAAAACCCTTGCTCCTTTAATCAGGATGGTTTCTTCAGAAAATTGAAGCGCTGAAATATTTTGCAAAAAAGACTGCGTAGAGGCATAAAAATGGGTGTTGCCGATGCCGGAAAAAGCGGCTGCATTTTTTACCAAATTCGGACCGATACCAATAAAGCGGAACAACTTTTTTTGCTCAAGGATTGCTGCAATTTTATTATATAAAAATTCATCACTTAGCCCTGATTGAAACAGATCGCTTAGCACTACTGTTCTTTTGGTATGCTGCTGTTGCTGCTCCAAAAAATCCAGGGCAATAATGAGCGAATTAATATCGGCACTGTAACTGTCATTAATGATAGTACAACGGTTGATAGCCTGTTTTAACTCCAGCCTCATTTCTACAGGTCTAAGATGAGGCAGTCTTTCTGCAATTATTTCTGCTGGCAATTTAAAATATAACAATACTGCTATACAGGTAATGGCATTGTGTATAGAAGCTTCATCCGTAAAAGGAATAAAAAAATGTTGCTCCTGTTGTTCGTAAATACAGGTAATCCTGCTACCGCCCGTTTGCAATTCAACGGCTGATATTTTCAACAATGCATCCCGCTTTCTACTCCATGAAAATAGTTGAAGTTGCGGGTTGGTATTTTGTCTAAAATCCTGTACCGCATTATCCAGTTCAATTTCATCGGCACAATAAAATAATATTTTACTATGTGAAAATAATTGAAGCTTTTGAGTTGCTTTTTGTTGCCGGCTTTCAAACCCTTCTGCATGAGCATCTCCCAAAAATGTGAAAATGCCTATCGAAGGATCAATGATGGGTTGCAGTTGTTGCATTTCGCCCGGTTGGGAAATACCTGCTTCAAAAATGGCGAGTTCATGATTATTATTCATTGGCCATATTGCCAAAGGCACACCAACCTGTGAGTTGTAACTTTTTGGGCTACGCACAATATTGTACTCCTTATTCAATAACTGAAACAACCACTCCTTAATAATGGTTTTTCCATTGCTGCCGGTAATACCAATTACAGGATACTTAAACTTTTGGCGGTGAGATGCAGCAATTTTATGCAATGCTGCCAATGTGTTTAATACTTTTATAAAATGCGCATCGGGGTAAAGAGACGTGTCAATATTTTCGCTGATTACAAAGTTGCGGATTCCTTTTTTATAAACTGAATCTATGTATTGATGACCATCATTCTGCTCCCCTTTGAGTGCAAAAAATAAGGAGGTTTCAGGAAAATTTATTTTTCTGCTATCTATTACAAGCTGCTCAATTACTCCTGCATTTTCATAAAAGGAAGCATTGCCCAATACAGCATTGATATCATTGATAGTATATGTCAATTTGCTTTTTTAAAGATCGTTAATGAGCCGTATCATCAGTTGAAATGCCGGTTTTGGTTTCGGATTTTTCTTTATCTATAAATATTGAATACATCACACTGGCTGTAAGGCAAACCAGGATAAACCCAAGTGAAATAAAAACCTGCGTGGTTTTATCTACCCATTGATTGATCCAATGCTCACCCAGCATCTTTATCCCAATAAATATTAACACTACGGCAATACCCTGTGGCAGGTATTCAAACTTATTTACCGCACCTCTCAGCAGGAAGAATAAAGACCGTAGCCCCAATACTGCAAAAATATTAGAGGTATAAATAACTAACCTTGCAGTGTCCTCATAACCGGGTGTTTTGGTATCTACAATCCCCATTACGGCCGGGATAGAATCTAAGGCAAACACAAGATCTATAGCTGCCAACATCATGACTACAACAAATAAAGAAGTATACATTTTTTTACCGTTTTCTATAACAGTAAATTTACCATCACCATCGTGTGCTGTTAATGGCAAAATCCTTTTCATAAATTTATACACTTTACTTTGCTGCGGATCAAATTCTTCGTCCTCATCATTTGCAATAAACATTTTATAACCGGTATAAACCAGGAAAACACCAAACACATATAATAACCAATGAAACTTTTCTACCAAAGCAACACCCACTGTAATAAAAATAATCCTGAATACAATAGCCATTAAAATACCAATTAATAATACCCTGCCATAATTTTTTTCCTTTACACTAAATGCACTAAAGATGAGTATGAACACAAAAATATTATCAATACTCAGGCTCCATTCCATCAGGTAGGCACTCAGGTATTCCAGTGCTGGTTTTTGTCCTTCTTCAATCCACAAAAACACGCAAAAAGCCAGTGCAAGTCCCACCCAAAAAAAGGTTTGATACAAAGCCTGTTTAATGGTTACTTTCTGGTTCTTCTTGCTCATAAGGCCCAGGTCAAATACAAGTGAAATCAAAATCACTATACTAAAAACGATATATATCAATTGTGTGTGCATAAACTTTTATTTAGAATATTTTCTTTTTCGCAACCATTGAAATATGATGGCAAATAAAATCACCAGCAATACAGGAATGGCAATATTAATGATCTGCCAAAAACTTTTTTCTTCCTTTACTTTTTTTGTATCCAAAAGTCGCACCACATAATCTTTTCCCTTTGCTTCGCTCAGGTCATTTTCATTAATAAGATAGTCTAAACAATTTTGCACAAAATCTTTATTGGCAAAAGGGAATTCCCTTTGTGTGCCATATGTGTAAGGGTTCATGCCCATAGGTATGGGTTGGTTGCCTTTTACAACTGAGTTTAAAACAATATCCCCATCTGCTACAATAATCATTTTATTGTTTGTGATACTTTGGGGTAAAAAACTGCCACCATAAGCAGCAATTGAATCTCTCATTGCCTGCGATGTGCGGTTGGCATATAAAGAAGTGAATTTACCTTCCAGCAACACCGCCACAGGTATGTTGGGCGTTCTGAATTTTTCGTCCTCGGGAGCGGCCACATTTTCTTTTCCACTTATCAATGCAGGTGTTGCTATCCTTCTTGCATTGGCAGAAGAACTTAAAAGAATTGTTTTAGTTATTCCTTCGGCTTCCACTGTATCAATAGAATTTACAAACCTGCCAGATACAAAACCCAGGTTCTTGTTGATGGGATGATTGGATTTAGATTCCAGTACAGGAAAATAATTCCATGGCAATAAATCAAACTGGCCATTTCCATTTACATCAAAGGGCAAAAGATCACATTGCAGATCCATTACCAGGTCGGCATTAAGGCGCACACCATATTTAAACATCAGGTCGTTTAATTCCAGGCCCCGGTCGTAAGCAATTACTTCATTTTTAATTTGAAGGCTATCCATTTCTGAATTCAGCCTGTCTATAAACATCAGTACTTTGCCACCGTTCATTACAAACTGATCCAGTTTTAACTTTGCTGCTTCACTAAATTTTTGTGTTGGCTTTGTAATGATGAATAATTTAAATTCCTTTGGAATAAAGTCCTGGGCATTTAAATTAAATGTGAAGAGTTTATAATTGGGCCTCAAAACATTTTCTACCAGGTCGTATGTGGTATATTGTCCGGGAGCAGGTTCGCCGTTGCCGATAGAATATCCTACCACCGGCAGGTCAGTTTGCATACTTTTAGAAATGGCGTCTGCAAACCTGTATTCCAGCAAGGCTTCAGCACCATTCAACTCAGCAGAAGTTATTCTATTGCCATCTTTGAAGTCTGGATTGGCAAAACCTTTTTTTTCAAAAATAACCACAGGCATTACCTTATCGGCATAATGCACAAATGCCACAGGAAATATCAACTGCTGTTGTTGGCCCTGCTCCACCTGTGATGTAAGGTTGATAAAAGGCATGCCCAAATTAAGAAGAGAATCGCTGTAAGAAATATCGGTGTTTGCTACTTTTTCTTGTGGCGAAATAAAGTTGTATTTAAAATTTTTACCTGCTTTTTCTTTAAACTCCTGTAATAAATCTTCTGTGCTGGATGATAATTTTTTGAAGCCACTGGGGTAATCCCCTTTTAAAAAAACATCCACCTGTATGGGCTCTTTTACCTTTTTTAGTAATTGTTTGCTGGCATTGCTTAGCGTAAATCTTTTTTCATTGGTAAAATCTAAGCGGGTATGCCATACGGATGCTGCCCAGTTTACAGCAAACAGGATGATGAGTATAATCAGCAACCAAAACGGGCTACTCCATATTTTATTGAATGCTTTATTCATGATACTTCTTTTCCTTTACCTGCTGCATTACACCCAAAACTATAGATGAAATAGCAACAGGGATAAGGTTTATTTTTTATGAAGATTTTTTGTAGTGATTATTAAAGACAAAAAAATGATACTGATAAAATATATAAAATCCCTGCTATCCAGCACTCCCCTGCTAATACTGCGGTAATGAAAATCTATGCCCAACATTTCTACATAAAAATCGGCACTGCCCTGTAAAATCGGCAATTTACTGATGGCGCTGAATCCAAAATATAAGATAAGGCAGGTAAAGGCACTTACAAGGAATGCCACTACGGCATTACCGGTAAAACTGCTACAGCATAAACTGATGGCCGCAAAAACGGAAGCCAGTAAAAACAATCCCAGGTAACTGCCGGCAATACCACCACTATCAATATTTCCTGAGGCACTCAATGTTTTAATGGTAACGATGTATACAAATGTGGGTACTATCACAAAAAGCAATACCAGCAGGATAGAAAAATATTTTCCTGCAACAATCTGCCAGGAGGTAAGTGGTTTTGTTTTAAGAATCTCAAAAGTGCCCACTTTAAATTCTTCGGAGAGAGAGCGCATGGTTATAGCCGGTACAAGAAACATTAAAACCCATGGGGCCAATTCAAAAAATTGATCGAGTGAGGCATAACCGTATTCAAAAATGCTGCTATCCTGCAGCATAAACAAAAAGATACCATTTATCAATAGGAACAGCATGATAGCAATGTACCCTGTAAGGTTACTGAAAAACTGGTTTAGCTCTTTTTTACAAATACTCCACATGTGTTTTAGAATTGCTGCAATTTACTATTTAACAGGCTAATAGAATCCCTGGCAACACAGTTAGTTTATTTTTTTTATTAAATAAGCAGCAAATCAGGAACGAATACTGTCTTTAATAAAACTTTGATTGTGTTGGATGGGTCAGTGATAGTTAAAAAACCCGGATTCTTTTGATTTTTATACTGCTTGTTACGAGTGCCTTAATTGACATTCAATCGTGTTTACCAAAACCAAGTGCAACCCCTGCTTTAAAAAGCGGGGGATTTTTTTTATAACCCCGATTTTTTATCCACATATCATGTAAAACGTTAAAGTAATCTTAAATTGTTTGTTCATCTTTTTAACTTAACTAAAAAATCAAAGTATGAAGAAAACAATTACCGCATTTGCGGGATGCATCATTTTTGCTTTTGGATGTACTAAAGAAACTATTCCGGAAGAGAATTTTGAACCTGCCGCCGAAGTGAATGTTATCACTGGCCGTTGTGCTTCACAGGAAATGTTGGCCATCCAATTACAACAAGACCCTGGGCTTGCAGCAAGGATGGAGTCTATTGAACAAGCCACAGATAGATTTATTAAAAATCCGGAAAATTCTTTTTTATCCGGAGGTAATGTGGTGATACCGGTTGTAGTAAATGTATTGTACAAAACAGCCGCTCAAAATGTTTCTGCTGCCCAAATACAATCTCAGATAGATGTACTGAATGCTGACTTTGCTGCAACCAACGCAGATTACAACTCTACTCCTTCTTTGTTTCAATCTGTTCGTTCGGGAGATACTAAAATCCGTTTTGTATTAGACCAGGTTATCAGAAAGTCTACTACCAAAACAAGCTGGAGAACAGATGATGCAATGAAAAAAAGTTCAAGAGGTGGGATTAATCCTACAAGCCCTTCCAATAAATTAAATTTATGGGTTTGTAATATGAGTGGTGGCATTTTAGGTTATGCACAGTTTCCCGGTGGCAGTTCGGCTACCGATGGTGTTGTAATTGATGATAACGGTTTTGGGAAAACAGGCACTGCTGCTGCACCTTATGGCCTGGGTAGAACTGCTACTCATGAAATAGGTCATTGGTTAAACCTTCGTCATATTTGGGGAGATGCTACCTGTGGAAATGATTTTGTAAGTGATACTCCTTTACATCAAACATCCAATGGTGGTTGCCCGGCATTTCCAAAATACGGAAGTTGCTCTGCAACTGTACCTATGATGACGATGAATTACATGGACTATACATACGACGCCTGTATGTATATGTTTAGTTTAGGTCAAAATACACGTATGAATGCAACATTTGCTTCTGGTGGTGGAAGAACAGGTTTTGCACTTTAGTCATAACCTGATAAACTAAAAAAGCGTCCCGAAATAATCGGGACGCTTTTTTATTATTAGTATTAAACTTATTTATTACACTGCAAAACTTTCTCCGCATCCACAACTCCTGCTCGCATTAGGATTATCAAAATAAAAACCTTTTCCATTTAATCCATCGCTGAATTCCAGTTCTGTATTTACCAGGTATAAAAAACTTTTAAGATCGGTAACAATCTTTACCCCATTATCTTCAAAAACCTGGTCCATTGGTTTTACTTCATTATCAAAATCAAGCTTATAACTTAAACCGCTGCAACCACCCCCCACAACTCCTACACGAAGAAAATAAGATGGATCATTGCTTACACCTGCATCCGTCATCAACTGATGCACTTTGGCTTTTGCCTTATCACTTATATATATGCTGTTTTCTGTTGCTACCATACCCCTGTCCCCTAAAGGAGAACTTAGTTTTATAGTTATTGTAAATATCCCAACTTAAAAATAAGGGACGATTTAAGTTACCCTTCTCCAAAGTTACCCTTTAGGGGCGAAGGGGTTTAATGAATTACACTCTCTTCAAACTTTATTGCTTCCATACCATTTTTTACACGGTAATCGTTAATGGCGGCTTTGATAGCATCTTCTGCCAATACAGAACAATGGATTTTAACAGGAGGAAGATTTAATTCTTCAACGATTTCCATGTTGTCTATTTTCAAAGCATCATCTACGCTTTTACCTTTAAGCCACTCTGTAGCCAATGAAGAAGAAGCAATAGCTGATCCACATCCAAAGGTTTTAAATTTTGCATCGGTAATCATACCGGTAGCATCATCTACCTGAATCTGCAAACGCATTACGTCTCCACACTCAGGAGCACCTACCAGGCCGGTTCCAACATTTTTGCTTGCTTTATCAAGTGTTCCTACATTTTTAGGATTTTGATAATGATCTATTACTTTTTCTGAATATGCCATGATAATAAATTTTAAAATTTTAAAATTGATTGATTTGGAGATGAAAAATCAAACTAATATGAAGCCATCTCCAAATCTTCAAATTAGTTAATCACCAGATTAATGTGCTGCCCACTCAATCGTACTCAAATCAATTCCTTCTTTATACATTTCCCAAAGCGGGCTCATTTCCCTTAATTTAATAACTGTTTCGCTAATGGCCTTGATAGTGTAATCAATCTGTTCTTCTGTTGTAAACCTGCCTAATCCAAAACGAAGTGAACTGTGTGCCAAATCATCTCCCAAACCAAGCGCTTTTAATACATAACTTGGTTCCAACGAAGCAGAAGTGCAGGCAGAGCCTGAACTCAATGCAATATTTTTATTAAAGCCCATCAACAACCCTTCTCCTTCTACATGCTTAAAAGAAATATTGGTTACATGTGGCAGGCGATGTTCACGGCTGCCATTTACATAAGCTTCTTCCAGTAATAATAAAGATGTTTCCAGCTTGTCTCTTAATTTGCTGATGCGTTTGGTATCAGCTTCCATATCCAGCATGGATATTTCGCAGGCTTTACCAAAACCAACAATGCCGGGTACATTTAAAGTACCACTGCGCATTCCTCTTTCGTGGCCGCCGCCATCCATTTGTGCCGTAACTTTTACACGGGGATTTTTGCGGCGCACATATAATGCTCCCACTCCTTTTGGACCATACATTTTATGAGCGGTAAAGGCCATCAGGTCTATCCCATCCTTATTTACATCAACCGGAATTTTACCTACAGCCTGTGTGCCGTCAGTAAACAATAATACGCCGTGTTTGCGGGCAATGGCACTTATTTCTTTAATAGGCATTACGGTACCAATTTCATTATTGGCATACATAATGGCAATTAATATAGTGGTTGGTTTAATGGCTGCTTCCAGTTCTTTTAAATTTATTAAACCATCTGGCTGAACCTGCAGATAGGTAACTTCTCCTCCGGACTTTTCTATATGCTTGCAGGTATCCAATACTGCTTTATGTTCGGTAGTGGCAGTAATTATATGATTGCCTTTGCTGGCATACATTTCATAAATTCCTTTTATGCCCAGGTTATCTGCTTCTGTAGCTCCTGATGTAAAAATGATTTCTTTGGGATCAGCGCCAATAAGTTTTGCCACCTGCTCACGGGCATAATCTACAGCTTCTTCTGCCTCCCATCCAAATGGATGATTGCGGCTGGCAGCGTTTCCAAAATGCTCTAAAAAATAAGGCGTCATAGCTTCCAGCACCCTCGGATCCATCGGTGTTGTAGCATTGTTATCCAGGTAAATCGGCAATTTCAACATATCGTTTAATATTATTTTATTAAAAACTTATAACGCAAATTTACTATAAAAGGTTCTATTTTAGTGCCCGGATCGGCCTGTGCCGAATCATTTTACTTATTTCGTAAACCCCTTGTTAAAAACTTAACATATGCTGAAAGTAGAACATATTGGTATAGCTGTAAAAGATTTTGCAAATGCAGTTCCATTATTTGAAAAACTGCTAAACAGTTCCTGTTATAAAACAGAAACGGTAGCTTCAGAAAATGTGAATACCGCCTTTTTCAGGCAGGGAGAAAACAAAATTGAGCTCTTGGAAAGTGCTACAGAAGATGGCGTGATAGCCAGGTTTATAGAAAAAAAGGGAGAAGGTATCCATCATATTGCTTTTGAAGTGGCCGATATTCATGCCGAAATGGATCGCTTAAAAAAGGAAGGTTTTATTTTATTGAACGAATCTCCCAAACAGGGTGCTGATAATAAACTTGTTTGTTTTATGCATCCTAAAACTACCAATGGCGTTTTAATAGAATTATGCCAGGAAATTGCTGATAAATAAAAACCGGATCTAAGCTGCGCAATAAGGATTGAATTTTTTCTCATCTCCAATAGTGGTTGCCGGCCCATGACCGCTGTAAACTTTTGTTTCATCAGGCAAAATAAATAACTGGGTTTTTATACTGTTGATTAATGTATCAAAATCTCCTCCCGGTAAATCTGTGCGGCCAATGCTTTGTTTAAAGAGCACATCACCGGCTATTACAAATCCTTCTTTTTGACAATAAAAACTAATACTTGCAGGACTATGGCCGGGTGTAAATAATATTTCCAGTTCATCTGCTCCCAGTTTAAGTGCAGCGCCGGGTTTTAAAAAAATATATGATCCCACATAATTATCAAATGGCATATTGTACATTAAACCACTGGCAGGGGCAAATTGTAATACCTGCACTTCTTTTTCGTGTAATTGCAGGGTTAGTCCATACTTTTCAGCCACGAATTTATTTCCAAATACATGATCGAGATGGCAGTGTGTATTGAGCAACATTTTGGGTTTTAATTCCGTCTTTTCTATAAAATTGGCCAATACTTCTTTTTCACTATCATAATAACAACCGGGGTCAATAATTATACATTCGTTAAACTCATTGTAAAGTATATACGTATTTTCCTGTATCGGACTAAATTCGAATGATTTTATCTTTAGCATAGAATGTTTTAAATATTTTAATGATTAACCCGAATAAAGTAATTTTAGTACTCAATATCAATTAATAGTATGGCAAAGTTCAGCAGAATAATTTTAATATCCTTCCTTTTCGTATTACCATCTGCTATTAGTATGGCACAGGTAAACTCGGTTTTATTTGGCCGCAACAGGGTACAGCACAATAAGTTTAAGTGGCAATATTATCAAACCAAAAATTTCAATGTATATTTTTATGATAATGGCCAGGAACTTGCCAAGTTTGTAGCACAAAGTGCCGAAAAAGAATTGCCACAGATAGAAGCATCCACAGAATTCAGCCTGCAACGCAGGGCTAATATCATTTTATACAATGAATTTGCCCATATGCAGCAAACAAATATTGGGTTGGAAACAGATATCCTGAGAACCGGTGGAACTACCAAATTTGTAAATAATAAAATGGTGGTTTATTTTGATGCCAATCATGCCAATTTAAAAAAACAGATTAGGGAAGGAATAGCCGAGATTATTACCCAAAACTTTTTATTTGGAGATGATATTGGTGAAGTAGCCGGTAATCAAACACTGCTGGATTTACCCACATGGCTCACAGATGGATACAAGGCATACGTAGGCGAAAACTGGAGTACGGAACTGGATGATGATCTTAAAAGTGAATTATTAAGCGGCAATTATAATAAATTTTCATCGCTCAGTTTTGCAAGACCATTACTGGCCGGTCATGCCTTCTGGTATTTTATAGAAGAAAAATATAAAAAAGAAAACGTTACCTATTTCTTTTACCTGGCAAGGCAATACAAAAATTTAAACAAAGCAAGTCTTCAGATTACGAAGTTAAAATTCAGTGCATTGCTGCGTGAGTTCATGGAATATGAAACAGATAAATATTACAAAGACATAGCCCGCAGAAAATCATATCCCAAGGGAAGTTATGTAGAAGGATTTACCATCAGCAAAAGATTAAACTACTACCGCTTTAATGTAAACCCCAACAAACGGAACAGTTCATTTGTGGTTACCCAATACAAAAAAGGAATTGTACGGGTATTGCTAAGCGAAGATTTTGAATACAAAACATTATTAAAATACGGAGTTCGCAGTTATGAAAACGAACTCAATCCCAGTTACCCTATCATGGCATGGGACCCCAAAGGCACCCGCATTGCAGTGGCTTATGTAGAAGAAGGAAAATTAAAATTATTTGTGTACGATATCATAACACGTATCAAACAATATAAATTAGATCTTACCGGCAAACTAGACCAGATACAGGATATGAAATA
>Ga0105046_10004817_pt1 | contig 21444 bp, 17 predicted proteins | sample MAT03_FD_78385 | JGI IMG/M metagenome (GOLD analysis project Ga0105046, IMG submission 78385) | Freshwater microbial communities from Lake Fryxell liftoff mats and glacier meltwater in Antarctica - MAT-03 (megahit assembly) | ecosystem: Environmental > Aquatic > Freshwater > Ice > Liftoff...
ATCCATCCCCCAGCCAGCGGATATCCATTCACAAACGATCGTCCATCGACGGCTTTCCGGCCTTCGGGTTGCAGTTTCAGAATCTCCAGCCATCCGTCGCCCGCACCAACCAGCAATCTGCCCTGATGATCTTGGACTCTGCCCGGAACAAAACAACCCGGGGACAGACCGTCTTCGCTCAGGGCGGCGACTTGCCGGATAATACAACGCAGCGGCGGCTGGTCCCGTCGCTGCAGCACCGACGACGCCTTTGGCCAGGGCTGCATCGCTCGAATATGACAATCGATTTCATGTCTGGACTTCGTCCAGTCTATCACGCCGGCTTCGCGAGGAATCTTCGGGGCAAGCGTTACAAGTGCCGCATCCTGCGGCTGAAACACGGCAGTTCCTGCTTCGAGATTCTGTACGACTTCGAGAGTGAGCGGAACCGACAAATCTGCGAGCCGCAACATGAGTTCTCCCGAAGTCTCTGATGCGCCAATCGGTGTTTCGACGCGCCCGATCATCGGCCCGGAATCCAGGGACAGTTCAATCTGAAAAATGGTCACGCCGGTAAAAGAATCACCTTTCCAGATCGCATATTGGACAGGAGCCGCTCCACGATGACGCGGCAGCAGAGAACCGTGCAGATTGAACGCACCCAATCGCGGAATCGCAAGCAGTTCGGACTTCAGAATCTGACCGTATGCCGCGACGATAAACAGATCAGCCTGAAGTACACGCAGGGTATCCAGCATCTCCGGGCGATTCACGCGTTCAGGCTGAAACACGGGCACCGCCTTCGCGACCGCCAGTTCCTTCACCGGATTTGCATGCTGATGATGTCCACGCCCCGTCTTACCCGGCTGCGTCAGCACACCGACGATCTCATACGGTGAATTCAACAGCGCACGAAACGGCGGAACGGCAAATTCACCAGTCCCCATCAGCACAATTTTCAATGACATATTTTTCGTACGGTTCTAATACGCCGGGCGTTCGAGAAGTTTTTCGACAACTTTGCGGCGGCTGCCGGTGGCCTCGTAGATCTCCACTTGCCGTCGCGCACCGCTGGCGGCAGGGAGCGTGAGGACAGATTTCAATTCGGCCAGACAATTGAGTTCAATGGCTGTTGGCGTCAACCGCGCGGTTAACTCTTCCACCAGTTCCGGCACCGAACGTTGCTGAAACGTCGTAGAACTCACCAGCGCCGCGTCGGCACCGTAACGCGTCGCGCGCCATTTGTTCTGTTCGACCATCATCGGATGGTATTCCGAAAGGAACGTGCCTTCGTCGATCTCGTTCGAAATCGTATGCACAAGGCACTGTACCAGGGCCGTGATCGCGAGCACATGGTCCAGGCATGGCGGCACGTCGCAGACACGCAGTTCCACCGTTCCGAAATCATGATGCGGACGAATGTCCCACCAGATTTCGCGAATGGAATTGATAAATCCGGTTTCCCGCAGATGCTTCACCAGCCAGACATACTCGCTCCAGTTTCGCATTTGGTACGGCAGACCGGCCGTGGGCAGACCTTCCATGATCTTTGAACGATTGGACTGCAGCCCCGTGCTGCGGCCTTCCCAGAATGGTGAGTTCGCCGACAATGCCAGCAGCAGCGGTATGAAGTGCAGCATTCGGTCGCAGACCATCACCGCCTTGTCGCCGGAATCGACACCGATATGCACATGCAGGCCAAATGTCACCAGACGCCGGACAACGTCTTCCATCAAATTCACAAGTCGCGCATAGCGTTCGTGATTGGTGATCTTCTGATGCCGCCATGATGAAAACGGGTGCGTTCCGGACCACAGCAGCCGGACGCCCATCGGATGGATGATGGATTCCAGTTGAGTCAGCTTTTCGCGCAGATCCTCGCCCACTTCGCGCACGTTGCGGCAGATCCGGGTGTTGATTTCGACATAGCACTGCATGAGTTCCGGCTTCACGGAATCGCGCAGATGGTCCGGCAGTGCAGCCAGAACCTGATCGATCGCACTTGTCAGCGCCAGTTCCTTGGCATCGATCAGCTGGAGTTCAATCTCAACACCGATCGTGGGGCTGGTATTCGGAGTGAATCGCATTATCGGCATGACGATGACTCCGGCCCGATCATCGCCAGCAGCAAAGCCGAGCGTGCCAGGATTCTTGCTCCGAGCGGAATCGCAGTTTCATCGACGTCAAAGATCGGCGAGTGCAGCAGTGGCCAGTCGCCCTCCGGACCGGCACAGCCCAGGCGAAACTGTGCTCCGCGAACATGATCGATGTAAACAGCAAAATCCTCGCCTCCCATGCTCGGGCGATCGATGAGCACAATGTTTTCACCGCCGAGTATCTGAATCGCCGCAGCTTCAATCGCCGACATCACAGTCACATCGTTAACCACGGATCCAAGTGGGCTGCGATACGTCACATCAATCGTATTTCCGGTCGCGGCGGCGATTCCCGTACAGATCTGGCGAATACTGCTCAGCACGCTGTCTCGCGTACTGCGATCGGTGGATCGGAGTGTGCCGGTGATTTCCACCAGATCCGGAATCACATTTGATGCGGAGCCGCCATGAATCGAACCGACAGAAAACACCATCGGTCTCAACGAATCGGCTCGCCTCGGCACGGACTGATACAATGCAGACACCAGCATCGCGGCTGTCCCGATCGGATCACTTGTGTGCTGAGGCCTCGCGGCGTGACCTCCTTTACCTCGCACTTCAATCAACACTTCATCGACCTGTGCTGTCAGCACGCCGTAGCGGATCCCGACTTTGCCAGCCGGGATTGTCGGATCAACATGCAGCCCCAGAATTGCCGACACGCCGAGGAGAGCGCCGTCTTCAACCATCCAGTTGGCTCCCTGAGCCGTCTCCTCTGCGGCCTGAAAAATAAATCGCAGATGAGCGGACGGCACATCCGATTCTGGTAATCTTTTTGACAGCGTCGTCAGCAGTTCCGCAGTGGCCAGCACCACAGTTGTATGCGCATCATGGCCACATGCATGTGCAACTCCGGGACAGGAGGACGCATATTCAATGGACTTGCGATCGTGCATTCTCAATGCGTCAATGTCCGCGCGAACGGCAACAATCGGAGCATCCGCCGTCGGTGATCCGATCTTCAGATCCGCAATGACTCCCACACCGCGTCCGGGGATAATTGGCACGATGCCCAGCGACACGAGTCGCTCGGAAATTATTTGCGTGGTCCGGATTTCCTCGCCGCTGGGTTCCGGATGTGAATGCAGAAATCGTCGAACGGCAATCCAGCCAGAACTTCGTTCGTCGGCGATCCGATCCAGCAGCAGTTCAAACGGAATCATCCGTTCGATGTCTGCCGCAGCAACTCGCCAACCCGATTCTGCACTTCCCGAACTCATTGGATTTCCGAACGAAGGTATTTCTGCGGCATTGTGCCTCGACTCTCCGAGGCGTGTGTTCCCGTCACGGAGTGACGGGCCACTGGATTCGTACCCTCTTGCCAGCGAGTTTGACATTTGTGTGCATGACGACAAGGATGATGACTTCAACTCGTTCTACGTCAAGCCGCAGTGCGGATTTTCAGCTTCGAAATGGTTGTCTCAGGACTGAGCAGGAGAAATTCAGAGAAAATGCTGGTTTGCCACGAAAAGATGCGTGGAATTGAACAGCTTGACAGGCGTCGGATTGAACGCGCGAATCTGGTTGCTAAGCTGTCACGTTTTCCTCAATCTCATCGCCTGACGGCGACGGCTTGAGGCCATGTCACGAGGCACATTCATTGACCGGTCATCGCGGCCTGTTTCAGGCGGCGAAACGGCACTGTGCCGTTCTTGATGAGACTGACGATCCCTCATGCCAGGTTTCAGTTCTGCACGGTCAGCGTCTGCTGCCACTCAAGTGACTTCGAGTTCTGCCACAGCCGCGCAGCTGGAGCGAATCCTCGTCATGGACTTCGGCGGGCAGACCGCACAGCTCATCGCGCGCCGCGTGCGCGATCAGAATGTGTTCTGTCAGGTCGTGCGACACGATTTGTCCGCCGGCCGCGTCAGAGAACTCAATCCCAAAGGAATCATCCTGTCCGGCGGTCCGGCCAGTGTCTACGGTGCCGGCGCTCCGACGATCGATCCTGCCATCTTTGATTTGAAGATCCCGATCCTCGGGATCTGTTACGGGATGCAGGTCACGTGTCACACACTCGGCGGAAAAATTCTGCCCGCCCATGCGCGTGAGTTCGGCCGCGCACCGTGTACGCAGTCGGGCAATAAGGCAGCAACGAATGCCCTGTTTGACGGAATTCCAAAGACGTTCAATGCATGGATGAGTCATGGGGATCAGGTCGAAACGCTGGCCAGCGACTTTGAAATACTCGCCTCCACGTCCACATGTCCCAACGCTGCGATTCGTCACAAATCCAGCGTGATCTACGGACTGCAGTTTCATCCCGAAGTGACTCACACACAATTCGGCGGTCACCTGCTGGCGAATTTTGTCCTGAAGATCTGCGGTTGCGAAGGCACGTGGCGCATCAGTTCGCTCATCGAACAACAAATCGCACGAATTCGCAGCATCGTGGGAACCGATCAGGTCATCTGCGGATTATCCGGTGGCGTGGATTCGTCCGTCGTGGCCGCGTTGATTTCGAAAGCGATCGGCAATCAGCTGTCGTGCATTTTCGTGGACAACGGAATGCTGCGGATGGATGAGCGGCAACAGGTTGAAGATCAGTTTGCGAAGCACTTCAAAACGGATTTGCACGTCGTCGATGCCCGTGAGAGATTTCTTGGTGAACTCGCCGGTGTCTCAGAACCCCAGCAGAAGCGCAAAATCATCGGGAAAGTCTTTATCGATGTGTTTCGCGATGAAGCGAAATTGATTCCAAATGCGAAATACCTGGCGCAGGGCACGCTGTATCCTGACGTGATTGAATCCGGAGCGAACCCGGACGGCCCAGCGGCGACGATCAAGTCTCACCACAATGTCGGTGGCCTGCCGGCGGAGCTGGGTTTTGAGCTGATCGAACCACTGCGCGACCTTTTCAAGGATGAAGTCCGTCGCATGGGCCTTGAACTCGGACTGCCGGACGTCATGATCTGGAGACATCCGTTTCCTGGTCCTGGCCTGGCAGTCCGCTGTCTGGGCGAAGTGACTGAAGAGCGTTTACGCGTGATTCGTGAGGCCGATGCGATTCTGATCGAAGAATTGCATCTCGCCGGAATCTATCGCGATATCCAGCAGGCGTTTGTTGTGTTGCTTCCAGTGCAGTCTGTCGGCGTGATGGGTGATGATCGCACGTACGAAAACGTGGCAGCAATTCGAGCCATTCAGTCGGAAGATTTCATGACGGCAGACTGGTATCAGTTTCCCTACGAGATCCTGGCAAAGATCTCAACACGAATTATCAATTCTGTCCGGGGCATAAATCGAGTGGTTTATGACGTCAGTTCCAAACCGCCAGCGACGATTGAATGGGAGTAATGCAATCAAGACCATTCTGCTCATGCGACATGCGAAAGCAGCAGCCGAACAACCGCACGAATCGGATTTCCAACGTTGCCTGACCGAAGACGGAATCCGCACAGCCTCGGAAACCGCAGCGACATTGCTCAGCCACGGAATTCGCATCGATCGCATCATCTCGTCGGCCGCCGAGAGGACTCGGCAAACTGCGGATCTGATCACTGAAGGAATGCAGCTCACGCCAGCTCGGATGGATCTGGATGAATTGTATCTGGCCCCTGCAAAGAAGTTTGAAAAGGCGATCTGCGACTGTCCGGTTGAAGACGAGTCGTCGGTTTTGGTTGTCGGCCACAATCCGGGCATTGCCGGACTGATTTGCGATTGGGCGGACCAAAGTCTGTCGGTTGCACCGGCCACGGTTGCTGTTTTCGAATCCTCCGCCGATACTTGGCATGACGTACGACGGACCAAAGTGCATATTCCGAAACTGGTCTGTCTGCTACAGCATGGCAAAGTCGCATGGCCGCGCGATGCAACAAACAGTGACCCGGAATTGCTTGAGTAGTTATGACACCCGACTCGCCACCCTCTCCAGAATTCTCTGACGAACTTGTGGCACTCGTGGCGCTATCGCTCGCAGCCGGGATCGGACCGAAACTGCAGTCCGCTCTGCTGGAACAGTTCGGCACGGCCTGCGAAACTCTGTCGCAGACAAAAGACGTGCTGCTGACAGTCAACGGCATAGGCCCAAAAACGGCAACGTCGATCGGGAATAAAGATCTACTTGACGAAGCCCGCCTGTTATTGACGGAATGCCACGCTCTGCAGGTGGATGTGCTGGATCAGAAGCATCGCGACTACCCGCAACGGCTGCGAGAAATCTGTGATTCACCGACCGTCCTGTACCGTAAAGGCGTGTTGCTGCCACAGGATGAACTGGCCATCGGCATCGTCGGTTCGCGGCGCTGCACGGCTTACGGTCGCAGGCAGGCCGAACGCATGGCTGCTGCGCTTTCCCGAGCAGGTTTTACCATCGTGAGCGGTCTGGCACGCGGGATCGACGCGGCCGCACATCGTGGTGCGTTGAAATCCGGAGGCCGTACGCTGGCGATCATGGCCAGCGGTGTGAAGACAATCTATCCGCCCGAACACAAAGACCTTGCCGAAGAGATTTCTCAGCAAGGAGCGCTGTTGAGCGAAATGCCGCTCGATCAGCGTCCTCTGCCGGGGCTGTTTCCGCAACGCAATCGCATCATCAGTGGAATCTGTCTCGGGGTGATTGTGGTCGAAGCCACCCGCAGTTCCGGTGCGTTGTATACAGCAAGACATGCACTGGAACAGGGGCGAGAAGTTTTCGCGCTGCCGGGGCCGGTCGATAGTCTGGCAAGTGAAGGTTGCCATGAGCTGATTCGCGACGGTGTGACACTTGTGAGGAATGTTGATGATGTGCTGAGCGAACTTGGTCCGCTGCCAGTGCCATCCACTCAGTCCGCGAGCGTCACGATTCATTCCCCGCGCGAATTGGTACTGACCGTGCAGGAAACCGAAGTCCTGAATCAGATCAGTTCACAGCCGACGGGAATCGACGAGATCCTGCGTGCCTGCAAGATGGAATCGTCCCGGGTCCTCGCGACACTGACCATGCTGGAAATGCGACGCCTGATCCGTCGACTACCCGGAAACTCGTACGTCCGTCACGATTAAAAGCACTACTTTCAGGTAAGAACATGAGAGGCAAGAAAATTGAACTCAGCCTGTTCCCAATCTTAGCCAAAATTTTCTTGCCCACCGCGAACTGGACCTGAGTGTTCAGTGGCGAGTGTTCAGCAGGCACAAGTCAGCAAACGAACGATGCCTCGCCTGGGAAGATGGGGAACAGTCGCTCGAATCAGAATCGGTATGACGATCGAGTTGAGCACGGTGAAAAGGCCGGGTGGCTTGCTCCGATTGCCCTTGAGCCGTCTCGAAAGAAGGTTTGCGAGAAGTCGACAACCCCTCGAGCCAGCAAGAAAGGCTGCCTGTCGATGACTCTGGACCAGTACTTGAAACTATTGGACTGGACCGACCGCCAGATCCGCAAAGACAAGGCAGGCAGAATCCCGGAGGATTGTGCTCCGATCCTTGAACGTCTGGAATACAATGCCGAAACCTGGCTGGATTTCGTAAAGAACTTCCGCAAACGCTTCCGCAACGAAGCTGGTTTGTTGCCGTCAATCAGGGCGTTCCGCTCAAAGCGTGGCGAGAAACGATCTCAGACTGCAGGCGTCTGAGCGACAGCGAGACTTTCATGAGTGTGGCACATCTTCCCTTTGAATATATTCCGGGTGGGTGGCACCCCTTTTTCGTAGGTGGCACCCATTTTTCGTATCCCAGGCTCTCGCCGTCAAGCACCTGCCGCGGTTTGGGCGCACCGGCGAGTTCAAGCATCGTCGGGAAAATATCGACATGAATGGTCGGCACGTTGCATGTCGAGCCGGCCTGAGTGACGCCCGGCCAGCGGACGACGAAGGGCTCGCGCGCACCACCTTCATAGAGGCTGCCCTTGCCGCTGCGAAGCGGAGCGTTGTCGGTGATGTCGCCAGCCTTTTTGAGGCCTTCGCGCTCGTAGCCTCCCTGGTAATGATGAGTACCGTGTTTTCGGCCAGCTTCAGATCGTCGAGCGTCTGCATCACGCGGCCCACGCTTTCATCTACCGAATAAGTGCTTGCCCATTCTGGCAATGGCTTCATCGAAGCCGCGCTTGCCGGGCCGGCGGTCGCCCTGTTGACCGATATGCCATTTGCCGAACATGCCGGTCACGTAACCGGCGGCCTTGAGCTGTTTCGCGATGATGTCGCGGTCAAGCGGCAATTCCGTAACCTTGTCCACGGGCCGCAGCGAGCGATTGCTCCCGTCGAAGCGATCCGTCGCACCGACCGGGTAGACACCCGTGCGAGCGCCGTATTGGCCGCTCATCAACGCGGCACGAGTGGGCGTACAGTTCTGGCAATGATGACTCAGCCCCGGCGATGAAGGCGACGAGTCCAGATTTCATGCGACAGATTCCTTGAGTGCTTTCATTCTTTCGCGACATCGTGGCTTCGACGCGCGCGAGTCTAACGCATCGCAGCAAATTCCATAGCGAGTGCTTCCGCAGATGTTCAGTCATCGTAGGAATGCGCTGCCGCTATTGTCTCGTTAGTGGCGGCCGATACGAAGATGCTCCGGAGTTTTGATCTCAGAGTCGGACGGCTCAGACCCAGAATCTCCGACGCCCGCGATTGCATGCCGTTGGCCAGGCTCATCGCCTGCATCACGACCAAATGGTCAAATCGTTGAACCGCTCTGCGATACGCGTCCGGTCGTTCTTCAGACAGCGTCTGCTCCACAAATCGACCAAGCTCCTGCCAGGTATCCATGGTTGGGGCGGGCGCTGCTGTGTTCGGAAGCAGATCCTCAAAGACCTCAAGTCGATTCTCCAAAGGCAGGAACTCGGGGAGCAATGTTGGCCCGGTGGAAGCGATCAGTGCTTCCCGAATTACGCTCTGGAGTTCTCTGACATTGCCTGGCCATCGATGTGCCTGCAGCTTCTCCAAAGCTTCCGGGGCAATAGACTGCACAGATGTTCGTAACTGCTGGTTGAAGCGAAACATCAGGTAGTGAGCGAGTTCGGGTACATCTTCTGGTCGATCCCGCAGCGGAGGAAGTGTGATGGTGACACCACGCAGCCGATAGTAAAGGTCCTGACGGAATCTTCCATCCGTGATCATGGTTTCTACCAGCTGGTTCGTCGCCGCGATCACGCGCACATCGACTGTCAGCGTTTCATTTCCGCCGACGCGTTGAAACTGTCCATCCTGCAGCAACCGGAGAATCCGGGCCTGGGTCGCGAGCGGCATGTCTCCAACTTCATCAAGGAGAATAGTTCCCCGATGACACTGCTCAAACTTCCCGATGCGCCGATGATCTGCCCCGGTAAAGGCTCCTTTTTCGTGCCCGAACAGTTCGCTCTCCAACAGCATTTCGGGAATGGCAGCGCAATTGATCGCCAGGAAAGGTGCCTGGCTTCGGCGACTGTGCTGGTAGATCGCCCGGGCGATCAGTTCCTTGCCGGTGCCGCTTTCTCCAAGGATCAAGACATTTACGTCCTGTGGAGCAACTCGGCCAATTTGTTTGCAGACAGACTGCATGGCTGGTCCACTGCCAATCAATCGGTCTGATCTTGCGTCATTCGGCGACGGGAGATCAATTGCCGCCGGCATATACATTTGGCGACAGATCTTTCGTGCCTGTTCCACAGTGGAGGAGAGTTCATCGAGATCCAGTGGTTTGACCAGATAGTCGTACGCTCCCAGTTTCATCGTCTCAATCGCTGTTTCGGTGGTCCCATGTCCGGTGATGAAGATTACAAGAACTCGCGGATTAATGAGACGCAGTTGTTCAAACACATCCAGTCCGGAAGTGGACCCCAGTCGGATATCCAGCATCACAATCGGCGGGCATTCTTTCTCCATCAGGTGCAGACCTTCTTCTGGATTAGCGGCCACGAAGACCTGCAGATCGTCCGACTGAAGAATCGACTGAATGGTGGACCGAATGCCGGCTTCGTCATCGATCAGGAGCAGCTTTTCCATGGTGTTATGACTTTCCCTGTACTTCAGAGCGAGGACCGAGCGGCAGTTCCACAATAAACATTGCGCCGCAGCCCGGTAGATTTTCAGCGGAGATTGTGCCGTTGTGTTCAGTCACGATTCGACGCGAGATCGCGAGACCCAGTCCGGTGCCCCGTTCCTTCGTGGTTGCAAACGGTTCGAAGAGTCGCGTTAAAACTTCGGACGCAATTCCCTCGCCATTATCCTTCACCACGACGCGCGCGACGTTGCCATCACCGCATGGCTCCGCGACGATCGTCATTTGGCCAACGCCCGGCATGGCCTCGATGGAGTTCAGGAACAGGTTGACAAACACCTGATTCAGTTGCTCGGCATCGCCATTCATCATGAGAGGCGTGGAGGAGATCGTCATCAGTAACTCAATGCGTTCCTGCTTCAACCGCCCCTCGACCAGATTGATGCTTCTGCGCAGCGTGTCGCGAAGATCATGTTGAACCCGATTGAGCGTCGGGGTTCGGGAGAAATCGAGCAATCCCTGGATCGTGCCTTCCATCCGCCCCACTTCTTCAAGGATCAGCTGCAGTTGAGGTGCCTCGATCCTGAATCCATTGGCGCGTTTTGATACATGCTGCAGCAGCAGTTTCACGGACGTCAGCGGATTGCGAAGCTCATGCGCCACGCCTGCGGCAAGTTCGCCCACCGCAGCCAGACGTTCAGACTGAATGACTTCTCTGCGAGCTGATTGCAGCTCAAGTCCCACACTTCGCAGTCGTTCTACCACCCGCTCTGCCTGGCGTCGGACATCTTCAATGGAGCTTTCCTTCGTAATGCTGACTCTCAATCCCTGTGTTTCGTCGGCTGACGCAGATTCGTTGAGTGTGACAGCAATCTCAGTCACTGAACTTTGCAGCCGTCGCGCGACACGCCAGCCGAGATAGATTCCGATCAGTGGTCCCAGCAGAAGCATCAACATCCGGGTGACGAGCACCAATGAGTGCGTCTCGGCCAGCCGAGATCGGGCGACCGCAATCAGTTCATCGTTGATCTTTCGCAGTCGTACGGCATTCGTGGACAACTTCTCGGCGAGTTCTCGAATCTTCTGACCACTGGCTTTGCTGCGCTCCTCCGTGGTGAGGCTGATGCTGAGTTCTGTATTGATGGCATTGCCTATTTGTTCAACCGCCAGGCGCAGATCTTCTGCCGTCTCTTTCTCCTGAGGTGTGCGTGCGCTGAGACTTGCCTCATGCCCAAGGTTCTCCAATTCTGACTGACAACTCTCCAATTGGGCCTGGAACCTGGCGGTGTCGAGATATGCATCATCCCACGAAGCCAAAATCTTCCATCCAATCAACTCCAGGGAATGTGCCGCAGAGATCGAAGTCAGGTTTTCAGAAAACACCCGATCATAGGAAGTTTCGACCCACCGCAGATAAATTGTGGTTCCGATGCTCATGACAATCCAGAATCCTACCACAAGCAATACGGGTGCCAGGACCTGAACCTGCCATGGAGGTTTGCCGGTGATGAGCTTTCGAAATTGTTCTGACGCACGCACGCAACGATGTTCCTTGAATCCAGAAAGGTCAGCGGGTGATGACACCGCAATTTGAATGCCAACCCAGGACTCAGAGTACCGGCGAGATCTGCCGGTTTCCGAGGCCGTGGAGCTGAGACTGAACGTTCATTTCCGTCGGATACCGAAACTGTCTTTCATCGCAATGAAAGATTTTTTCCAGTTGGCGCGAGAGCAGATCGTTCCGAGAACTGTCTCCGCAAACTGTAACCAGCGGACCTGTTTCGAGTTACCTCAATTCCTGCAACCTGGCGCGCAGATTGCAATTCTTTGGACAGACCCAGAGTTTTGTCGAGGGAACTGAGGTGCCATCATGCGGCCATTTGTGCTTGTAGGAAGTTCATCGCCTTATCGGGAGTCTCGGTATGGGCTAATCCTGGAACGCCATGGATTCGACGTTTGTGTGGTTCCAGGCGGTGTGGAATGCATAGAAGTACTCAGGAAAAGAGTGCCCAATGTGATGCTTCTCGAATGTTCATTGCTTTGGGGTGGGGCCGTGGGAGTGCTGGAGATCCGGGCAGAGGATCCCGTGATGAGCAGGATTCCTGTCGTGCTGCTGTCGAACGACGGCGTTTCAGCAGACGCCTATCACCTGGCAAGGTTCAGGATCGCCGGCTTCTTCGGCAGAATACCTTCTGGATACGAACTTGTCTCGGTGATCAAGAGTGCATTGCAGTCCATAGAACAGGCCGTCGTCGCGGATTCTGCTCAGGATGAAGCGGCATTCAACTAAGGATCGCTCGATAAATAACTGTCCGATATGAAGTGAGCGGCAAGGCGCTAGCCGCCGGTATACTGCAGTCCATATCATCGGCGGCTAGCGCCTTGCCGCTCACTTATTGATCGAGCGATCCTAACATCAGAACCAGAGTCATCGCAGGATGAACGCCGTGAGGTCAAAGTGCCATACGAACGATTCGTTATGCATCTCCTTCCGGATTGTTCGGAAACGGCAGATCGGTTCAGTTGCGTTCTACCTGCCTGAATTTATTTTCGACCTCTGAAAGTGAAATTCCATGGTGCCGCGAACGATTGCTGACTCATTTTCAATCGACTTGTACTGCGCCTGTCTGAATTTGCCACTTGCAGCGGAACTCACGGACCACCGCGAAGGGAATCGCTCTATGAATCCTGAAACATCGACCGCTCGCCTCTCATCCAGATCGCGAGATATCACACGGCCGAGCGGAAAGCCCGGATACGTCCTGCCGCGGCTCCTGTGGATGGCCATCGGACCGGGGCTGATCATGATCCTGTCTGTGCTGAAACTGGAATTACGTTCCAATCAGACCGGGTCAATTGATGTGGCATTTCTGGCTGTAGCATGCGGCATCCTGCTGATTCGTTGGGGTACCTGGTTCGCTGGTGACGAGTGCGATTCCTTTGGGCGCAAAACGAGCGTTCAGAACCTGCTTGGATTCACCGGACTTGTGCTGGTGTCAGCGTGCGGCATCTGGGCTCTGACAAACCTGGTCGTGACTCTACAGGTCGCCTCGTAACCCAAAGGTATCGGATCAGCCGACCAGCGGCAGGATCTCCAGGAGACTCCCGGAGAGTACGTGCTGGGCCGACATTCGAACTGCGTCGGTCTTCGGTTCGAACGCAACCGAGATTCCTGCGGCGGCCAACATGCAGGCGTCAGGTTCACCATCACCAACGGCAAGCACATGTTCAGCTACAAGCCCAAGCTGATCGCACAGATGCAGCAGCACGTTTTGTTTGCAAAGATTGTGTTTTTGACAGCCGCTCGGATGAGCCATAGCGGGGCACAGGGTAATTTCGCCGCTCGCAATCCCTCTGCGAAACTTCATCAGATGGGCAATGCTGAAGTCAGCAAAAACGCGACGTCGCACGATCTCCGTCGCTACGAAAAAGCTATCGCTGACAACCCCGACTCGATAGCCCTTCTTTCGAAGTCCAACGACCACTTCAGCCGCTCCTGGTGTCAGTGGCATGCAGCGCGCAACTTCCTCGAACACTTCCTTCGGGATTCCTGCAAACAAGGCTGCGATTCTGCGCGTTCGTTCGTCCGCAGGAATATCGTGCCGGTCAAGCAACTCCCCGAGGTCAACAACCTTGTTCGTTCGTTGAGCCAGATTCACAGCGAATCGTCCTTTGAGGAGCGTTCCGTCCATGTCGAACAGCGCCAGTCTCGCCGGACGCCCTTCTGCATGAAGCAGTTGACTCAGTTCTGACTGCGATTGTCGCTCAATTTCCGCCACTTCCCGAATCTGCTGCACGTCAAGACGGCCATACCGGCCGGCTCGATCAAGAATGACCCGCACCACCTGACGCGCCATATCACCCAGCGCCTCAAGCGTCTGACTGTCATGCTGTATATGTCCGATATCGACCTGTTCCACAGAAACACCTGACATTGCGACATCCAGCAGTAAGCCCACATCGACACCGTAGTCCGATTCGAAACGCACATTTCGCAACACAGATTTTCGCGCCGCGATGATTCCGCCGAGGGGTTGTTCCACATGATTGAGTTCCGGAAAAAACGTCTTCAGCAGCGGCCGAGCCGTGAGGATCGTGACTCGTCCGGCGCTGCGTGTGAATCTGGCTTTGACGAAACCGGTCTTGTTCTGCAGGATCGGTTCCGTCAGTCGCGTAATCAGATCGTCGTGCAGTTCCGTCAGATCGCCGTCGAGATAGACGAGCACATCATTCTGGGCCACCCAGGCACCGTCTTCCATGGAGGCACCTTTCCCCATCAGCGTACTGGTGACAACTTTCGCGCCCGCCTCGATCGCAAGTTGCGGCGTTCCGTCAGTTGACCCATCATCCACAACGATGACTTCGGTCACACCCGGTGCTCTGCGAGCGAACTCAATCACAGAGCTTACGGTGGGATATTCATTGAGAACCGGAATAATGACGGTGATCATGTTATGTATTTCCCTGAGACCTGAAGAATCTTCTGCCGACCAGCGATGCTTCACCGCAACAGAACAGCATGCGAACTTTGGACTATGAAGGAAGAACATCACCCACAATGACCGACGAATCTGATACCGATCCCCTCCCAGCAGGAACATCGGACGTGCTTTCTGCAGTTTCGGGAAGAATCAGGCTCACGACCAATTGGCCAGCCCTTGGATTGATTTTTGAATCCGCAGCCAGAACCTGTATACGAGCGCCATCGAGCAGAAACAGCGGATACACTCGGTCGCCGTAATGAGCGTGAAACGCATCCAGTGTGAAGACCTCACTGAATCGAGTGGCTTTGATCACCGCTCCCTGATCCTGTGCCGAATCCATGAATTCGTAGGTGAGGCGGGGATTGAACAGAGTTCGGCCGGTCAGTCGGTTTTGCCAGGTTGTTTCCAGACGAGAACTGGCTTCGCCCCGTGAAAGCTGCAACACATTGCTTGCTCCGAAGAGCTCACGAAATCGAGCCGCCGCAAGCGTGTTGATGAATCCGGAAATGGAACCAGCGAGACAGCCGATCGTCAGCAAGAGCAATATCGCCGGAATGCGAAGTCTCCACGCCAGCCACTGACCGCCCACGCCGAGTACAATAATGGCCGCCAGCATTCGCATCAGTTGGTCTGAGTGTTCCATAGGTGCATTCGTGCCTTTCAAGAAAACTACGTGAACACCTGCACGTTACTCAGTTCTTCCCGGTTTACTTCAGCCCGTTCGGCCCACGATGCGCATCCTATGCCAATACGACTGAAATCGCGATCTGTCCGTATCACTTTGCCTGGCCCACCTGATTTGTATCAGTTCGCACTGAACAGACCCTCTCGGTGGCAAATGTCTTTCCTTCACCGGCAAGTTCCTTTGTGCAGACTACTCAGTTAAAACCAATCAAACACTCTTAACCCACTCTCTGAAAACCACTTATGTCGATCTCCGCCAGTTTTCGCACCTTGGCGGAACGCCAGTTGCGTGGAACGTTCTGGTCGACAACGGAACGTACCTGTCATTTCGTAATTCACATCCAGTGGTCGCGATTGGCGAAAGAGTGGTTAAGGGGATCCCAGTGACTGAATACAGATTCGCCGACGGAAACATGATCAATGGTCGCGTGCTGTACAATTACGGCAAACTCTATAGCGGCGTATATCCGATGGATGAGCCTGATTGTCTGCGGGCTGAATCCTTTCTTCCGCGTATCGCAATGATCTCAACGCACGGTTATGTCGCGGCACATCCACCGCTTGGAGCGGCAGATACCGGCGGACAGGTAGTTTACGTGCTGGAGCTGTCAAAGAAACTGGCACAGCTGGGGTACGAAGTCGATATCTGGACAAGGCAGTTTGAAGATCAGTTGGAATTGGAATACGTTTGTGATCATGTACGGATCATTCGTGTTCCGTGTGGCGGGAAGAAATTCATTCCCAAGGAATATCTCTGCGACTCACTGTCGCGATGGTCGGCCAATGCTCTTCGATTCATCAACCGACATGGACTCAATTATGAGTTCATCAACAGCCATTATTGGGACGCCGGTATTGTTGGTCAGCAACTGAGCGAATTGCTGAACGTACCCCATGTGCATACTCCCCATTCTGTGGGAATCTGGAAGATGCGTCAGATGGAGTCCGACTATCCAGGTGATGCGGCAAACTTTGAAACGCAGTACAACTTCACTGCACGAATTCTCTGTGAACGACTCCTTTACAGCGATGCCAGTCTGGTAATCGCAACAACGCCTCCGCAGCTCGATCTGCTGGTTGAATACTACCACGCGTCAGCCGAAAACTGCCGGATGATCCCGCCGGGCTACGACGACAATCGGTTCTTCCCTGTTGGTGACGGCAGCCGAAATGCCATACGTAATCGCCTTGGTTTTACAGGTAAGGTTGTCCTTGCCGTCGGTCGTCTGGCGCGTAACAAAGGCTACGATCTTCTGATTGAGGGATTCTCGGTACTGGCCGAACGGGAGCCGGAAGCCGTCCTTCACCTTGCAGTCGGCGGCACGAATCCCACGCTGTTCGAGCAGACATTGTTGGGCGAGCTGAAATCGCTGGTTGCCCGCCTGGATCTCGAGGATCGCGTCCAATTTGGAAGCTTTATTCCCGATGAGCAGTTGCCGGATTTTTATCGAGCAGCGGATTTGTTTGTACTCGCCAGTCGTTATGAGCCCTTTGGAATGACCGCCATTGAAGCCATGGCATCGGGCACACCCACGGTCGTCACGATTCATGGTGGACTTCATCGCGCCCTGACATTCGGTCGACACGCGATCTTCGCCGATCCGCTGGACAAGGAGGACCTCGGAATATCCATGATGAAGGTTCTGAGATATCCAAATCTGCGAGCCCGAATGGCGCGCATGGGGGCTCATAAGGCGAGAAGTCTGTTCACATGGACCGGAATCGCGCAGCAGCTTATTGCGATTGTGGAAGATCGTCCGAGCGTTGCGTTTGTGAATGCAGAAACTGCATGGGATGAACCCTGGGTTGATGCGGATTGAGTGCCGCGTGCGGCGTGGTTTGCAGGTGGATCATTGCTCGTCCGGCGATCGCTTTCTCCGCACGCGAGAATGAAGCCTGCGGATGCATCGAGTTGGCACTTCACGGGCTGTCGGAACCGCACAGTGGCGGCAGTCGATTACAGGAAGATTCATGGATTTAGTACAGCCATTTACATCGTCACAGGTCAGGATGTTCTGTTCGGACCTTGATGGCACACTCATCGGCAATCCAGAAGCCACTCGACGATTCAAGCATGCCTGGGAGAGACTGCCCGCACGATCTCGCCCGCTGCTGGTTTACACCAGCGGACGACTCGTGCAGGACGTGATCGACCTGCTGGCAACTCAGGTTCTTCCGTGGCCGGATTTTATCATTGGCGGCGTTGGTACGCAGATTTACGACGGGCGTCAAAAGCGTCCGTTGACTGTCTACAGTCAACAATTTCAGGAAGACTGGCCGATTGAAAAAATTGAGTCGATTGTCAGCGTGTTCCCTGGCGTAAGTCGCCAGCCGCCGCAATTTCTGCATCGCTACAAGTCCAGCTGGTATCTGGAAGGAGCGACTCCCGAAACTATTGCATCTCTTGAGGAACAACTGGCTGATGCGGGTTTGAAGGTGTGTGTTGTGTATTCGAGCATGCGAGATCTGGATATTCTGGCAGCCACTTCCAATAAAGGCGGAGCATTGGACTGGCTGTGCCGGAGACTTGCTGTTCCCCTCTGTGATGTGCTGGTCGCAGGCGATACAGGCAACGATGCCAGCCTGTTTCTGCTGCCGAACGTGCGGGGCATCGTTGTAGAAAACGCACAGCCAGAACTTATTGAAGCCGTGGTGAAGATTCCCACGTTCAATGCGACGAAAGTCATGGCCGATGGAGTGCTGGAAGGGTTACTTCATTTTCACGTCATTCCCTCGGCACCCCAGCCTGCGGAATCAGCGTTGAGTGCCGAGCAAATGGACCCGACTCTGCGAATGCTGTTTACTGAATCGGCGCTCGGATCGCTGACTTCCGTAGAGCGTGAGTTGATTGCCACTGGCTATCGCGAGGCTCTGGCCGTGATAAGGAAGAATATTACTCCACTGGGATTCTCTGCCTGCTCTCTGGAAGACAACGAAGTGACCGGAACGGATGCCAACTACCGCAGCGTCTGGGCTCGGGACGGATCGATCACGATCATCGGAACCATGGAACTGAACGATCCCGACATTCGCATCGCACAAAAAGCAACGCTCAGAACTCTTTTTGACCATCTTGCACCCAACGGTCAAATGCCAGCCAATGTACGGATTGATGACGGCGTGCCCGACTACAGCGGTGTCGGCGGGATCTGTTCCATCGACAGCGCTATGTGGGCGATTGTGGCGTTTCATGCGTGGGTACGAAAAACGAATGACATCGCATTCCTCGTGGAGTATTCAGACCGCCTTCAGAACGTGATGGATTGGCTCGGAGCGCTCGACAGCAACAACGATCTGTTACTGGAGATTCCGGAAGCCGGCGACTGGACCGATCTCTTTGGCCGAAGTTACCACATTCTCTATGACGAGATTCTCTGGTATCGAGCTAACGTGTCCTACGGTCGTCTGCTCGAACTACAAACGGAATTCGACGCAGCGTCAGAGTGTCTTCGCCGATCTCAGGCGATCCGCAACAAGATCCTTGCGACTTTTTGGCCATCGACGAAAACGGCGAGCGGATCGGCCGAAAAATTCCTCTTTGCACAACAGCAGGCGGCAGTGGGCGATGCCAGCTATCTCCTCGCAGAAGTCACGCCATTCAGCTTCAACTGGCGTTGCGACGTCTTGAGCAACGTCCAGGCATTCATCTCCAATGTGCTCGATGCCGACCGGGCCAGGATTGCATTCAGGTTTATGTGGGGCGTCGGAGTGAATGAACCGTATCCAGTCGCAAATCTTTATCCTCCGGTTCAGGCAGGCGATCCTGACTGGCGACCTTATTATACGGTGAATCTGCTGAATCTGCCCGGGCACTACCACAACGGAGGAATCTGGCCATTCATCGGAGGCATGTGGGTTCGATTCATTCATCGACTTGGACTTTACGAAGTCGCGTGCCGAGAACTTCTCAAACTGGCGCAACTCAACCGTCTTGGGAAGAACCAGGAATGGGAATTCAATGAGTGGGTTCATAGTCGAACGGGACGTCCCATGGGTAAATGTTTTCAGGCGTGGTCCGCTTCATCGTACATCCATGCATGTCAGGAGTTGCAGTTGAGCGCAGATCAGTTACCTTCCGAATGACAGTGCGTCAGGCCGGTCACGATCACAACTCGAACTGAGTTTTCCGTCTGACCTGACGTGCGGTTCCATGATTGAACCCCAACAGCGGAGACTTTGAAAGAGATTCATGGACATCCTGAGTAGCGTTGTCCAGTTTGCAGTCTGTGCAGCGATCATCGTTGTCGCGGGCACTCACCTGGCAAAATGTGCGGACGCGATCGCTGAAATCACAAAACTCGGTCGACTGTTGATTGGGAGTGTGCTCCTGGCAGGAGCAACTTCGCTGCCAGAGCTGACTGTCGATATTTCTGCAATTCGCCTGGGAGCGCCTGACCTGGCGATCGGCGATTTGTTCGGAAGCTGCCTGGCCAATCTGCTGATTCTGGCCGTGCTGGATCTCATGCAGCGATCATCCGGCGGAATGTTGTCCCGCCGCGCTGCTCGGCATGCATTGTCCGGCAGCATGAGTGTGGCGCTCATCACGGTTGCGGGCCTGGCATTGCTCACCGCACCTTTGATTGGAAATGTCACGTTCCTTGGTATCAGCCCTGGTCTATGGGTGCTTGCGGCAGTTTACGTCGGCGGTATCAGAATTGTATATCTTGATCAGCGAGTGTCATCGGCGGAAGTGACGCTCGAATCGCACAAAGGTGCCGAACCGACGGGGTCACTCTCGAAGGCTGTCCTGGGCTTCATTGCAGCAGCGGCAGTGATTCTGATCGTGGGCCCGTTCATGGCTCATTCGGCGGAACAGTTCGCAAAAGCAACGGGCTTGGGGCGAACCTTTGTTGGCACGACACTCGTCGCCTTCAGCACATCGTTGCCGGAATTCGTTGCATCGCTGGCAGCCATCCGGATGGGTGCCTACGACCTTGCCATCGGAAACATTTTTGGCAGCAATGCTTTCAACATGATGCTGCTGGTTCCCCTGGACGTTGTGCAGCCAGGATCATTGATGGCTGTCGTATCTGCGGGCCATGGCATCACGTGTCTCTCCTCAATCCTGGCGACGCAAACGGTTATTCTGGGACAGCTCTATAATGTCGAAGGACGTTGCCGATTCATTGACCCGGATGCATGGCTGGTCATTGCCATTGTCACTGGGGCATTGGCACTGGTCTATTACACCCAGTAGACCGGGCCGAAGTTCAAAGCCTCAATTGTCGAGCGGCATCATGCAAGTCAAGCTGTGTGACAGACTCACGCATGAACCGATCACCGCAGAAGTCACGACTCTGACGGATTGCCATTTCGCGGATCTGAATTCTACCTGGCCGTTGGCGTTTCGGGGGCGACACCAGCTGGGAGAGCGGGATGAAGACTCGTTGATGTGGACCCCGAGCGCGGGAAGCGTTGGCCATTTAGTCCACAGCGAGCGTTTGCGGTCGTTCGCCCTGATCGCAGAAGACAAGATACAAGGCGTGCTGCTCCTGCACGTCCAGACTCAGTTGAGCCGACTGGAACCTGAACATGCGCTGGTTTATGTGCGTTATTTGGCCACAGCCCCGTGGAACCGTCACGACAAGAATCGTCCGGGCCAAATCCGCGGTGTCGGTACGCTGCTGATGGCCTATGCCGTGCGAAGGAGCCGCGACGAGGGATGTGGTGGTCGCCTTGGACTGCATTCATTACGAGGCTCGGACGATTTCTACCTCTTACTGGGGCTTGAAAACCTGGGACTCGATGCCGCCCGTCGTGGCATGAACTACTTCGAGTTGCGCAGCTCAAGGGCAGCAGATTTCTGAGGAGAGCTTCAGCCGAATTGTAACTGTCAGCCGGCGACAGGGCATCATGGGGATTTTGACTTTGGCCGTTCGGGTCAGATGGAAGTCCTCGTCTGTGGTGGACTGCCCGTTGAACTGTTCAGCCCAATTCCCGTGAAAGTAGACAGCATTCGTCAGGATATCGACCCGCGTTCCGGCACGGAAAGTCCCATCGGCCGGGCGCTCATGATCGGGAACCGCTAAGTAATACGCAGTCTCTTGTGCGATCAAGTGCTGGAGTTCCGGGGCTGGTGCCAAATTGTTTTTGCGAACATCCTGCACGGGCGGTTTGCCTGGCGTCCTGCTGATTTCTGAAATATGACGATTCACTTCGAGAGCCGGGCTACAACCAATTCAGAGGCTACTGAACAAGACGAATATGGAATAAGTTTTTTGAGTAGGTCCTTTCCGGCAGACTCATCATTACCC
>Ga0105046_10004818_pt1 | contig 21443 bp, 21 predicted proteins | sample MAT03_FD_78385 | JGI IMG/M metagenome (GOLD analysis project Ga0105046, IMG submission 78385) | Freshwater microbial communities from Lake Fryxell liftoff mats and glacier meltwater in Antarctica - MAT-03 (megahit assembly) | ecosystem: Environmental > Aquatic > Freshwater > Ice > Liftoff...
AAAAGCGGCATCCGTTGGTGCAAAAACGGTGAAAGGCCCATTGCCTTGCAAAGTTTCTACCAAGCCGGCAGCTTTTACTGCGGCAGCAAGTGTTTTGGCATCTGTTGCGGCAATTGCAACAATATCTTTAGTCATTACATCTTCCATTTTATATTTAATTTATGCAGAGAATGAATTTTCCCTGCGGTGCAAAGTTCAGTTTAATCGATAGTAGAATTGTTACATAACTTAGTAATAAAGTTACATCATTCAATATTTATTTTAATAAATATCAAATCAAAAAAAGCCGATAAACGGGAATCGAAATTAATTTCGATTCCCGTCCTGCAAACCTTTATATTTGAAAGGAACGAGACAGTCTCTTATCGTTACCTGCTGACAGCATTTTATATTTTTTATTTGCTTTCTTCTTGTTTTACAAGTTTGTTGTAAACTCCCATGATTAAAATTGGGGCTACCCATTGCCCTACAAACGATGAGTTTTTATCGTTGCCCATACATTTAAATGCTAATGAAACTGCTGCTGCACCAATGGCTGTAAACAAAAATATGTCTGACGGCATTTTTACAGTTTGTTTTTCAATTGCCTTAGTTAGCATGTCTTCCTTTGTTGTTGAATTTTCCATTTTTTTTATTTATTGATGAATTTAATTGATTATTTATTGATGTTTTATTGATGCGATAACTGATGAACTTGATGCTTTAATTTTATTTCTCCATTTCATCCATGCTCCTGTACTCCACAACACTAATGCTATAAGAAGCGGTTGAAATGGCAATCGTAACCAGAGCAGTAAATCGGAATTTAAACCAAAAGCATCTTTGTGGTTTACTAATTGAGCAATATTGCCCGGAAAAACTGCACATAAAAAGAGTGCAACTATCCAACCAACAGTGGTTCGTTGTTTTGATAAAAAAAGCAATGAGGCACCTAAAATTATTTCTACCACTCCTGATAAAAGCACAACCATATCCGCTTGCATGGGCAACCAATTGGGCACTTGTGCTAAAAACGCTGTTCGCATAAAAGTAAGATGTCCGGTACCGGTAAAAATCAAAAAGATTCCTAGTAGTGTTCTTGCTATTGTTTGATCTTTTGTTGGCTGTATAATTTTATTTTCCATAAATTTTATATTAACACATCAGGCTTTAAAACAGTAGCAAAATCAGCCAATGCATCAATAAATTTTTTTAAAAATGCTGTTGTTTTTTCATCAGTCAAATTTCCATCCTCATCAAATTTTGTATTTACCTGTGTTATCACTACCTCGGGAATATTCATAGTCATTGCATTTACCGCTACCAATATTTGACGCAAGTGATATTGTGCCCTTACGCCTCCCAACAAACTGGGGCTTGCACTTATAATGCCTACCGCTTTTTTATCAAATGGTTTTAAAGGATTTTTGGAAAGAAAATCAATTACATTTTTAAGCACTCCAGGAACAGAATAGTTGTATTCCGGTGTAACTATAATTACTCCATCGGAAGTTTTTATAGATGTACATAATTTTTCAACCGCTTCAGGAAATATTTTTTCATGCAAGTCAAAATTGTACATAGGTATATCTGCGATGGATATATGTTCAATAACAATATTTGCCCTTACAAGCTTTTGTGCCGCTTTTATCACCATCGTGTTAAAAGACTTTTTTCTTAAACTTCCAGAAATAGCTATAAAGTGATAGTTGTCCTTCATGATATAGTTTATTAATAAATTACTGTGCGGTGTAGCCACCATCAATGGCGTAGTATGAACCTGTTACAAAAGAAGATTGCGAAGAACTTAACCACAGTACCAATGCGGCCACCTCTTCGGCAGTACCTAACCTTCCTATGGGATGTAGTGCAGCCAATGTTTTCATTGTAGCCTTGTCTAATGTTTTAGTAAGCAAAGGAGTTACTATATAACCCGGGCCAACGGCATTGATGCGGATATTTTTATCGGCATAATCTAATGCAGCCGTTTTGGTAAGACCCACCACACCATGTTTTGCAGCAACATAGGCAGGTGAATTTTTTGTTCCAACTATTCCTAAAATGGAAGCCATGTTTACAATGCTGCCACCACCTGATTCTTCTAAAGCAGGAATTTGATAATGCATACCATAGAAAACACCAGAAAGATTTATACCAATTACTTTATCCCAGCCATCAATTGGATATTCGCCTGTGGCAGCAATGGGTCCTCCAATACCGGCATTGTTACATACTATATGCAAACCGCCAAAATGTTTTACAGTTTGCTCAACCAATAATTTGTGTTCCTCTGGCTTTGAAGTATCTGCTTTTATAAAAATGGCTTCACCACCTGCATTTTTAATTTGCAAAACAGTATCAATGCCGCCTTTTTCATCAATGTCACATACAACTACTTTTGCTTTTTCCAAAGCATACAGCAATGCAACTGCTTTACCAATACCTGAGCCTGCCCCAGTAACAATGGCAACTTTATTTTCTAAACTATTCATTTTAATTTTTATTGAGGGTTTATTATTTACAAATTAATTTTTCCATGGTCGCCTTCTGCATATTCTTTACCTGTAATAATAGCTTTCAATAAATTGAAAAGAACTACCATCTTGCTTGAACTGCTATCCCAATAATTTACTTCGTGAGGGATAACTTTTATAAGAGTCATATCAGGGTCGTCTAAACCAAGTGGAAACCATGCCTTCATAATGGTGCTCCACAACTCTTTCATTTTGCTTTTGTCGTTTACTAAAGTTGCTGTGCCATGGATCATTAAATAATTATTACTGCTTTCATTGGTAATGGCAATAGATACTTTTTTGCTTTCTTCAATTTCGTCAACTTTAGGTGAGGATGCCTTTGTAAAAAACCATATAGCGCCATCTTCATCAATTTTACTTATGCTCATTGGCCTGCCCGATAAATTTTCGACATTTTGCTCGTTTGTAATGAGCATACACACACGCACACCTTTTAGCATCTCCACTAACTTTTCTACTTGTTGATTTTTTATTTCTTTCATTTTTGTTTTATTTAAACTATTGGTAAAAAAATCAGGCCACAAAAGGGTGCATTGCAAACTTTCGCATCGGTCTCACCTTTAAATGGTTGTCTCACAAGTCGTCATTTGCCGGTATCGCGGCGTTTACGCCGCCGGTGAAAGGCCATTTATGGCCGTTTATATGCATAAAAATGGCCATAAATGGCCTTTCACCGGCGGCGTAAACGCAACGATACCATTACACGTTCTTTAGGGAAGAAAGCGAAAATTTGCAATGCACCCGCCACAAAAGTGTGTTATAGTCGGTTTAGAGTGGTTTAGAAGGGTTTAGATGGTTTAGAATGTTGATTGTGAATATGTTGCAATTCCGTTTCCTTCAAAACCACTTTGCGTTGGCTATAATTGTCTGGGGAAAGCGTTACACAATAAAGGGAAAAAGTTTCATCATCCACACTTTTCTCACCTCAGTACGGAGAACAGGATAGGTGGGATGGGCAGAATAAAATGTGAGGCAAATAGCATTGGGTGGTGTGCTGGCTTTGTCTCTCTTTTTATTTTGCGAAGGATAGCAAACACGGCTTGTCCGAAAAAATGTTCATTCAATGCTCGTCACTTTCAAGTTAGCATTGCCGCAATAGGGTTTCATCTAACGTTTTGCAGCTACCTTAAGGGCGGGACTTTTACCACAAAACTTGATTTGAAAAACTCACGTTTGATTACCCACAAAACTGTCTTTGGAATACCGAACCCCGCCTTTTGGGTAAGTGCTGTTACCTGCTGCCATGCTTTCCCACGAAAATGCGACTGTCGGGTTAAGAAATCTCATAAACATATCAATGCCCTGATTGTCATAAATGGGATTGAATATATCTTATGCCCCTTTTTTGTTCGCCGTGCGCAAGTAGACGCGGCCCTTGAGGCACGGCGAGTGGTTTAACCAGCTTCGTCGTGTCGCTCGTGAAGGCATAATGGGGCATACCATTAGACAAGCGGCGAGGCTGTGAAAAAAACGGCTCCAACAAGGCCATTACCGCAGCGCTCAGTACCTTTGAGGAACTGTCCGCCGGGAACCGATCGCACATGTCTTCCAATATCTTGTCGATATTGCTGTCGTGATAGTGAAAAAATTCACTCTCGCTCAACTCGACCGGACATCGAGCCGCTTCTTGCGCCGAAAGGCCCATCACCAATCATTGTGTGTGTTAACCCCCCACCCCCAACACCCCCATCACCCCCTCCGCAGCCACCCTACCCGTCTCCGCCGCCCCATTCATAAACCCCTGAAAATCCCCACTACAATGCTCCCCCGCAAAATACATATTCCCCACCGGCTCCGCTTCTTTACCGGAAATGCTCATCCACTGCCCCGGTTTATAACAGGCGTAACTGCCTTTGGTAAATTCATGCTCGGTCCAGTTCATTTTTTCATTAAAACCCGTATAAGCCGCCTGAACGCCCGGAAAAGCCTTGTCGATCCCAGGCAGGAATGCTTCTCCGCCGCCTTTGGCCATGTTCGCGCCCGCTTTCCCGCCGAGGAATACCGTAAAAATGGACTTCCCGGCATTGTTGCCCTGTAAATGGTAGCTGTCCCAGCCGCTGTGAATGGCCTCGGTGAAGAGATAGCCCTGCTGGTTCTGTTTGCGCCAAGGCCGTTCTTTTAAGTCGAGGAAATATTTGCCGTTCGTGCCGTAGCCCAATTCCCGGATGCAGCGGAGTTTTTCGGGCGTCATGCCGTTCAGTTTTTCGATGCCTTCCACGTCGCGCAGCATGGTGTATGGTATGGTCATAATGACGTAATCTGCGGTCACTTCTTTGGTTCCGCCATCGTGCCCGAAGTTCAGCATGAAACCGCTACCTTTGCTTTTGACCGCCATCAGCCGGTGTTTGAATTCGATTTTATGTTGCACGGCCTTGGCCAGACCGTCGCAAAGTTGTTCGTTGCCGCCTTTTAATTTGTAGCGTTCGTCGCTATCCGTCCCGAACAGTTCCAGTCCTTTGCGTTGGCAGCCGACCAGGTCGACAAAATTAAGCGCCGCTTGTTCCTGTAGATCCAGGCCGAATTCGCCGATATAGGCCACCTCCAACACTTTTTTGAACCACGCGTCGGTCTGCAAACCTTCGAAGTATTCCAGCATCGTCATATTGTCCAACCTCGTTGCACCCGGCTTGTCGTAGTTTTTACCCACCGACTTCGCATCGCGGCCGATTTTTTTGCGAACCCGGCCAAAGGCCCGTACGGCTTCGGAAAAACTATAATTGCGACCGTCCATGAAGAAACTGTCGGTACCTGGCAGCGGGTCGGATTTCCGGTCCATCACCTCGACGCCGAAGAGTTGGGCGAGTTTAAAAATTTCGGTATGCGTGCTGTCGACGAACTCCCCGCCCAGTTCGGTGGTCATGTCGTTGTTGTTCAGTTTACGGGTGAACATGCGGCCACCCGTACGGCCAGAGCCTTCATAAAGGGTGAAATTTTTCTCCAGACCGGCATTTTTCAGGAGATAAGCCGCGTGTAATCCGGCCATACCGGCGCCTACGATAGCGATGCGGGCATCGGGCGGAAAGCGGAACATGAATTTCGGCAGCATGGTGCCAGCGCCGATGGCCATGCCGCCGTAAACAGAATCGCGCAGAAACTGACGGCGCGTGTACGCCTGCCGTTCCTGTTCGGCGGCCCAATCGGCCATTTCATCGATGGGCGGCATCCCGTTTTGCCCGCTGAGCATGGACAAACGAAACGCTTTTTGTAAGGATCGCAGGAGGGGAGTTTTAGCGTTGGGCATAGGTGTTTGTTTATTTGGTTTAGAAAAGGTTTAGAGGGTTTAGAAAAGGTTTAGAGGGTTTAGAAAAAGGACTGGAACTCTATTTGCTGGACGCGACACTATGCGCAGACATTGCGCTTTGGCGGTTAAAGGCTCAACAGACCCGCGGCAATAATAGGAAACATTCTCTTTACATTATAAATCGCTCGTCGATTTTCCCTAAAATTCGGCCAAAAAAAAGAATGCCCGGCAACAGTATTGCCGGGCATTCAAATTGAGCCCTCTACGCCTATGTGTTCTATAGTAGACGCAAAGTGGTTTTGAAGGGAAACGGAATTGCAAGATATTCACAATCAACATTCTAAACCCTTTTACCCGCCGAAGCCTTTTCAGGCGAAGGAGGGCGATAAACCCTCTAAACCATTCTAAACCGACTATAATGTATTAGAAATGAAGATGTTAGTTATCTCCCTCCCCCGCGCCGCTCCTGCCGCTTCTGCCGCACGTCGTTTAATTTTTTCACCAACGCTTCGCGGAATTCCCGCTCGGCCACCGGAATCTTGGCTATTTTCCGCACGGACAGCACCTTGCGCAATTTCTGGTTCACGTCTTTTTCCAGATCCAGCTCGCGGGTCCGCAAATCGAAGTATTTTTTAACGTACTCCTCCACCTCGTTGTCGCTCATGCCGTCGATCTGCTTACTGGGTTTGAGCTGGCGTTGCAAATCCTCCCGTTTGTCGAGGTAGTCGTTATAGATAGGCCAGAAGCCCTGGGCTTCCTCCGCGCTCAGGTTGAGTACTTCGGTAAAAATGGCCACGCGGTAGGCGGCTAATTTGCGTTCGCGGTTTTCAGGGTCGGGCTGGGCCCGCGCAACCTGAAAAAAAGCGAGGCTCATCAAGGCAATCAAAAAAAAGTGCTTCATAGCGAGATATTTGAATAGCAAAAGAGATTAAGCGTTTATATAGTCAATGTAAAGTGGCTTTGGAGAAACATAGTCATTAATGCCTTGACAATCAAGACCTCTAAACCATCTAAACTTTTTAAACCACTCTAAACCACCCTAAACCAAATTATAACAATTGTTCAAGTTCTTCATCGCTCATGTCTTTGAGCAAATCTTCCACGTCTTCCGGCGAAATGTCTTCCGTTCCTCTTTTTTGAACGCGTTGTTGGGACGGATTCGGACTGTCAGATACTTCCGGCAAAGTATTATCCTCGCAGAGGACGACCAACTGCTCGGAATCAAAGTCACGGATATTGTCCAATACGTAGGCCTCCACATCTTCGGCGCTTAATTCTACGGCGACCGGACTGAATTCCGGCGCCGGCCGCATGAACCACCAGGCGCCGATGGCCAGGGCAATGGATGCGGCCACGGCGACAACGTATTTGGGCTGGAAGAAGCGGGTTCTCATCCCGACGCCATGCAATGCTTTCATGGCCGCCTTCGGCTGGTGCTCCCGGGCTTCTATTTTCTGAAAAACCGAATCCTCCAGCGTCCCAAAATAATCGGCTGGAACTTTAAAACCACTTTCCCCGCGTTTCAAATCGCGCAGAAAAGAAGGCATATCGTCCAATGATTCCTTATTATTCATCATTCATCATTTATCATTCATCATTCTTAAAAGCCGCTTCAATCTTCTTCACCGCATGGTGAAAAGAAGCTTTCAAAGCGCCTACAGAAGTGTCTAAGATACCGGACATTTCTTCGTAAGGCATTTCTTCGTAATAGCGCAAGTTAAAAACAATGCGCTGTTTATCAGGCAATTGAGCAATGGCTTCTTGCAGCCGCAGTTGCACCGCATCTCCATCGAACCAGCTGTCTGCCTGCAGACGATTGGACAGGAGGTTTGCGGTATCGTCCAGCGAGGAGGAGGCATTGCGCGCCCTCGACTGGAGAAACGTGATGGACTCATTCGTGGCGATCCGGTATAACCAGGTGTACAATTTCGACTTCCCTTCAAACTGCAAAACACCGCGATATACTTTGATAAAGGTATTTTGCAACACATCGTCGGCGTCCTCGTGGTGCAGCACCATGCGGCGAATATGCCAGTACAAACGCTCCTTGTATTGCGCCATCAGCGCCCGAAAACCGCGCTCGAACGTGGGGCCCGAACGCAGCATATCCATAATCTGTTCGTCTGAAACGATTCTGTTAGTCACCGAAGGCAGCAAGTCTTCCAATTTGGTCACTATGACGCTGTTGAAGGCCAAAGGTTTAACATAAGGCGCCGATTTTTTAAACTTGAACGACTCAACTTTGTTCCGTTCAGATGTTTCATGTGCAATAAAAAATAAAAAATTATGAAAATATTGATTGTATTAACCTCCCACAGTGCCTTGGGAAATACCGGTGAAAAAACCGGTTTCTGGATCGAAGAATTTGCATCCCCGTATTATGTTTTGGCCGATGCAGGCGCAACGCTAAGCATCGCCTCTCCAAATGGAGGCCAACCGCCTGTTGATCCCAAAAGCGAGGCTGCCGATGCCCAAACGCCCGCCACTAAACGGTTTTATGCAGACCAGGTCGCAATCGACAAAGTCGCGCATTCTCTAAAACTAAGCGACCTTCATGCAGATGACTACGATGCCGTTTTTTATCCGGGAGGCCATGGCCCGTTATGGGATCTGGCCAACGATAAAAACTCTATTCAATTAATCGAGGACTTTTATAATCATCAGAAACCGGTCGCTTTTGTATGCCATGCACCCGCTGCTTTAATTAATGTGAAAGCAGAAAACGGCCAACCGCTGGTAAAAGGAAAACAGGTAACAGGCTTTTCCAATACGGAAGAAGAAGCCGTTAAATTGACAAATGTCGTTCCGTTTTTATTAGAAGATGAACTTAAAAAACATGGCGCCCATTATAGCAAAGGTCCTGATTGGGGCTCTTATGCCAAACAAGATGGCTTATTAATTACGGGCCAAAACCCGGCCTCCTCCGAAGAAGTTGCAAAACTACTTTTAGCCTTGCTTAACGGTAAAAAACAATAATGCTCCAACGCTTTTTCCAAAAATACACTGGTTTTTTGCGCAGCCTGAAAATAGTGTACGTCCTGAACAACCTGTTGCAGGTCGGGCGTCTGAAAAGCAACCGCGCGCTGTACCGGCGCTTCGGCTTGCGGAAAAGTATTTTCAGCCCGCTGGGCAGCCGCGATTTCGGCAAAAAGCACCACCCCGACATCCCCTGGCTCGATCAGCCGGGAGCGTCGGAAAAACTCGAACAGCATCCTGAATTCCAAAAATTAGACCCGGCATTGCAGGTAAAAATCCGGCATTTCGTCACCGACGGATATATGGTTCTGGAACATTTTTTCCCAAAAACCGATACCGACGCGCTTAATACGGAGGTGGATACCTTGCTGCAATCGGGGAAAGCCGGTTTCAATTATACCGGCCGTAAAATATTCAACCTGCACGAAACAAGCGCGCCGGCGAACGATCAATTTCTTTGCAACCCCGAGATAACCAAACTATTGTCATTTTTACTCGGTAAAACGGTGGTCCCTTTTCAATCCCTTAACTTCACCCTCGGCAGCGAACAGCGGGTGCATTCCGATTCCATTCACATGACCACCGAGCCGCCCGGCTACCTCATCGCCACCTGGATCGCGCTGGAAGATTGCAGCCCCGACAATGGCCCCTTAATCTACTACCCCGGAAGTCATCGCCTGCCGTATGTGACCACGGAGCACTACGATTCGGGCAATACATTTTTTACCATCGGCGAAAACAGCAACCGCCGCTATGAAGACAAGATCGCCGACCTGATCCGGGAAAAAGGCCTGAAGCCGCAAACCTTTCTGGCTAAACGCGGCGATGTACTCATCTGGCATGCAAACCTGCTGCACGGCGGCAGCCGGATCAACAAACCCGGCGCCACCCGCCGCAGTATGGTCTGTCACTATTTTGCCGAAGACGTGATCTGCTACCATGAGATGTCGCAACGGCCCGCCCTGTTGCCAGTGGGCAGTGGACAGTAGCGCAGTGGCAGTGCGCACTACTATTATCAATTGCCAACTTAAATACGCTACCCTCCATACCATACCCTACCTTTGGCGCGTTTTTTGCCCACATCGTGCCTTACCGGCGAGGAAATGGCGGATATCCGACAAATACTGGCTACTTTTGCTGCAAAATTTCTATCCCGGAACTCCCAATGTCTAAACCATCTCCCCCCCTCTAAACCCTCTAAACCCCCTAAACCCCCTAAACCAAATAATTACATACACCAACGACTCATACACACATGAATCAATTCCGGCTTTGGATGCTGCTTTGCGGCTTTTTGATGATCAGTCAGTTTTCTTTCGGGCAAATGCGCGGCTGGGAAGCTGGCGGCTGGTTAGGCGCATCCAATTATTTTGGCGATTTAAACACGAACTGGCGGGTCAACCGCTTGAGCCTGGCAGGCGGCCTCGGCGCCCGATATAATTTCAATGACCGCCTGGCGCTGCGTTTCGGGGCCAATGCCGGCCAGATCAGCGCTTACGACTCCGATTCGAAAAATATTTTCGAACAACGCCGCAACCTGCATTTTAAGAGCTTTATCGCCGATGGCACGGTGCAATTCGAGTTTAACTTCCTTCCATACGTGCATGGCCACCGCGACTATTTTTACACACCTTACATGTTCCTCGGCCCTTCAATCTATTTTTTCAACCCGAGGGCCGAATTGGACGGCGCCTGGTACAAGCTCCGGGAATATGGTACTGAAGGGCAGTTTCGCGGCGAAGAATACAACACCACACAAGGCGCTATTACCTACGGTTTAGGCTTTAAGGTTGATTTATCCTATCGCTGGAGCATCAACGTGGAACTGAGCGCCCGGAAATTATTTACCGATTATATTGACGACGTAAGCAGCGTTTATGCCGACCCCCGCGACATCCGTGCCCAACGCGGCGCCACTGCGGAGGCGCTGGCCGACCGTTCCATCGAACCCAAAATCGGCGAACAAGGCCGGCAGCGCGGCAACGGCAAAAGCAACGACCTGTACGCCATGGCCGGTATCGGCATCTTATATTATTTCGGCCATATCCGCTGCCCCTCAATTCAACGCTGAACCAGTGGCAGTCGGCAGTAGCGCCCTCCCGTGCTAATGCCGACTACTGCCCCTGCTTACTACTGCTCCGCCGTTCATATTCCTGCAAATCTGCATTGCCTTTTACAGTATCGCCCATTTCGATATACGCTTTCCCACGCCCCCGGTAAGCCCGTTCGAAATCGGGGTTCAGGTCGATGGTTTTTGTAAAATCGACGATCGCTTCGGGCACGCGTTTCAGGTTGAGCAGGGAGAGTCCGCGGTTATAGTAGTGCTCGGCGTCATCGGGATATTGTTCCAGGTATATATTCAGATCGGCTACAGATTTTTCATATTGTTTCGCCACGCCGTATAAATCCCCCCGGAATTTGTAAGCCTCATACAACTTCGGGTTTACTTCGATGGCCTTGTTGAAATCCTGAATAGCCGCTTTTAATTTGCCCTGATTACCGTATTCCTGGGCCCTGGCCGAGTACATCATACCATTCTGGTTATATCCGTTGTCAATTGCATGACTGACAACCGTTTCAGTATCCTTCCATATCCTGATTTGTCGCAGCGAGAGCGCGACTAACAAAACGATCCAAATAGCGCCAATCGCCTGGAGCAAGCCACCCGCGCCCGGGTATAGCTGCCTGAGCCGGCGCCAAGCTTCGGTCAATACCAGGGCTATACCGATGATTGACAGGTAATTGTAGTGGTCGGCGATCATTTCAAATGTGCCGTGCGACTGAAAAGGCAACATCACAAACATATTGGCAAAAAAGAACAACAGGCCCCACCAGGCCCAGGGCGCTTTTTCGCGAAAACGCCAGCTTGCAAACAGAACCCCGATAAGTACCACCGGCGCCGCATAATAGGTCCAGGGAAACTGCCCGTCGATCTGGTTGAAGGCATAATAAATATTGAGATTGAACGGAAATAATATTTTTACCCAATAAAAAACCGGCGTGTAGGCGAGTACCAATAAACGCTCCACGATGCTGAAATCATTGCCGTTCGTATCTGTATTTATGATGGAATGCTGACGGCTGTAAATCGTCAGTACGCCGAAGCCAAGCGCGATCAGGAAAAAAGGCGCGTACCCTAATATTTGCCGGGAACGGGCAAACAGCGGTTTACGCCACAAATCAAACAGAATCAACGCGACCGGCAGGGTTACGGCCGCGCTTTTTGCCAGGCAGGCCAGCACAAAGAAAAGCAGCGACATCGCATAGAACCCCGTTTTTTCTGGTTGTGCAGTGTAATCTAAATAACGGTTACAAGCCAGCAGGTAAAACATGGCGTAAAACGGCGTGCTGAAGCCTGCTATCCAGGCTACGGATTCCACCTGAACAGGATGCACGGCAAAAATGACGGCCACCCATAAAGCCAGCTGAGCCCGGCCGCTCAGCCGCAGCAGCAGTTGATAGACCAACCAAGTATTGAAAGTATGCGCCGCAAGGCTTAATAAATGGTACCATGATGAATTGTCTTTGCCAACAGCATACGCAACCGCATAAGCTGCCCACGTGAGCGGCGCGTACATGCCAAGGTTAAAATGCCCGAACACGTCAAAATTTTGGACCGCCGGGTTGTCTAAAGTCGCGGCGTGATCGTCTATCCCCAGTATTTTGTTCATCAGTCCGGTACAGAACACCAGGAAAGCCAGTCCTACCGGAATCCAGGGCAGCCAGCGATCCGGGATAAATGGAGCTGCGACAGCCGATTTTACTGTTTTGGAACGAGATGGAGAAAGTTTCGGTGTATTTTTCTTTGCCATGGATGTTTGATATTGGATGGGGAGATAAAGCCGGGCGGAAAAATACAACGGCTTGCGGCGGTTCCGGAATTTTTTTTCTGTCTATAGTCGACGCAAAGTGGTTTTGAAGAAACCGGAATTGTAAGATATTCACAATCAACATTCTAAACCCTCTAAACCCTTCTAAACCACTCTAAACCGGCTATATCGGCGTCCTTTTCAGAAATTCGCGGGCCTGGATGAAAGAAGCAGCGAAGAATCTGAAAATTGTATCTTAGCCAAAATTTTCACGAAAAACAGGCTTTCCATGAAAAAAAGTTGCTTTTTGGCGGTGTTCTTGGCCGTCGCATGTTCGGTATCGGCCCAGCAAGGCGGGCCGCGCTTATTTCTTGATATTCCCAATATCTATATCACCGCGCCCGATGTGGAAAAAATCGGGAACCTGCTCGGCGCCGGAGTGGAAACTGCGATGAACGTAGGTACGCACTGGAGTGTGGCCCGTGTAGGCGGTGGCGCCGTTTTCAGCCTCGATCCGAAATCGGATGATGTGGGCAGCACCTTCCTCACCAGCCCTTATGCACTGGCTGAAGTCGGCTTGGGTAAATACCGTTCCAACGGCAAAAGATGCGCAAAAACCCGTCAGGCGGCATTTACAGCAATGGGTAAAGGCGGCGCTCGGTATGACTTCGAGGCAAAGGACATCGATTACACCGTGGGCGCTGAGTTAGGCTATTTCTTCATCCGCGATATGTTTAAAAATTATGAAATATCGCTGAGCGCCAATTATTATACGCAGGCTAAGGTAATTTCTGCCAGTTTCGGTTTTAAACTGTTCCTGAATCTAAGGTCAAACCGGTAGTAAGGCGTTCGCGCAGAAATGGAAAACACATGAGTCATCCCGATCGTGTTTTTGAGATGTCACCCGCTCCTGCGTCGCGGATGACACCTCAAAAACTGTAATACCACTGCTAACCGAGAATTGCTGGAAGCGTTGTTATTCCTTCGCTACGAAATGACACGCGTGGGGACTACAGCAAAAAACTCGGAATGATTCATGTTTTTTCTATTGTCATCTATCCTCAGATTGCTGTAGCCAAAAAAATCCCAGCAGTGCCCCGCCCGATAAAGCCGACAGCAGGTACCAAAGCGTGTGATATCCCCAGGCGGCAATGATCTGGGTGCCCATCAGCGGCGCTATGATATTCGCTACGGAATAAGCCATCATGTACAAACCCGAATATTGCCCCTGGGTGCCTTTCCCTGCCCGTTTGTACATAAAATTAGTGCTGAAAGGCATTACAAAAATCTCTCCCAGGGAGATTAACAGTATGAAAAGCAGCGCGGCAAATAAGGGGGACATCGAGCTGGCAAAACACAAATACGACAACCCGTACAAGATCATACCAAGACGTATAAACCGCAATTGCGGCCAGCGACCTTCGATTCTGTAAATTAAGGGCATTTCCACCAAAAAAACGATCAAACCATTCAGGGCTACCATAAGCCCGATGCCCGCTTCGTCCCAATGATAGGTCTGTTTGAAAAAAACAGGCACCGTCCATAGCATTTGCATAAATACCAGGGCCCCGATCATAGTCAGGAAAACAAAGGCCAAAAAACGACGGTCGCGGTAAGGCGATAATTCTTTGACGGCGGTTTGAATCCCTTGGTCATCTTGTTCAGGCGCCGGAATGGCTGCTCTAGCGGGCAGTAAATGGCGCAATAAAAAGGCCGCCAGGATACAGGTCAGGCCGTCTACCCAAAACAGCCAATGCCAGCTAAGCGCCGCCAGAAGCCCTCCCACAGCTGGCGCTATCGTCCAGCCAAGGTTAAAAGCCATCCGCATGAGGGAAATGGAACGTGTCCGTGTCTCCGGTTCGGCATACCGCGCAATCGCCACCGAATTGGCTGGCCGGTATATTTCAGACACGAGACTCAAAGTAAAAACAGCCGCACACATCGGCCAAAAATCGTGGATGAGCATCAGCGCCAGAAGCATCAACCCGTTCAGAATTAAGCTCCAAAACTGCACCAGGTAGTATCCCACCCGGTCCGTCAGCTTGCCGCCCAAATACGCCCCTGCAAATGCCCCCGCGCCGAAAAAACCCATCACATAACCGGCTTCCCGTATGTCGAAATGCAATTGCTGGGTCAGGTAAATCGTAATAAACGAAATGACCATGCCCCCCATCCGGTTTACTAAATTCACCGCAGCTAAAAACCAGATGTTCAGTGGAATGCCTACGTAGGAACTGCGCCATTGGATAAAAAGTCTTAAAAGCATCGTTTGGATTACATCTTGGATTGATTCATTAAGTTAGAGACAGACAGGCGGATTAACACAAATCGCCAAACTAAAAACTGATTTCAACCGGAAAAAGGTTTCCTGAAAAGAGAAAATTTTGTAAAAATTATTTTTCAATTAAAAAACGAATTTGTACTGTAGCGACGCCTTTCGTATTTTGCCGGCGAAACACCCACCGTAGCGCGCCTCCTGCACCCAATAGCTTGGGCGCCTAAAAACGCGCGGGAGGCTTCCATATCGTCTTAACTTTCTGAACCATGCTTCAAACAGACCGACTCTTCCTCCTTCCCACTACTTTACCCATGCTTGACGCCATCGTAGATGAAAACTGGGCAGCGCTGTCTACCTTGCTCGGCGGAGCCGATTTTGCCGACAACTGGTTTCATTTTCCGGAAGCTTTTGCCTGGCTGCGCGACTATGCCCATGAAAATCCCACCGATATGAGTTGGTGGAACTACCTGATCATTCATCGCCGAGACGTGCGTGTCGTCGGCACGGCCGGTTTCAAAGGCGCGCCCGGACCTGATGGCATGGTAGAAATCGGGTATGAGATCGCGGAGGCGTACCAGGGACGAGGGCTGGCCACCGAAACCGCCCGGGCCTTGTGCGAATACGCCTTCTCATTCGAGGCGGTGCGAAGTATTTGCGCCCATACCCTGGCAGAAGAAAACGCCTCGGTACATGTACTGCGCAATAATGCTTTTCAATTTGTCGGTGAAAAAATCGACCTTGAAGACGGTGTAATCTGGGAGTGGACTTTGGGGAGCGTTTAGAGGGTTTATGAGGTACTGAGTTCTTTGATTGACGATCAATAAGTCGAAGAACCTTACCACGCGAGACGTTGATTGCATTGAAAATCAACAACCTGAAACGCTCCCTAAACCCTCTAAACCTCATAAATCCTCTAAACCTCAATCAATATGCCCGCGCAAACAACACCCTTTGCGTACTCGGTTTTCCGGTAAGGATACAGGCGCCGTCCTCTTTTTCCCAATCCAAAGGAATACAACGGATGGTCGCTTTGCTGCGTTCCTTGATTTCCTTTTCCGTTTCCGTGGTACCGTCCCAGTGCGCATACAGGAAGCCGCCTTTATTTTCAAGGGTGTCTTCAAACTCGGCCCAGGTGTCTACCCGGGTAATGTGTTCGTCACGGTACGCTTTGGCGCGTTCAAAGAGGTTGGTTTGAATCTCCTCGAGCAGATTCGATACGTATTCATCTATGCCGTCGAGCGGCACACTGGTTTTTTCCTTGGTGTCGCGGCGGGCCACTTCCACTTGCCCCGCAGCCAGGTCGCGCAGGCCGAGGCCGAGGCGTACCGGTACTCCGATCATTTCATATTCGGCAAATTTAAACCCCGGGCGGTTTTGGTCGTCATTGTCTACTTTAACGGAAATACCTTTGACCCGCAATGCTTTGGCAATTTTGCCGGCCGCTTCGTCGAGTTCCGGGGAAGGCTTTGGAATCGGTACAATAACCACTTGAATCGGCGCCAGTTTGGGCGGTAAAATAAGGCCGTCATCGTCGGAATGCGTCATGATCAGACCGCCGACAAGCCGGGTAGAAACACCCCAGGAACTCGCCCATACGTGCTCTTGTTGGTTGTCCTTGTTCAGGAACATGACGTCGAAGGCACGCGCAAAGTTTTGTCCCAGAAAGTGAGAGGTACCCGCCTGAAGCGCTTTTCCATCCTGCATTAATGCTTCAATACAGAAGGTTTCTTCGGCGCCGGCAAAACGTTCGTTTTCTGTTTTCATACCCTTGATAACCGGCATTGCCATGTACGTCTCGGCAAACTCGGCGTATACATCCAAAATCAGGCGCGTTTCCTGCATGGCTTCTTCCGCAGTGGCATGGGCTGTGTGCCCTTCCTGCCAAAGAAATTCCGTCGTACGCAGAAACGGGCGGGTACGCATTTCCCAACGCACCACATTCGCCCACTGGTTTATCAATAGGGGCAAATCGCGATAGCTTTGGATCCAATCGCGATACGTGTTCCAGATAATCGTTTCCGACGTAGGCCGAACGATCAGTTCTTCTTCCAGTTTGGCTTCAGGGTCAACCACCACTTCGCGGGTTTCGGGCGTGTCTCCAATGGTTTTGAGCCTGTAATGCGTCACCACAGCGCATTCCTGGGCAAAACCTTCTACGTGTTTTGCTTCTTTACTCAGAAAACTCTTTGGGATAAACAGCGGAAAATAGGCGTTTACGTGCCCTGTTTCTTTGAACCGGGCATCGAGCGCGTCCCGCATTTTTTCCCAGATCGCAAAACCGTGGGGCTTGATTACCATACAGCCGCGAACCGGCGAGTTATCGGCTAAACGCGCCTTGCTGACGATATCCAGATACCATTGGGAGTAGTCTACCAAACGGGGTGTAATTTCCTTTGCCATATTATTTTGTGCGGATGAGTGGGTGTAGTGTTGAAAAAAACGAGGCACGCTGGTACGTCTGCTCGCCCATTAAGCTTAGGTTAAAAACACAACCAAAAGCTTACGTAATATGTTCCATTAGCGCGATTAAATGAAATTTTAACAGTTCATGCTTTGAAGTATCGCGGTTTAAGCGAACTTTAACGCTTGGTTCAGGCTCCTTTAAAGTACCCTTAACCAAAAAAAGTGCGCAAAGGTAATAATTTTGACCCTGTAAAATCGCTTAGGAACGGTGCCAAAATAAGTTTCCGATTTCAGGTCAATTATTTTGATATCAGCCAACTATCTTTTGAGGCGAACAGCAGCGCTGTTTAACGAAAAATATGGGACGCATTACGGCAAAAGAATGGCATCAAATTGGGAAGTTATTTTGACACCGTTCCTTAACTCCACACTGCAAAAAAACGCTTTGAGTTATGAAAGAAAAAAATAAATATCTGCTTGGGCTGCTCATGGCGCTGTGTGCGCTCTCGATGCAAACTACGGCCTTTTCCCAGGACGATCTCTATTACGATCCGGCCACCGATGCGCAGACTCAAAATGCGCCCGTAAGATCCAATTACGACAATGAGCCTGGTAATGTTACCCGTCGTTATGACAATGACGACAACTATTACCAGGATGAAGACGATTACGCGTACGAATATTCTTCGCGCATACGCCGTTTTCACCAACCTACCCAAGTGGCCGACTATTATGACCCCTTTTATGTAGACCTGTACAACTACGATCCGTTCTTCCTGCCGGGCGCTACCATTTACACCGCTGGTTTCAACGACTACTGGACTTGGCGTCGCTGGAACCGCTGGAACCGCTGGAATAGCTGGAATTCCTATAACTTCGGTTGGGGCTGTAACAGTTATGGATGGAATTCATGGGGATGGAACAGCCCAGGCTTTTACAGCCCATGGAACAACTTCAACGTTTACAACAACTACTATTACGATCCTTACTGGACGTATAATGGTTACAACCCGTATTACAACGGCTGGAACAACAACAACAACAACTATTATTACGACAATAATAGCAACGGAGGCAATAACGGTTATCAGCCTAAAACCTACACAGGCGCTCGTCGAAACGGTACTAATGTCAATCCGGGATATGCCCGTATCAACAGCGTGAGCGGTAATGGGCGGCTGATACCTTCCACGACAACATCCACGCCGGTAATCGACCTGAAATCGCGCCCGAATGGCCGCATTATGGATTCGCAAAAATCGCTTGACGGTGTAAACAGCCCGACAGGCGCCAAAGGATCGCCGGACGGCGTAACGTCGCCATCCAATGGGCGCAACCCGGAATCGGCCACGCCTCGTCGTATGGATAAGCCTGCGGAAACAACTACGCCGCCCCGGACAATAAGTGAAGATCGCCCTCGGATAGAAGAAAGCCGTCGCCCGACTACCGAACCGAGAAACGTCGATCCTCGCCCAACTAAAGAGGAAGCGCGGCCAACCCGCCGTTCGGTAGAACCTGAGCGCTCGCCCCGTCCTAATAACAATACAAAAGAAGCGCGACCGACACGCCGTTCTGAACCGAGCAGCGAACGCGCAACCCATTCAAACGGAAGTGAAACACGGTCAAGCCGCAGCGAAAACAACAGCAGCAGCCGCTCTGTCGAACCCAGCCGCAGCAGCGGTAATAGTGGCAGCAGCGGTAACTCGGGCGGTGGAAGAGAAAGCAGCGGCAGCAAGAGTTCTTCGGGTGGTGGACGTGGTGGACGAAATTAAATGAACGGCAGGGGGTTGTGTGATGAATAGTAAGACATAGACAATTTACCGATTCATCATTCACCATTCAGCAGTTCCAAAAAGATGGGTGGAAACCGGGCATGCCCTATTTTCCACCCATTTTTATACCCCAAAACCGCTCTAACCGAAGGGATATTGCGTTTAATTAGTCTGGAGGCCAAACCTTATCCCAACATTTAACTATGTATTCAATCGCATGTCAACCTATGAAACGATATCTTTTACCGGCGCTGCTGCTTTGCTGCACCGCACCCTTGTTCGCTCAATTTGCTACGGATGTACTTCGGTACTCCTATCTTCAACCGGGCGGCACAGCCAGGTCTCTCGGCGCAGGCGGCGCATTCGGCGCCTTGGGCGCAGAGTTTTCAACCCTTAGCCAAAATCCGGCCGGCCTGGCGATGTTTCGTACATCCGAACTGGTACTTACGCCTTCGCTCCGTTTCGCAAATTCGGACGCCCAACTTGAGGGCAGCAGCAGCAAGTGGGACGATCATAAATCCAACTTCGGTTTCGATAACTTCGGATTGGTGTTCAATACAACACCCGGCAATAAGAAATGGAAAACGTTCAATGTCGGAATCGGGCTCAACCGGATGAATAATTTCAATCAGTCGATTTTTTATCAGGGCACGGCCAACGGTTCCGTCCTGAATGGCTTCTTCGATAACGCGGTTGCGGCCGGATCGGAAGAAAATTTCGATCCTTTTACTTCACAAATGGCCTTCGATGCGCAAGCCATTTATTACCAGAATGATATGTTAACTTATGATCTGGCTGGTAATGAAAATGCGGTGCTCGACCGCTCGCATTCGGTTACCACATTCGGACGGATGAATGAAATGGTTATTTCTTTCGCCGGTAATTACGATGAAAAACTGATGATCGGGGCTACTATAGGCGTGCCGTTCGTCAATTATCGTTTGGAAGGAGAATACAAAGAAACCGATCCAGGCGGCGCCGTAGACGGCAATGTACCCTATTTTGACAACCTGACCTACACCGATTACCTCCGAACGGAAGGTGTGGGCGTAAACGGTAAATTCGGACTCATTTACCGGGTAGACCAGATGTTTCGGGTGGGCGTGGCTTTGCATACCCCGACCATTATAGGCCTGACAGACACTTACAGCAACACCTTTCAATACGAATATACCGATGGCAACGGCGCGCAAACGTACGATGCGCAATCCCCTGAGGGCCGCTCCGATTATCGTCTCCGGACTCCGTGGCGGGCCATTGCCAGCGGCGCTGTAGTATTTAAAAAATATGGTTTCCTGAGTGCCGATGTGGAATTGGTGGACTATACCACAAACAATTTTAACCTGACGGCCGACGTAGCAAGCACAGATAATGAGCTCATCGAACGGGAACTGAACAGAGACATCCACAAGCTCTACAAACAAACCGCAAACATCCGGGTCGGCGGCGAACTGGCCCTGGATAAATTCCGGATTCGCGGAGGCGTCAATATGCTCGGCAAACCGCTGGAGAGCCAAAATGGTTATAATCTGGCCTACACCGGTGGGGTCGGCGTACGTGGCGACGCTTTTTACATCGATCTCGGCTATCGCCGTTATACCGGTAAAGGATCCGTACAACCCTATCCTGATGCGCCGGTAGCGACCATGGATGTGGTTAACAATGAGTTACTATTTACCTTAGGCATAAAATTCTAATAATCGACTGTAAATGAAAAGTTGCTGTGGGTGGTAAAATGTTTTTGAAAAAACATTTTACCACCCACAGCAACTTTTCATTTACAGTCGATTAATTTGCCGGAAAATCAAGATTTAATGGTTTGCGATCATCAATTTCACCAATTTTACCAGTTTCCTGAATGCCATTTTTCGAAACACCAATCTCCGGCCTGATCATATTTGAGCCCAAGGTCCTAACCGATGAACGGGGTTATTTTTTTGAAAGTTACAACCGGCGCAGTTGGGAAGAGGCCGGCGTGTCGGCTCATTTTGTGCAGGACAACCAGGCTCGCTCCACCCGGGGCGTCCTGCGGGGGCTGCATTATCAGTGCGGCGATATGGCACAGGCTAAATTGGTGCGTGTCGTGGAAGGTGAAGTGCTCGATGTAGTGGTAGATATCCGGGAAGGCTCTGTAACGTATGGCCAATGGTACGGTGTTCTGCTGAGCGCCGAAAACAAGCGCCAGTTGTTTGTGCCTAAAGGCTTGGCGCACGGTTATGTCGTGCTGAGCGAAACTGCCGAGTTTTTTTACAAATGCGACAATTTTTATGCCCGCGAACAGGAAGGCGGTATCCGCTTCGACGATCCGTCCTTAAACATAGATTGGGCAATCGACCTGAATCAGGCTATCGTGTCGGAAAAGGATAAGGCCCTGCCCTTATTTGGACGGCACCGTGGATGTTGAAAGTAAAGGTTTAGAAAAAAGGGTTTAGAAGGTTTAGAAGGTTTAGA
>Ga0105046_10004819_pt1 | contig 21442 bp, 19 predicted proteins | sample MAT03_FD_78385 | JGI IMG/M metagenome (GOLD analysis project Ga0105046, IMG submission 78385) | Freshwater microbial communities from Lake Fryxell liftoff mats and glacier meltwater in Antarctica - MAT-03 (megahit assembly) | ecosystem: Environmental > Aquatic > Freshwater > Ice > Liftoff...
CGCCGCACCAGCGCGCGAACGGCGTCCCCCCGCGCGGCGAACCGCTCGCACAGGGCTCGCCCCAGCAGCCCCGTCGCGCCCGTCACGACAACGGTCCGCCGCCCCGACTCGCCGCTCACGACGCCCCTCCCCGGCCCGCCGTCGCGAATGTCGCCGCGACCGCGCTCCCCACGCGGTGCGCGTTCGCCATCATCGTGAACGTCAGCCCCTTCGCCGGCAGCCGCGCGAAGGCGGCCCCGTCCGCCAGGTGCACCCGTCCCGTCCCCTCCAGCCTGCAGTCGCGATCACACTCGAGGGCTCCCGGCGAGGCGCGCATGGGGAACGGCCCCGCGTAGTGGATGCTCGCCCCGTGCCCCGGCCGGATCCGCTTGATCGCCACCAACCCCACCTTCCGTAGCACGCGGAGCGCCGCCCGCTCGGCCCGGTCCCGCACCGCCGCCTCCGCCCGCGTCGGGGTGTACTCGATCCGCAGGCGATCCCCCTCCGCCGTCGCCTCGAGCATCAATGCCTTCCCCTCGTGCGGCGAGTCCGCGTGGTGCAACCCGACGATCGACAGCACCGGCTCCAGCGCCCTCATTGCCACCAACCCCTCCCGATACGCCAGCGGCGCATCCTTCATCAACTTGAACGTCAGCAGCGACCGGTACGAGTAGATCTGCACCTGCAGCGGCTCCGCTGAACCGCTTCCCGTCCGCGGCGGCTCGAAGAATCCCATCACCTGCGACAGGCTGTGCCGCCGATCGACCGGCCGCTTCCCGATCATCCCGAGGTTCAAGCACGGCGCATAGGTGTATGGGTTCACCACGAGCGGCACCCGTCGCCCCAGCGCCCCCATCGACCGCAGGACGATCCTCGCCGTGCCCAGCGTCCCCGCCGCCAGCACCAGCCGCGCGGCGCTCCACGTCTCCTCGCCGCCGCCGTCGATCCGCCGCGCCGTCACCTCCACGCGGTCCGATTGATCGCGGAACCCGGTCGCGAGAAGGCCCGATGCGTACGTGAACCCCGGCAGCGCCTTCAACTCCTCCAGCGTCCATCGCGGCCGATACACCGCCCGAGCCGCGTCCGACCAGAAGTCCATGTCCAGGCCTCGATGCGGGCCCCGCCCCCGATGCTCCCGCGAACACACGGCCAGCCGCGCCCGCCCGAGGTGCAGCCCGGCCGCGCGCACCGCCGCCCGTGCCCCCTCGTACCTCGCGAGGATCTTCGCCCCGGCGCTGTCGATCTCGCTCGGAGGCAGCATGCCCGGCAGATCTCCGACGAACGGCGTCAGGTCGTCCCCCGCTTCCCCGCACACCCCCATCAGCCCGGCCACCGCGGCGTAGTGCGGCAGCATCTCCCCGAACGGCACCGGGCACCACGCCAGGTCCTCCTCGCCGAACGGCGACACCGCCGCCCCCCACCCCGACGCCAGCCCCCCCATCGCGAGGCTCTCGAGCCCACCGAACGCGCCCGACTCGCTCGGCGTCAGGCGCGCCACGTCCCGCGCGATGAACCCCCGTGGCGGTGTGAGCTGCGCCCCGACGCGCACGCCCCCGAACGGGATGCCCTCGCACCGATCACCGAGGAAGTATCGGTGCTGCCCGGCGTCGGTCCGCCGCAACTCCTCGAAGGGCGCCTCCGGAATGAGCCCCGCGTACGCCGCGTCCGTGTGCCCCACGTCGATCATGGTCACGCGAACCCCCGCCGCCACGAGCGGCCACGCCGCGCTCACGCCGCTCGCCCCCGAGCCGACCACGATCACGTCCGCGTTCAACGTCCGTGCCTCCCATCCAGGCGCCCGGCCCAAGCCAGCAACGGAGCCCCGATCGCCAGCTTCCACGCGCATCCCCACGCCACCCGCAACGCCGTCCCCGCCAGCGCCCACGCCCCCATCGGCCGCGGCAGGAACTCGTCGGCGTGCGCGGGCGACGTCTCCAGCACCGCCGCCATCGTGAGCAGCCGCTTCCGCAGCGGCGACTCGGGCCGGATCAGCGCCGCCGCCGCGTCGAGCGGCCCGATCGTCCAAGGCGAGCGACGCGCGAGCCGCAACGCCCCGTCGGGCGGGGTCTCCGCGAACAGCACGCGGCACGCTTCGAGATACCTGGCCCTCAGCTCGGCGGTCGGCTCCCTCCCCACGAGGTATCGCCCGAACGCCGCCGCCTCGATCGACCCGACCCCGTCCGGCGAGACGTCGCCGCTCATGCCGCCCGCTTGTGCTGGATCCCCAGCATGCTCAGCACGAACGACATCAGCACCGTCTCGATCCCCAGGGCCAGCAGCAGCGCGCCCACCAGCATCGGCCGCAACGTCACCTCCGGGTTGAGCTCGCCGAAACCGCTCCGCACCCAGGCCGCGACCGGGATCGCCGTCGATGCCAGCCCCGCCAGCGTGAGCGCCGCCCCCGCCAGCACCCCCCGCTCCAGCGTGAACACCCCGAACATCCGCGTCAGGAACGGAGACGGCGGCCCGATCTCCTCGTTGAGCGCGTAGATCCGCATCGCCGCCCCCGCCACCGCCGCCTGATACCCCACGATCATCATGAGCGACGCCGCGACCAGCGTGTGCACGTCAAGCCGCACCCCGGCCACCGTCACCGGCCCCGCCGCCACCGCCACGCCGAGCACCAGCCCCAGCGCAAACAGCGCGACGCCCGGCACGAACAGCGTCCACCGGGGCGACAGGCACAGCATGAACCGCAGGTGCCGCCACCCGTCCCGCCACGACCGCAGGTGCGGCGGCCTCGACCGGCCGTCCTTCCGCAACCGCACCGGCACCTCCTCGATCCGCATGTCCTTCAGCCGCGCCTTGATCACGAGCTCGCTCGCGAACTCCATCCCCGTGGTGCGCACGTCCATCCGCCGGTACGCATCCTTCGTGAACGCCCGCAGCCCGCAGTGGAAGTCCCGCACGGGCACCCGGAACACGATCCGCCCCAGCGTCGACAGCACCGGGTTCCCCAGGTACCGGTGCTTCAGCGGCATCGCCCCGGGCATGATCCCGCCCTTGAACCGGTTGCCCATCACGAGGTCGGCCCCCGCCCGCAGCCGCTCGACGAACCGCATCCCCTCGCCGAAGTCGTACGAGAGGTCCGAGTCGCCCATGATGATGAACCGGCCTTGGGCCCCCTCGATCCCACCCATCAGCGCGTTCCCGTACCCCTTCGCCGCAACCTCCACCACCCGCGCGCCGCACCGCCGGGCGATCGCCTGCGAGCCGTCCGTCGAGCCGTTGTCCGCGATCACCACCTCGCCACGCAGCCCATGCCGCTCGATGCACGCCATCGCCTCGACGATGCACCCCTCGAGCGTCTCCGCCTCGTTCAGGCAGGGCATCACGAAGCTGACCTCGAGGCCGCCCGAAACGTCCCCCGCGGCACGCTCAGCGCCCCCGCTCGCGCTCCGGGGATGCACATCGATGATCGGCAGCGAAGTCCGACCCGCCGCGGTTGCTGCCCTCAATCCATCGTTCAAGGCGGTCCTCCTGGCCCACAGACTAGCGCCGAATGGACGAAACCGCCACGCAAGCAAGCCGCTCCCTACCCGTCGACCAGCAGCACCGCCACGTGGTTCAGGTTCGTTCCGGTCGCGCCCGTCCTCACCAAGCACCCCGCCGCCTCCAACACCCTGTGGCTGTCGTGCCCCGCCAGCCCGGCCACCGGATCGACCCCGGACCGCCGCGCCGCCGCGAACGTCCCGCCGTCCACCACCGCCCCAGCCGCGTCCGTCGGCCCGTCTCGCCCATCCGTCGAGAGCGCGAGCACCGTGACCCCCGTCGATCCCTCCAACACCCCCGCCGCGGCGAGCGCCAGCTCCTGGCTCGGCCCCCCGGCTCCGCCCCCGCTGCCCACCCGCACGGTCGGCTCTCCCCCGATCACCCAGCACGCCCGCCACGCCACGGCGGACGCCCGCATCGCCAGCCTCCGTCCCGCCGCCGCGGCCTCCCCCACCACGCTCAGCTCGACACCCTCGATGCGATATCCCATCTCCGCCGCCGCCGCGGCGACCGCCTCGACCACCATCTGATTGCTCGCGACGATCGTGTGCCGACACGCCTCCAGCATCGCGTCCCCCGGCTTGGGCGTCTCGGGCACGTCGCCCCGAGCGCCCCGCCGCAGATGCTCCTCGATCAAGGGTGCCGCCCCCGTCAGCCCATGCCGTTCCAGCACCCCGAGCGCATCCGCGAAGGTCGTGGGATCCCCCGCCATCGGCCCGGACGCGATCACGTCCAGCCGATCCCCGATCACGTCCGACATCACCAGGCACACGATCGGCCCCGCCCCGCCGCGCATCGCCGCCAGCCTTCCCCCCTTCAGCCGCTCGCAGTGCTTCCGCACGGCGTTCAACTCGTCGATCGTCGCCCCGCCCCGCTGCAGCGCCGCCGCGCACGCCGCCAACGCCTCCAAGGAGACGCCCTCCGCCGGCCACGTCAGGTGCGCCGAGCCGCCCCCCGAGACGAGGCACAGCAGCGTCAGTCCGCGAGGCACCGCCCGCACGAACGCCGCCACCTCCCGCGCCGCCTCCACGTTCCGCGTCGTCGGCACCGGATGATCGCACCCCACCACCCGAGCCCCGAGCGCCAGCAGCCCCGCGTCCCCGGCGTGCTCCGGCACCGCCGTCACCAGAACCGGCCCACGCCGCGCGCCGAGCAACGCGATCGCCGCCGCGGCCATGCCCACCGACCCCTTGCCGATGGCGAGCACGTGGCACCCGTCTCCCAGACGCGGATTCCCCGGCCACCCCCGCCTCACCGCCTCCCCGGGATCGGCGGCCCGCAGCGCCGCCGCGACCAGGCCCGGCACGACCTCACGAGCCCCCATAGCTACCTCCGCAGCGCCTGCAACCGGCGGATCGCCTCGTCGATCGTCTCCGCCTTCTTGCAGAACGCGAAGCGCACGAACGCCGTCCCCATCCCGGGCGTCCCGTAGAAGACGCTCGGCGGGATCGCCGCCACCCCCACCGTCTCCGTCAGGTGCCGGCAGAACGCCCTGTCGTCCCCGAGCCCCAGCGCCGAATGATCGGCCATCACGAAGTACGTCGAGTGCGACGGGAAGACCGTCAGCCCGAGCCCCGCCAACGCCCCGCACAGCCGGTCCCGGTTCCCCGCGAAGAGCCGCCGCTGCTTCTCCACGAACTCGCCCGCCCCCCGCAGCGCGGCGGCCGCCCCGTGCTGCAGCGGCGTCGCGCTCGAGAAGGTCATGAACTGATGCCCCGCCCTGACCGCCGCCGTCAGCGCGGGGGGCGCGATCGTCCACCCGATCTTCCACCCCGTCAGCGCGAACGTCTTCCCCATGCTCGACATCGTGATCGTCCGCTCCCGCATCCCCGGCAGCGTCGCGATCGGCACGTGCTCCATCCCCTCCTCGTAGATCAGGTGCTCGTACACCTCGTCCGAGATCACGACCACCCCCCGCTCGCGGCACACCCCGGCGATCAGCTCCAGTTCCTGCCGCGTGAACACCTTCCCCGTCGGGTTGTGCGGCGAGTTCACGATCACCACCCGCGTCCGCGCCGTGAACGCCGCCCTGAACTCCCCCTCGTCGAACCCGAATGCCCCCTTCCCGTCCATCGGCGGCCGGAGCGTCACGAACCGGCACGTGCCTCCCGCCATCGCCGTGCACGCCGTGTAGAAGTCGAAGTACGGCTCGAAGACCACGACCTCGTCGCCCGGGTTCAGCAGCCCCATCAGCGTCGCCGCGATGGCCTCCGAACACCCGCTCGTCACGGTCACCTCGGCCTCGGGATCGACGTCCCCGAACCCCCGCGCCGCCCACCCCTCCGCGATCGCCGCGTTCAGCGTCGGCACCCCGATCATCCGCGCGTACTGCCCGTGCCCGGCCTCGATCGCCGCGATCGCGGCCCGCTTGGCGACGTCGGGTCCGTCGAAGTCCGGGAATCCCTGCGACAGGTTCACCGCGCCGTGCTTCTGGGCGAGCCCCGTCATCTCCGCGAAGATCGACGAGCCGAACCGGGCCAGCCGCTCCGCCACATGGCGCGGCTCCACCCCCCCCACCTTCGATTGACCACTCATGCCCCCAGCGTATGAAGCCGCCGCCGCGGGCGCGCGGCGAGCCCGAGCGTCGACGGGCGGAACGCGAGAAGCCCGTTCGTCTCGGGACCTCTCCCGGCGGGAAACGCCCCCCATCCCGCCGGCCTACGACTTCCCATGCTCCGCCCCGGCGACACAGCCCCCGCGTTCACCCTCCCGGATCACACCGGCGCTCCCGTCACCTTGGCCGGCCTCCTCACCGCCGGCCCCCTCATTCTCTTCTTCTACCCAGCGGACTTCACGCCGATCTGCACCGCCGAGGCCTGCGCCTTCCGCGACGCCTACGCCGAACTCGCCGCCGCGGGCTTCTCCGTCGCGGGCATCAGCCCGCAGGCCCCCGAGAGCAAGTCCCGGTTCCGAGTCCGGCACGCCCTCCCCTACCCGCTCCTCGCCGACCCGACCCGCGCGACCATCCGCGCCTATGGGGCCGCGACCTTTCTCGGCCTGCCTCTCCCCTTCGGCGTCCGCCGCGTCACCTACCTCATCAGCCCGCAGGCGACCGTCGTGGACGCCCTCACCGCCGACCTCCGCATCGCCCCTCACGAGGCCTTCCTCCGCCGTCTCCTCCCTCCCCCCTCTGGGGAGGTGACGCTCCGCCGCTGAGGACCACGTCCCCTTCCCACCACTCCACCCATGTCGACCCTGGGCGGAAGTCGCCGCTCCCCTCCTCCCGAGCGTCCGACGTCTGATGCCACGTGCCTCCTCCCCAATGAAAAACCCCCGCTCGTCGTCGAGCGGGGGTCGGGGGTCGTCATGTCACTCCCGGCTTAGCCCAGGAGCTGCAGGGCCGACTGGGGCTGGCTGTTCGCCAGGGCCAGGATGTTCGTCGAGGCAGAGACCAGGATCTGCGACCGGGTCAGGGCCGCCGTCTCCTCGGCGAAGTTCGCGTCGCGGATGACCGACTGGGCCGCCGCGGTGTTCTCGACGCTGATGCCGAGGCTGCGGATGGTCGCCCCCAGGGTGTTCTTCTGGAACGAACCCAGACGCCCGCGGAGCGCCGAGACCTGCTTGATCGACTCGGACACGATCTTCTGGGCGTCGGCGATGTCGCCCGTCACGATGTTGCTCGTCTTGCCCGAGCCGAGGCGATCGAGGAAGCCGGTAGCGCTGTTCCCCAGCTTGCGGGTGGCCACGTCCTGGATGCCCAGGCTCACCTTGCCCGCGATATCCACCCGGCCCGCGAGCTGGAAGTCGGCCCCGCCGCCGCTGATGTTGAACGCCGCGGCCGAGGCCGAGCCCACGTTGCCCAGCGTCTGGGCCTTGTTGCTGCCGCTCGCCGAGCTCAACGTCACCTCGACGTCGAGGAAGTCGGTGTTGATGCGGGCCGTCTTGCCCGTGGCGGTCGCCCGGATGCCGTTGATGGTCGCGCCCAGGTCCTGCCCGGTGTCCCGCACGCTGTTGGTGGCGCTGGCGAAGGTCACGACGGAGCCCGCCGTGGCCGTGCTGAAGTCCGCGGCGCCCAGCTGGTAGATGCCGCGAGTCGGCGTGGCGGCGTCGCCGTTGGCCGTGCTGTTGATCCCGGCGTCATTGACGATCTTGGCCGACACGAACTCGGTCGATCCGAACTCGCTCGACACCAGCTTGATGCCGCCGCCCGAGACCGTCGCCGTCACGCCCGTGACGTCGCTGAAGGTGTTGACCGCGTCGCGGATCTTCGCCAGCGTGGTGCCCGAGCTGAAGGCCAGCTCACGGCTGCCCTTGCTCCCCGAGATCTCGAGGACCAGGGCCGAGGTGCCCGTGTTGATGTTGATCCCGCCCGAGCCGCCCAGCGACAGGAACAACCCCGCCTGCTGCGCCGAGGTCGTCACCTGGACGTCGACGCCCAGCGAGGCGCCCGAGAACTTCGCCGCGTTCACGCGGAAGTCAGTCACCCCCGCCGCCACGCTGTCGACCTTGAAGTCGAAGTTGCCGTTGAGGAGCTTGATCCCCTGGAAGTTCGTCGCGCTCGACACGCGATCGATGGTCTGCAGGATCGAGTCGATCTGCAGCTGGTTCGCCTGCTTCTCCTCGGACGACAGGCCCGCCTTGCTGGCGGTGGCGGTCAAGAGGCCCTGCAGCTCGGTCAGCAGGCCCGACACCTCCTGCAGGCCGCCCTCGGCGATGTTCACGACCTGGTCGGCGCGCTCCGCGTTGCTGATGGCCTGGTTCAGGCCCTTCTGCTCCGAACGCAGGTTCTCGCTGGCGATCAGGCCGGCGGGATCGTCCTTGCCGCGAGTGATCTTGAGGCCCGTGCTCAGCCGCTCGAGCGCGCCGCTGAGGCCCAGGTTGTTCTGCGAAAGGACGCGCTGGGCGATGAGAGACTGGACGTTCGTGTTGATCCGACCCATGAGACCCTCCGTGCGTGGTTCCGGGCTCTGCAGCCCGCGCGGCCAAGGCCGCTCTCCGTAACCGCCGGGCGATGAGGCCCGATGCCGAGCTCCGCGCCCACGAGGCGCTTGCTCGCGAGGCCGGGTTCCGTCCCGACCCCAACCCGCCCCGGCTTGTCCGGCGCGGCCACAACACGCATCGGTGGTCCACCCCCTCCGATTCAGCCCCAACGTCCATCCGGTCCGGCTTTTCACACACCAACGCTCGGATTTCGCGGACCTGCGTGCCGGGGCGCAACGAAAAACCCCGCGATAACGCGGGGTTTGGGCAATCTTTGCGCTGTGAGCCTTTTCCCGGGCCGTCCGCCGCGGGTTATCCGAGCAGCTGCAGCACCTGCTGCGACTGCTGGTTGGCCAGGGCGAGGACCGAGGTCCCCGCGCTCGCCAGGATCTGCGCCCGCGTCAACTTGCTCGTCTCCACCGCGAAGTCCGCGTCCCTGATCTGCGACTCGCTCGCCGTCAGGTTCTCGAACTGCCCCTGAAGCGACCGCGAGTTGGTCGCCAGCACGTTCCGCTCGAAGGCGCCCAGCCGCCCGCGCTGGATCGTCACCTCGTCGATCGCCCGGTTCAGGATCAAGCTCGCCGCCGTGAAGTCGCTCCCACGCTTCTTGGACACGTCGATCGAGTTGTCCCCCCCGCTCTTGAGCGAGGAGAGGTACTCGACGACCCCGCCCCGCAGCGTGCCCCCCAGGTTCGACGCCGAGACCGACCCGATCCCGAAGTTGACCTGCTGCAGGGCGTTCACGTCCGGCCCGAGCTGGAACAGCGCCCCCCCACCCGTGATGTTGAAGCCCGTCATCGCCGCGCCGGGCCTCGTCGCCATGTCCTCGCTCAGCAGCATGTCGACGCCCAGCGAGCTCGAGTTGGTCGCGAGCCGCAGCCCGCGTCCCGTCGCCAGGTTCCCGTTCACCAGCCCGCTCACGTCCCGGCCGAGGTCGTCCGAGCCCGCGATCAGCTGCCCGCCCACGGTCGCCCAGAACGCCGCCGGGTTCGACACCGTCGCCGCCTCGGAGAACTTGTACAGCGTGAACGGATCGGGGTTGGGGGCCCCCTGGCGCCTCACCGACACCATCGAGTCCGACCCATACCCCTCCGACGCGAACACCATTCCCGAGTTGGCGTCCGCGGCGTTGATCAGCCGCGCCGTCACGCCCGTCAGGGTCGAGATCTTGTTCACCGCCGTCACCACCTGCGCCAGCGACTGGCCCGAAGGCAGGCTCAGCACCTCGACGCCCCGGCTCCCCTTGACCTCCAGCGTTATCGCCGACAGCGTCACCCCCGGCGGCGTGGTCCCGCCGTTATAGTACAGCGCCCCGACCTGCGCCGAGCTGATCACGTCGACCTCGATCTGCAACGCGTTGGCGTTGACGAACTGCGCGTTCTTCACGCTCACCGTCGTGATCGCCGAGCTCCTCACCCCGGACAGCCGGTAGTCCAGGCTCCCGTTGAGCAGCTTCAGCCCGCCGAAGCTCGCCGTGTTCGAGATCCGCGTGATCGAGTCGATCGCCGAGTCGATCTGCAGCTGGTTCGCGTCCCGCTCCGCCTGGCTGTTCGCGCCGGTGTTCGCCGACTGCACGATCAGGCCCCGGATCGAGTTGAGGAGGTCGTTCACCTCCGCCAGACTCGCCTCCGTCGTCGAGATCATGCTCGACGCCCGATCGGAGTTCTTGATCCCCTGGTTGATCCCCTGGATGTCGGACCTGATCCGCTCGGAGATGATCAGCCCCGCCGGGTCGTCCTTGCCCCGGTTGATCTGCAGCCCCGTGCTCAGCCGCTCCAGCCGCACCTGCAGCTCGTTCTGTGAGCGGTTCAGGTTCGCCTGGGCGATGACGCTGGCGATGTTCGAGTTGATCCGACCCATAAGGCCAATCCTCCGTGATGGGGGCCGTGCGCCCCGGGCGCCTCGCCCGGCCGCGTCCCGCCTCCGGGCCGCCACGCCACGTCCCCCCGCGAACCCTCGGACGCCGATCCGCGGCGTCCGAATCCACACCGACCTTCACACCAACCGCCATACCGACCGTCACACCGACCGGCACACCGACCGGCACACCGACCAATCCGCCGTCCGGGCACCGGCTCCGAGCCCCGCCCGTCGCTTCACAACGCCCGCTTCGCGGGTCCTTCGCGGACCCCCCGCTCCTGAACTCCCAGCGCCGGCGGTCGCGGCCCGCTCGCGCCGCTCCCCCCCACCAGCCGCGGCGTCCCCGCCGTCAGCCGTCCCGCCCCCGCCCGCACGCGGCTCCGGGCCGGGCCCGACGACACCTCCCCGTTCATGCCCCCGAGGTCCTGCCCGAGAATCCGCGCTGCCTGCTCGTTCTCCACCTTGATCGCGTCGTAGACCTCTTTGCGATGAACGGCAATGCGCGTCGGCGCCGTGATCCCGAGCCGGACCTTGTCGCCGCGGATGTCCACCACGGTGATCTCGATCTCGTCCCCGATCATGATCGTCTCGTCGCGCTGCCGGGAAAGCACCAGCATCAATTCGCTCCTTGCTCCCCGTATCGGGGCATCCGTGCCCCGGGGGTGCGCCGGCGGTCGTCGGGCCTCTCCGCCCTCCGCCCCGCCGCGCCGGCCATCCGGCGTCCTCACGTCCCGTCGTCCTGGACCCGCGTCCCGCCCGCTCCGTCATCCCGCCGACCCCGGCATCCCTCCCCGGTCGGCCCGCGCCGCCCCCGGGGGCGGGACCTAGGCCGACATCGCCCGCGCGCCCTCGGTTGCCGCGATCGACACCCGCATCAGGGGATGCCGCGTCGTCCACCGCTTCTCCGCGAGCACCAGCTGCTCCCCCTGCCGCGTCAGCGTGTTCACCACCAGGGGGCCCTGCAGGTTCCCCGTCAGCGTCCCCTCCACCTTGTTCACGATCACGAAGACCTGCGCCTCCTCCAGCCGCGTCAGCCCCAGCTCGCCCATCTGCTCGGGACGCACCGGGACCGAGTACTCGGGCACGAACAGGCTCGGGTCCGTCACCACGAACGCCAGCGACGGCTCGTCCACCGCCTGCAGCCAGAAAAAGCACGCGTCGTCCCCGGGCTCGAGCAGGCAGAACCGCGTCTGCGTCGAGAAGCCCAGGAGCCCCTTCGGAAAGGTGATCACGCGGCTCTCCGCGATCTCCACCACGCCGAACCGAGTCGTTCGCACATCCATCGCACGCTCCCGCGTCCCGGCCCTACCACTCCGGATTGGTCCCGACGCTCCCGCGCCGGTCGACATCCTGTCTTCCACCCCCGCCGCGGCCAGTTGCGCCGGGGTCTGGCCCTTCGCCATTCGATCCGCCGGGGCTCTCGCCCCGCGCGGCCGCTTCCCGAACTCCCGCTACAGGTAATCCAGCATCGTCCTCGACCCCGCCAGCGCCGTCACCCGCAGCCCCGCCTCCAGTTGCGTCTGCAGGAGCGAGAACGTCGTCGCCGCCGTCGCGAAGTCCACGTCCCGCAGCGTCGATCGCGTCCCCTCGTCCAGCACGGCCCGGTCCTCCTCGCGCGTCAAGCCCTCGTCCACCCGCTGCCCGTGGCTCCCGATCAGCCCCCGGAAGTCCGTCAGGCCGTCGATCGCCCCGTCCATCCCCTCTCCAGCAAGCGCGATGCCAGGAACGTCGTTCCGCAGGAGCGCCTCCCGCAGGTCGATCAGGTGCGTGAACAGGCTCTCCACGCGCACCCTCGCGCGGTCCACGCCCGTCAAAGTTGCGCTCGCCGGGTCCCACGTCCCGTCCATCAGCCCCAAGTCCGCCAACGCCTGCGAGTTGTTCACCGGCGCCACCACCACCGTCCCCGGGAACGTCCCCGTCCTGACCAGCGAGATCCCGTTGGGCCCATCCGCCAGCGTCGCCCGAATCGTGTCCGAAGGGAGGCCCGCCGCCGTCAGCTGCGCCGACGCCTGGGCGTTGACCGCCGCCATCAGCGAGGCGATCGACACCACGTCCTGCGGGGTGAGATCGATGGTGAGGACCGTCCCCGCGGCGTCCCCCACGGCGATCGTGAAATCCGTGTTCAGCGATGCCCCGACCAGCCCCGTCGTCGGGTCCTTGACCCCGTCCACGATCGACACACCCTTCCCGAAGTTGAACCCGCTCAGCCGCGTCGACGCGTCCATCGTGCGGATTCCCAGGCGCGACGCCGTCCCGCCGCTCCCGGCCACCTCGCCGATCGACAGCGCCCGGCCGCTCCCCGCGCTCAGCTCGTTCACGACGTCGATCCCGGTGGCGTCCTCGTTGATCACGACCCTGACACCCAGCCCCGCCCCCTCGATCAGGTTGCGGACATCCTCGAGCGTCTCCGCGCTTGACAGGTCGAGGGCCACCTTCCGGCCGCCGTTCTCCACAAGGATCGATCCCAGCGCCCCGCTCACCCCCGCCATCCCCGCGACGGGTGTCCGCCACGTCACGCCCGGTTCGAGATCAACCCCGGCCCCCGCACCGCTCGCGAACGCGAAGGGCGTTTCCGCCGTCAACCCCAAGTCCCGAGCCGTCACCGCCGTCCCCACCTCGAAGAACCGGAGCTCCGGCGCCGGCGTCCCCCCCACCACGTCGATCCGCAGGCCGCCCCCCGCCAGATCGACCCCGCCCGGCCCGAGCACCGTCACGCCGTTGTCCGCCTCATACCGCCGAAGCGCGTTCCCGATCCGCGCCGCGACCTCCCCCGCCGTGTCGGCCCCCGAGAGCTCGATGCGCCCGAGCGGCCCGCCCCCGAACGAGAAGTCGATCGGCCCCAGGCTCACGCCCAGCCCCCGCCCGCCGGCCAGGTCCGACAGGCGAGTCTCCGGCGTCAGCGCGGGATTTAGGTCCACCGAGCCGCGCACCCGCGACACCAACCCCGTCAGCGGGTTGCCCTCCCCGGCGGTGATGGGTACCCCCGAGGTCCCCCCCAGATCGGTCAGCAGCCCCGACCCGATCCCCGTGTACCGAAACCCGCCCAGGTGCTCCTCGAACGGCCTCCGCGTCGTCTGCGATCCGCCCAGCGCGAACCCCGCCACCGACTCGCGGTTGGCGAGGTCCGCCAAACTCTGCAGCATCTGCCGCACCACCGACGCCTGCCCGTTCCGTTCGGCCGCGCTCGACGTCACCGCGAGCTGCGACGACGCGATCGACTTCGCCTGGTTCGCCAGCCCCGATGCCTCGCCGAAGATCGAGTCCAGCGTCCCGATCGACGCCGCGGCGTGCTCCAGGTTCCTCCGCACCTGCACGCCCCGCTCCATCCGGTCGTCCAGCACCCCGATCGTCGCCGCCCGCACGATGTCGTCGCTCGGCCGCAGCAGGTCCCGCCCGGTCACGATCTGCGACTGGACTCGCAGCAACCCCACGCTCGTCCGGTTGATGTTGCCCAGCGCGAGACGCGACGCCAGGGCGTTGGGAACGCGTCCGATGCTCGATGAAAGGCTCGTCACGGCCGGCTCCTCTCTCTCGCCCCGCGCTCAGACGAGCTGCAGCAGCGTCTGGGTCATCTCGTTCGCCACGCTGATCAGCTTCGCCGCGCCCTGGTATTGCCGCTGGAAGTCCAGGAGATTCAGCGACTCCTCGTCGATCGACACGCCGCTGATCGCCGCCCGCTGGCTCTCCAGGCTCTCCCGCACCACGCTCGTCGCCTCCGCGTTCACCCGCGCCCCCGCGGCGTCCGCCCCCACCGACTGCACGGCCTCGCGCCACGAATCCTGCACCGTCAGCCCCAGCAGCCCCGGCAGGCTCCGCCCCTGCAGACCCGCCACCAAGAGCGCCGTCCCGTTCTCCACGAACTGCCCGCCGACCATCCGCCCCGACATCAACCCCTCCGGGTTCCCCTTGAGGTCTTCGCGAACGCCCATGTCCGAGCCGTCGCTTCCCGTGAAGTACGCGTTCACCCCCAGCGCCCCTAGCACCCCCGCCGAGTCGTCCTCAAAGCGGAAGTCGAACCCGTCCGCGGCCTCGATCCTCAGGCTCCCGTCCGCGCCCCACGTCGCCGACAGCCCCGGCACGCCGGCCAGAGCCGCCCGGATCCCCTCCGCCGTCGCGTCGTCCGCCGTCCCCGGCGTCCCCGCGCTCGTCACGCCGTCCAGGTCGACCGGGATCCGCACGCTCTGCACCATCCCCGTTCCCGCCTGCCGCACGCTCACCGTGAACCCGCCGTTGACGGCCGCGAACGGCAACCCCGCCATCGCCCCGTTCGCGGGGTCGTTCAGGGCCAGCCCCCGCGACGCCGGATCAAAGCGGACCTGACTCCGCGTGCTCCCGAGCCCCGCGGCGTTCGTGCCCGTCGAATGCAGCTTGTTCACTTCAAAAATCAGTTGCGACGCGATGGAGTCCAGCCGCCCGATCGTCGCCGTCACCGCTTGGCCGCGCGTCCCCAGCAGGGCACCGATCGCGCCCGACCCGGGGGCGAGCTCCTGCCCGTCGGTGATCGTCGCCACCGCCACCTCGGTCACGCCGTTCACGACCTCCCGACGCAGCTCCAGACCCCGAGCCTGCCCCCCCAGCACGACGGGCGTCGAGCCGCTCAGCACGTCCACGCCCGCCGAGCCGCGGTCGATCACCGTGACGTCCAGCAACGCCGACAGCGCCGAGATCGACGCGTCCCGTTGGTCCCGCAGGGTGTTCGCCACGCCCCCCGCGACCTCCGCCGCCGAGACGGCGCCGTTGAGGTCCGCGATCTCCGAGAGCAGTTGGTTCGCCCGCGTCACCCCCGCCGCCAGTTCGCCGTCGATCTGCTTCCGCTGATCGTTCAACTGCCCCCGCAGCCCCCGGATGAACCCCGCCAGCCGGTCCCCCTGCTCCACCACCGACCCGCTCGACTTGGTCGCGTTCCCACGCTCCGACCACACCTTGAAGAACCCCGAGAGCTGGCTCGAGAGGTCGTTGTCCCCGAGCTCCCCCAGCGTGTCCTCGATCTGTCCATAGATCCGCGACTGCGCTCCCGCCGCCGCCTCGTCGCTCGTCCCGCCCCACAGCCGCGCCTGCAACGCCCCGTCGATCTGGCGCTGCACCGCCCGGACCTCGACGCCCCGCCCGATGCTCTGCCCCAGCGCCGACCCATCGCCCCGGATCCCCACCAGCCGCGCCGACTGCCGCGAGTACCCCGGCGTGGCCACGTTCGCCATGTTGTTGCCGGCCACCTGCAGCCCCAGCTGGCTCGCCGTCAACGCCGAACGCCCGATCTGCATGGCCGCGGTGAGACTCATCGTGTTCCCTCATCCCCCCAGGGGGGCGGGCGTTCAGCCCGCGCTTCCTGAACCTCTCAGCTCCGCAGGTCTAGCGCCGACACCACCACCCCGCCCCGCTCCACGAACCCCCGCCGCGTGTACGTCCCCGCGTGGCTGAGTTGCCGTCCCACCTGCCTGACCAACCCTTCCAGGTGCGCCAGCAGCGACGTCGTCGCCGCCCGCACCGTCGCCGTCCGCTCGTGCACCCGCCCGATCAGCCCCCGCAACTCAACCGCCTTCCGCGACAGCCGCCCCTTCGCGGGCTCGGGCAACGCCGCGGCCACATCCCCCAGCGTCACCGGCCCCGACCGCTTCCCCGCGAGCGCCGGGTGCGTCCCGCACGCCGCCGCGACGACGTCCCGCCGCCGCCCCTCCAACCCCGCGATCTCCCGGAGCGTCGCACCCTGCGCCTCCACCGCCCGCGCCACGCCACCCCCATCCGCCCGCCGCAACGCCTCGCGATGCGCCCCCACATCCTCGAGCAGCCGCTCGTGCAGCCGCGCCATCTCGTCCATCAGCCCCTCGAGTTCCGCCTCGAGCGCCCGGGACGGCTCCGCCTCCTCACGCCCGCGTTCCTTCTTCACGCCCCACCCCCCGTCCCGCGCGCCAGCAGGTCCTGCGCGAGCTTGTCCACCAGCGGCCACCCGCCCCCCCCACGCCCGCTCTTGACCATCCGCTGCGCGAACTCGGCGTCGAGCATCTGCCGGAAACTGCGCTCCGCCGCGTTGGGCGCGAACGGCGCCGCCGCCCCACCGCTCTCGCGCAGGCGCTTCAGCACCGGCTCGATCAGCGCCGCCGAGACCAGCCCCTCCGCGGCCTCGCGAGCGCGCCCCGCCCGCTCCGCGTACGCACGATCCCCCATCCCCACCATCGCCCGCTGCAACCCCACCGCTTCCATTCCCACGCCGCCCTCCTCCGGCCGCTCCGCGGCCCACGCCTCTCCCCGATCCCCAACGCCTTCCTAGTGCCGAGTGCCCAGTCCCTCGTGCCTTCCCCCTTCAGTCGATCACGAGCCTCGCCTGCAGCTTCCCCGTCTTGTGCAGCATCTGCAGGATGTTGATCTGCTCCGCGACGGGGATGTCCAGTTGCTTGAACGCGGCGATCAGGTCCGACAACTTCGCCCCCTCGGCCGGCTTCATGGCCGTCTCCAGCGTCGTCCAGCGGTCCCGCCGCACCAGCGGGTTGATCGCCGTCCCCACCGGCGCCGGGATCGTCGTCGTGATGTTCAGGTCCTTCTGCGTGATCGCCACCGGCGAGATCTCGACGTCCCCCGTCACGATGATCGACCCCGTCCGCGGGTTCACGATCACCTGCGCCGGCAGGTCCAGCAGCGAGGCGTTCACGTCGGCCGACATCACGTCCGCCAGGAACCCCGCCCGGTCGGCCCGCTCGCTCGCGGGGATCGTGACGCGGATCGTCCGGTCGTCGATCGCGAACGCCACGCTCGGCCCCTGGGGCTGCGCCCGGGCGTTGATCGCCGTCGCGATCTGGCTCGCCGCGGACCACCCCGCATACGCCGGCGCGAGGATCAGGTCGAACTGGTCCCCCACCTCGGGCATCAGAATGTCACGCACGAGCCGAGCCCCGCCCCGCACCCGCCCCGCCGTCGGGGTCGATGGGTCGTTGAGGTCCACCAGCCCGGCACCGATCCCGTACACCGGGCTGTTGGGGAACGGTCCCCGCATGGGCGCCAGGTACAACTCCCCGCCCCTCAGGCTCGTCGCGCTGTTGATGACCGTCACGCTGATGTCGAACGTGTCGTCCGCCCGGCCCCCCGCCTCCGGCACCACGCAGGTGACCATCACGAGCGCCACCGACTTGCCGCTCAGCAGCTCGCGAGGCGATGCCAACGCGTTCCCGCTGTTGGCCAGGACCTGGGCCAGGGGCCGCGCCATCGCCAGCTCCTTCCCCGAATCCCCAGTCCCGTTCAGCCCCGTGACCAGCCCGACGCCCCGCAGGATCGACTGCCCCTGCCCCTTCAGCCGCGCCAGCTCCTGCACCGTCGCGGCCTCCGCCGCGCCGGCCAGCCCGACCACCGCCGCAACAAACAGAAGTCCGAGGTGCCGCATCCTCCGACTCACGCGAACGGCATGCCAGCGAGCGGACCATCACGAAGTCGCGGAATCACCGTGGTCGCCACAGCATCCGCCCGCTCCGGCGCCCGATGCCCAGCGCCTCCCCCGCTCAGAAGTTGAAGATCGCCTCCACCAGCCTCGTGAGCACGCCCTTGGTCGCCGTGTCCTTCACGTCCCCCTCGTTGGTGGAGAGCACGGTCAGGTCCGCGAGCTGGCTCGACAGGATCGTGTTGTTGTCCGTCACGTCCTCGCGCCGACACTCACCCGACAGCACGATCGTCTGGACCTCCGTGTCCTTCCCGATCGTCCGCCGCGCCTCCACCACCAGCACCCCGTTGGGCTTGACGTCGATCACCTTCGCCGTGATCTTGTCCGTGAACCGGTCCGACCGCTCGTACTTCCCGTCCCCCTTGAACTTCTCCCCGCTCGACACGTCCACCGTCGCGATCGGACTCGACTCCCCGTTCGTCAGCTCCGCCTCCAGCAACTTCGCCAGGTTCGGGAACTTGTTCAGCCCCGCCTTCAGCGACGTGTCCTTCTTCGTGTCCAGCGTCTGCTCGCTCGTCTGCCTGCTCACCTCCGAGATGATGATCGTGATCTGATCGTGGATCTCGTACGTCCGCGGCCGGGGCGTCTCCACCAGCAGCAGGCTCACCTCCCGCAGCGGCGCCTGCCCGTCTGGCTCCCCCGACACGCCCACCGGCACCGGCTCCGCATCCCTCCGCAGCAGGCTCTGCGCACCGCACGCCCCGCAGCACGCCATCACCACCACCCCGCCCAGGCCCAGCCGGACGCCGAAACCGATCCGATCGTTCATCGCTCGCTCCCCTCGCCCATCCCGGGCACCGCCACCACCAGCACCGCCGTCCCCGGCCCGCTCACCCGCGCCCGGAACGACTTCCTCGACTCGAGCGTCTGCACCTCGATGACGTCCCCCTCGCGCCCCGCGGCCCTGGCCCGCGCCGTCCGCCTGACCGCCACCGACCCCGAGAGGCAATCCACCGCGACCAGGTCCCCCTTCTTGACCGCCAGCGGCGTCTCGATGTGCCGCGTTTCGATCACGCCGCCCGCCTCGACCCGCCCCCGCGCCGTCGCCGCCAGCACGTCCGCCATCGCGGCCGGAGACACCCCCGGCTCGACCCACCGCGTCTCGGCCCCGACTCTTTCGGCGTCGAACGCCGCCCCCCGCGTCAGGTCCCGCCGCGCCACCACGACCTCGCGCCGCACCAGCACCCCCACCCGAACCGTCCCCGACGCCAGCAGCCGATCCCCCTCGTACACCCGCACGCTCAGGGGCATCCGCTCCCCGGCGCCCGCGGGCTGCACCACCACCGTCCGCCCCGCCACCCCCATCCCCAGCAACGCCCGCCCCGCGGCCCCCTCCTCGTCGAAGGCCAACCGCAGACCCGCCGCCTCCACCCCCACCACCTCGGCGATCTTCGCCGCCACCCGGGTCCGCACGGTCTCAAGCGCCGCACCGGCCGGGGCCGTCGCCCCCCCCGCCGCGGGGGCCACCGCGCTCATCGCCGCCCCCACCCGCACCGCGCACGCCGATCCCGACAGCGTCAGCCGCCCGAGATTCGTCCCCGCCCGCCCCTCCAGCGCCCGCCGCACCGCGGCCAGGTCCACCCGCGTCGCCCCCGCCTCCCCGACGACCAAGCCCCCCAGCCCGACCGCCGCGTCCCCGCGCAGTTCGGCCACGTCCGCCAGCGTCACCGCCCGTCGCTCCTCGATCCGCGCCCAAGCCCGCAACGCGATGGAGTCCTGTCCCCACGCCGCCCCGCCGACCAACAACCCGGCCACCACGCCCACGAACCACCCCGTGCCACCGACTCTTCGAGCCCCGCGGCTCGGCGGTGCGCAGTGCCGTGCCGGGCCTCTGGCCCGCCACGCTTCACGGTCTTGGCGTTCACTCGCGTTCATCCGCGTCCCCATTCCCGTCTATCACCGCCTCAACTGCGCCACGCTCCGGAGCGTCTCGTCCGCCGCCCTGATCGACTGGCTGTTCATCTCGAAGGCCCGCTGCGTCCGGATCAGGTCGATCAGTTCCCGCGTCGGGTCCACGTTCGACCCCTCCAGGAATCCGCTCTGCAGCGACCCCCGGTCGTCCGCCTGCGGCTCCCCCGTGTTGGGCGGGCCCGACGCCGAGGTCTCGACGTACAGGTTCTCCCCGACCTGCTTCAGCCCCGCCGGATTCACGAACGTCGCCAGTTGCAGCTGTCCCGCCTCCTGCGGCTCGGCGTCGTCGCCCGTGCTGTAGAACACCCGCCCGTCCGCCGTGATCGTGAAGTTCTTCGCCTCCGGCGGTAGCGAGATCACCGGCTCGACCCGACGCCCCTGGTCGTTGGCCAGCACCAACTCCCCCTCGGAGTTGAGCGAGAAGTTCCCCGCCCGCGTGTACGCCCGCCCCCCCACGCCCAGGTTGTCCTCGACCGACACCTCGAAGAACCCCTTGCCGTTGATCGTGACGTCCAGCGGCCGCCCCGTCGCCTGCGGCGCCCCCTGCGTGAAGTCCAGCTGCGTCCCCGAGACCTTCACCCCCAGCCCCACGTACAACCCCGTCGGCCGCTCGTCCTGGTTCGCGTTCAGCACCCCGGGCTGCGCCTTCTCGATGTACAAGAGGTCCTGGAAGTTCACGCGGCTGCTCTTGAAGCCCGCCGTGTTCACGTTCGCCAGGTTGTTCGCCGTCACGTCCAGCGCCGTGTTCAGCGCCGACAACGCCGACGCCGAACTCTGCAACGCGTTGATCGCCATCCATCACCCCCTCGGTTCACCCCACCCCGCCTACGCCGTCCGCCCCAGCGAGTTGATCGCCCGCTCCATCATCTTGTCGTGCTGCTGCATCAGCGCCACGTTCGCGTCCACCTCCCGCGAGGCGGACGTCATGCTCATCAGAGTCTTGATCTCGTCCGCCGCCGAGTCCTCGTACGAGTACCCCCGCACCTGCCCCGTCGCCGTGCTCCCCCCACCCAGCGCATCCGCCGGCGCCGAGAAGAGGCTGTGCCCCATCTTCGTCAGCCGGTCCCGGTCCGGAACCCCCATCACCTGCACCCGCGCGATCGCCTCGTTCCCCTGCCGCAGCGTCCCATCCGCCTCCACCGTCACCCCGCCCCCATCGGGGATCAGGATCGGCCGGTTCCCGACATCGAGCACCGGCATCCCCGAGGTCGCCATCACCAGCCGTCCGCCGCTGTCCCGCGTGAACCGCCCGTCCCGCGTCAGCCGCACCCGGTCCCCCGAGCTGTCGGCCTCGTCCCGGACCACGAAGAAGCCATCCCCCTGGATCGCCATGTCCAGCGCGTTCCCCGAGCGCTTGAGCGAGCCCTGGGCAAACTCCGTCCGGTTGGCGTTGAGCAGCACCCCGCCCCCCAGCCGCTCCAAAAGCCGGTTCGACGAGAGGTACCGCAGCCCGTCCTCCTCCCGCACCGCCAGCCGCGGCCGGCTCGTCGGAACGTCCGGCTTGAACCCCGCCGTCTCCACGTTCGCCAGGTTGTTCGCGTACACATCCTGCCGGTACAACGCCGCCATCACCCCCGACGCCGAGATCTGCAGCCCGTAACTCATGCGCGAAGGGAGCCTCCCGCCGAATCCATCACAAACCGCGTGCCACCCACAGGCGTACACCTACTCCGCACCCCCCCCACCCCCCCCACGACCCCCACGCGACCCCCCACGACGCCGCGCGGCATCCACGCCCGACCCCGCCGCGAACTAGACACCGCATGCCACGCCCCCCCCCCACCCCGTCCGCCCCCCCCCCCCCCCCCCCCCCCCCCCCCCCCCCCCCCCCCCCCCCCCCCCCCCCCCCCCCCCCCC
>Ga0105046_10004821_pt1 | contig 21440 bp, 20 predicted proteins | sample MAT03_FD_78385 | JGI IMG/M metagenome (GOLD analysis project Ga0105046, IMG submission 78385) | Freshwater microbial communities from Lake Fryxell liftoff mats and glacier meltwater in Antarctica - MAT-03 (megahit assembly) | ecosystem: Environmental > Aquatic > Freshwater > Ice > Liftoff...
CACGATCCCGTCTGCCTAAGTTAGTGCTCAAAAGTAATAGCCACATTTCAAAACGTCAATTCCTTAAGTGAGTGCAACGTCCAAGGGAAGTCATTGAGTAACCCCGTCATTCCCGCGGAGGCGGGAATCCAGGTGTAACCCCGACGCTACCGTAACGGGGAGGCCTAGATTCCCGCCTCCGCGGGAATGACGGGGTTACTTAAAAACTTTCCTTTGACAGACTTGTGGCACTGGAAAACAAAAAAGAGGGTGCCGCGTGTTGTGCGCGACACCCTCTTTACAAAGCTCAGCAAAAAATGCTTAAGCGACCGAGTCCTTGAGGGCCTTCAAGGGACGGGCGGTCACCTTGTTGTAAGCCGGCTTGGCCTTGGTCATCATCATCTCGCCGGGGCGGAAGGGGTTGGCGCGCTTCTCGGCCTTCTTGGCGGGGATGCGGCGCAACTGCAACTTGAGCATGCCGGGCATCACGAACACGCCGGGGCCCTTCTTGCCCAACTCTTTCTTGATCGTGTCATCCAGAGTAGACAATACCGCATTTACCTGCACCTTGGTCAAACCGGTCGCCTCAGACAATGTGGTCGCCAGTTGCGACTTGTTCATTTGCTTCTTCACGGCGGGTGCTGCTGCGGGCTTCTTCTCTGCCGCGGGTTTCTTCTTTGCTACTGCCATTTATCTTTCTCCTATCCTAAAACTCCTGAAATCTTCAGGGATGTAAAGTGATCTTAGCCTATTTTTTGCGCATTAGGCAAGTTATCCACAAGCATTTTGGCCGAAAAATGGCATTTTTTAAGGTTGATATCGCATTTTTCCCCGAATTTTGGCCTGTTTTTTGCAAACAGGCTGTGGATAACTTTGTGGATAGTGCATATGTCATGGCCTTAGTTTTCATTCTCACCCATTCCTCTCGCTATAATTTTGCGGCTTTCAGTGTCACCAAGTCATCAAGTCACCAACATGAATGCATGAAACGTTAAGACGCATCAAAGTGCATCGAGCGAGTTGCGGATTGATGACTGCGAGTATTCAGAGCGAGGGGTTGTATTGCGTTGAATTGGAAAATAGCAGGATCAAAAACGGCACCCAAACAAGCCACGCCCATCCGAGCCCACATCATTGCGTGTTTTACTGCGCTGTGTCTGGGTCTTAGCGCCTGTTCGGATGATCCAACACCGCCACCCCAGCCCATCGTTCCCACCTTCTTCGTCACTCAATCGACATCCACGGCCACCCCACCCGCCACCGAAACGCCGGCCCCCACCTCAACTCCCGACGCCAACACACTGCAACAACAGGCCGAAACCGCCGTGCACCACGGCGACACGCCATTGGCCATCCAGCTCTACACCCAGGAACTTGCGTTGCTCCCAGCCAATGGGCCGGAAGCCGCGCACACCCGTCTGGCGTTGGCCCAGACCCAATTACGCGCCAGTGATGCCACATCGGCTGCCCAAACCGTCGCTCCCCTGCTGTCCGCCACCAGCACCGATCCGGCTTTGCAGGCTGATGCCCAGGCCGTGCTGATTCGCTCGCAACTCGCCGTGGGCAATCTGCCCAGTGCCGCGTTCCTATTAAACGAGGCCATCTCGGCCGGCCATGTGCTCTCGCCCTATCTCAATCTGTGGCTGGGCGATGCCTACATCAGCGCCTCGCAACCCATCAGCGCCATCGCGCCCTATCAACAGGCAATTGAGGCCGCTCCCGGCCTGTCCGCCGAGTTTTCGCGCCGCGAAAAACTCGCGCTGGCGTATCGTCTGGCCAACCAACCCGCCGAGGCCATTGCGCAATATCAAAACATCATCGCCCGTTCGAAGGTGCCTGTGTATCAGGCCCGCATGAAGTTTGAGATGGCCCAGGACATGCTGGCCGCCGGTCAGAACACGCCGGCCTACACGATTTTGCAAGATCTCGTAGTCAATCAACCAGCCACCCAACAAGCTGCGCTGGCTGTGCCCGTGCTCACGGCCGCCAACATCGCCATTGACCCACTGCAACGCGGCATCATCAACTACAACGCCGGCAACCACGAGGCCGCGCGCGATGCCTTCCGGCAGGCCATTGAGCTGAACGATGGTCGTGCGGATGTGGTTCGCTACTGGGCCGCGCTGAACTACCTCGAACTCGATCTACCCGACGATGCAGTGCGCAATCTCGATCAAACCATCGCCTCCAATACCGATGCCGTGCGCGTGGCCGAGGCATGGGCCGAGAAAGCCAAGCTCTACGCTGAGCTTGAAAACGAGGCATTGGCCAAGGAGTCGTTCGTCGGCTTCAAACAAATTGCCACTGCAACCGAACCCAACGCCAAAGCCATGTTCGATATCGGTGCCGCCTTCGAGCGCCGACAGTGGTTTGCCGAGGCCATCGAAGCCTTCACACTCTCGGAGTCCTTTGCGCCTGGTGCACAGGATGGGCCGCGCGCGCTGGCCAAAGCCGCCGCGCTAGCCTTTCGGCTGGGCGAGAACACCCGCGCCATCAGCCTGACTCTGGGCGTCGACACGCGCTACGCCAACAATGCGTTTGCGCCGCTGGCACAAATGTGGCTGGGCAAAGCTCAGATTGCTGCTGGTAACGTAATCAGCGGCCAGGCGACCTTGCAACAAGTGGCCCAAACCAGGCCCGATGAATTTGCGGGCGTGCGCGCAGTTGAACTGCTGGCCAATGTGGCTCCGCTGGCCGCGCCTACCTCAGTCCTGCCCTCACTCGCTGGTGCCGACACCAACGATGAGGGTCGCGCCGATGCCGAACAATGGCTGCTGAGTTGGATCACTCCCACCCGCACTATCACCGACACGGCCGCTGCGGATGCAGCCGCTGCGGATGCGGCCATCGCCCGTGACATCCGCTTTGTGCGCGGCACAACCCTGGCCCGTCTCGGCTTCGAGCCTGAGGCATTGGGCGAGTTTGGCGCGCTATTCAGCGCCTATGCCGGCGACCCCATCGCGCTCTATCAACTATCGTTGCACCTGCGCAACATCCGGCTCTACCGCCTGTCCATCTCAGCCGCCGACGCACTCATGCGCCTGTCACCGTTCCCCACCCCCTCGGCCCTGCCCAAATTTATCGCCCGGTTGCTCTACCCGGCCTACTATGCCGAGCTGGTGCAGCCATATGCCGAGGAATTTGGCGTTGATCCCTTGCTGGTGTTTTCAGTCATTCGCCAGGAGAGCCTGTTCGAGTCGTTCGCCGAATCCAGCGCCGCCGCCATCGGCCTCATGCAGGTGGTGCCGCCCACCGGTGCCGAGATCAACACCGAGTTGAACTGGCCGCCCAATTACACGACGCAGGATTTGACGCGCGCCTACGTCAGTCTGCGCTTCGGCACGTACTACCTCAGCAAACAGCGCCGCATTTTCGACAACGACATGTATGCCGCGCTGGCCGCCTACAACGGCGGGGCCGGCAATAGCCTGATCTGGCGCGAGCGCAGCGGCGGCGACCCGGATGTGTTCTACAGTGTGGTGTCGTTCGAGGAGACACAACGGTACTTGCGGGCCGTGTCGACTAACTACGCAATTTATCGGCGGGTGTATGGCTCGTAATGCAAACAAGAGCGGAATCGTCGACGTCGAGGTCGACGTCGACGATTCACCGCATTCGTCTTCGTTAAAATGCACGCCACCGAACCCATGCCGCAACTCCCCCCAGACCTCTTCTCCCGCGTCTCCATCCGCGATGTGCTCAAGCGTTTCCACAACGCCGGCCAACTCGGCGAGCATCCCCTGGCCCATCTCCACTGGGTAGATGCAGACGCCGCACCGCTGGAGCGCGGCACCGCTTTGCGCGAACTACTGCGCGCCGGCATCGAGTCCCTCCGGCCCGACGAGGGCGAATTGCGCTGGGGTGAGAAGCGCTAGCGGCCCTATCTCATCCTCAGCGAGCAGTATTTGCACAACCGCAAGCCAGATTATCTGGCCGACGCACTTGGCCTGGTGCGTGGCACATTTCATCAGGAGCAGGCCCGCGCACTGGAGATGCTGGGCAGTTGGCTCGGCGAGCGCCAGTTGATGCGCGAACACGACCAGGCCCGCAAGCACAGCCAGAGCAAACGCGTTGACGGCGCCGTGCTCATCAGCGACCCCAGCCTCAAGCCGTTTCTGGCCCCGTCACGCCCACCGCATAGCCTCGTTGGCCGTGCGCGGCTCATCAACGAGATCAAGCAGCAACTCACCTACGGCCATTCGCTGGCGCTGCAAGGCTTGCCCGGCGCTGGCAAAACCGCCCTGGCCATCGCGCTGGCCAACGACGATGCCGTGCGGCAACGCTTTCGTGATGGTGTGTTGTGGATCGGAATTGGCCGTGGCGATCCGGATGTGCAGGCGCTGATGGGCGTGTGGCTCAGCGCACTGGGGATCGAGCCGGCCAGCGTTCATTCTATGGAAGACGCAGCCCGGGCCATTCATGCCGCCATCGGCACCCGTCATCTGCTGGTGGTGGTGGATGATGCCTGGGACAGCGAGGGTGCGCTGGCCTTCAAACTCGGCGGCCCCAACTGCGCCCACCTTGTCACGACACGGTTGCCAGCCGTGGCCATCGACTTCGCCGGCAATCGCATCCTCAAAGTGGATGAGCTGGACGATCAGGCCAGCACCGCACTGTTGCAACAATTTGTGCCGACGCTGGAGAACACGGATGTGCAAAATTTATTGCACGTGTCGGGCGGCTTGCCGCTAGCGCTCACGCTCATGGGCCGCTATTTGCGCAAAGCCAATTTTGCCAGTCAGCCCAGCCGGCTGGCGCGCGCCATAGACACACCAAGGCCTTGACGAAAAATAACTTGGGCTTTTCGGCAGTTACTAGGAATGGGGCAAGATGGTGTAATTCCATTTGGGTAAAACGTGATGCGGTTTTAGATGGATTTGGTTTTGCTGTTGGATTGACATCTTCAAGCCAGTTGGATAAACAGCGTTGTCCAATAATCCTCGACAACGTAACCCTGTGTCCGTCTGAGTAGTGCGAATGAAGTTCAAGACAGTTTCGTAGTCAATCAAAGGCTCTCCTTCCCAATTTGCGCTGATCTGAGACAACAAGCGGTGCTCAATGGAGTTCCATTTGGATGCGCCAGTTGGCAAATGCGTGACCGTGATGATCAAGTTGAATTCATTGGCAAATTGCTGCAATTCCCACTTCCACACCCCACTGTCACTGGCATTTGCGCCTCCACAATCGGCCTCAATTAACAGTTCGTTTTGATTTGGATATTGACTGCGACCCATCATCAACCACCAACGGCGGATCGCCTTGACTGCAAAGGCGGAGGTTTGATGGGATATGCCGACGACGACAAAGCCATGATTACGCGCCACGTCATAAATCCCATACGGAATGGCGACACCATCGGCATCACTGGGGTGGTCATTCTCTAATACATCTTGGCGTGCCTTGCGCCAAGTTCGTCCTTTGTTCTTGAAGTTGCCCCACGTCCCTGCTGAAGTCTTAGCAGCCCTGCAAATTCTCATCGTGACTTTTCGTCCAACCCAGACATGACTCGATTGATCGCTCGGTGATATCGTGCGACCTCACTGCGCGGATGTTTGAGACACTCGCTGCATTCACATTTATAGAGCGCCCCTCTGATGTGTGATTTCACTTGCCTCCATTCAATTCAGCCTCCAAATTATTGTTGGTGTCATCATTTGATGAACATAGCCGACCTGTAATGAAAAGTCCAAGTTGTTTTTCGTCAAACCCTTAGGCTATGTGGGATTGAAGGCAGTGCCTGGAAGCCGTATTTTCGGCGATACCCATTAGGTGGCAATGGCGTGTGGAGACAGCTTGATGTTATACTGTTAAAACGTTATGATGTCATGACGTTTTGGAGGCAAGCATGAGTGATTCACCTGTTCGATCGACGATTTATCTCGATTCCAAGCTTCATCAGGCGCTGCGGCTAAAGTCGGCCAGCACCAAGCGCAGCATGTCCGAAATTGTCAACGAGGCCATCCGCCGCACGCTGAGCGAGGATGAGGAAGACCTGGCGGCGTTTGCCGAGCGCGCCACAGAGCGCACGCTGAGCTATGAAAAATTTCTGGCGAAGCTGAAGACCGATGGCACGCTATGAACTCCGCTTCAAGACCTCGGTGAGCAAGGACCTGCGGCGCGTCCCCACACCTAATGTGCGGCGTATATTGGCCCGCATCGATGCCCTGCGCGACGACCCGCGCCCGCCCGGCTGCGAGAAACTTTCAGCTCAGGAGCGCTATCGCATCCGTCAGGGCGATTACCGCATTTTGTATAGCGTGCTTGATGACATTGTGACCGTGGAAATCGTCAAGGTCGGCCACCGACGCGATGTTTATCGTGAGCCTTGAAGCCCATTTGCGCCGTCATGACTCCATAACCAAAGAAAATCTCCTCCACTAGAGCAAATTGCTGATTGGCATACGATGGATGACCCACCCCTAACCCCTCCCAAAGGGAGGGGGATTCCGCTCTCCCCTCCCTTTGGGAGGGGCCGGGGGGTGGGTTCATTTTCGGACACCAATCAGCAATCTGCTCTAATCTGGCCTTGTCCATGCTGCGGGGCAACGGCCTAGATCAGATTCCGGTTAAAGTGCTCCCATGATTCGCATTGGCATCGTCGGCTGCGGCCGCATCCTCAACGCCCATCTGCAAGGCTATCTCAAGCTGCGCAACCTGGGCATCGACACCTTTCGCATCACCGCCCTGTGCGCGCGCGACCCACAGGACGCGCTCATGTTTCGCCAGCGCGGCGAGGGCCCAACCCCACGGCCACCCGTGCTCGACCCCAGCACCGGCGACCCATTGGCCGCCCCGCACACCTACATTTCAGACCTGCACACCGATGTCGAGGTCGGCGTCTTCAGCGATTACCGCGACATGATCGCCAGCGGCACCGTCGATGCCGTCAACGACCTGACCACCCTGGCGCTGCACCATCAAGTCGGGCTGGCCGCGTTCGATGCCGGCCTGCACCTGCTCACCCAGAAGCCGTTGGCCATCAGCGTGCGCGCGGCCAAGGCCATGGTCGAGCGCGCCCGCGCAAAAGGCCTGACTTTTGGCGTGTTCGAGAACGTGCGGCAGGCGCGCGGCGTGCGGGCGTTTGCCTGGGCGGTGCGGGCGGGGTGGATTGGCGAGCCGTTGGTGTCGGTGTCGGGCTCGCTGGGCGGCTTCTGGTCGCCGGACAAGGTGGTGGCGCAGACGCCGTGGCGGCACCAGAAGCTGCTCGGTGGCGGCGGTGGCAGCATCGATATCGGCGTGCACCAGATGCATTGGCAGCGCTATGTCATCGGCGAAATCGCGTCGGTGAGCGCGACGGTGCGCAGCTTCGAGCCGGCGCGTGTCCTGCGCGATGCGAACGGCCATGTGTTGCAAACGGTGCAGGCCGATGTGGACGATACCTACATGGCCTCGTTAGCTTTCCAGCGTGGCGCAATTGGTCAGCTGTGGCACTCATGGGCGTTGGGCGGCGAGGGCTTGGGGGTAGAAGGCGGCACGGCCGTGTTGGGCAGCAAAGGTGCCATTCGCAACAACCAGATTTGGACCGAGACCGGCGAGCGGCTTCCCTTAATGGAGACGTTTGAACGCGAGTTGAGCGCCGAGCAGCGCGAGCAATTCTTCCCGCTGGGTTTGGACGACGCCTATGCCATCCAAAATCTGGACTGGTTGCGCGCCATCGAGCAGGGCCGCGACCCCGAGACCAGCGGCGAGGAGGGCTTGCGCGATCTGGCCTGCGCCTTCGCCATTTTGGAGTCAGCGGCGATGGGCCGCACCGTCACGCAGCAGGAGATGCTGGATGGTGTGGCCGATGTGTATCAGCGCGAGATTGATGTGCGGTACGGCCTTTTCTAAATGATATGCGAATTTCTTTAGCGTAGTGTTTCAAGCAAACTATGGAGCTTTGAGCTTTCAGAAAAGCTCAAAGCCCAGTCTCGCCCGTTGTCAATTGCTTTGACAACCTACTTCACCGCATCCAACCGGCGCTTGGCCTCGGCATACACATCGGCCGGCAACGGCCCCTGCGACGCAATGCGAACGTTCTCGGCCAGGTGATCGGGGTAGAGCGTGCCGACGATGGTCGTGTCCATCTCGGGGTGCGAGAGGGTGAAGCGCAGCAGGAAGGCCGTGCGCGATTCGCCCTCGGCGCGCAGCTCATCCAGCTGGGCCTTCTCAAACGAGGCCCAGCGATCGTTATTGCCCAGGCCCACGCCTGGCTCGCCACGCGCCACGCCGCCGCGAATGATGACGCCGGCCCCGGCTTTGCCCGCCGCCGTGATGGCATCCTCGTGCACACGCTCCAGAGCCGAGTAGGGAATCTGGAACACATCGAACACGCCCCACTGGATGTAGGTTTCGAGATGTGGTGAGGTGGAGGAGCAGCCGATCCAGCGCACCTTGCCCTGCTGCTTCATCTCGTTTAGCACGGCCACCAGATCGCCCTGCTCGGCCTGCTCCACCGACGGGTTGTGCAACTGCATCACGTCCACATAGTCGGTCTTCATGCGCTCCAGCGACTCGTGCAGGCCGCGAAACAAATTCTCGCGCGTCCACTCGTGCGGCGTGTCGTCGGTGTTTTCATCCTTGTTCACCACATGGCAACCGCACTTGGTGGCCAGAAAAAACTGGTTGCGGCGGGTGCTGAGGAATTTGCCGATGAATTCCTCTGAGCGGCCATAGTCGTTGGCCGTGTCGATGAAGTTGATGCCGTTGTCGAGCACGGCATTCAAGATCGTCCTGGCCTGTTCCTCGGTCACCGGCCGCCCGCCCCAAATGCGCGAGCCGCGCACTTCCATCGCGCCGTATGACAGATCGGTGACGTTGAGGCCGGTTCGTCCAAGCGTTCGTTTGTTAAGTGACATCGTTTTGAGCTCCTAAACCTTGGCCTAATCGTCCCACCAAAACTTGGGTCAAGCGCCAAATTCAATCTCGGCTTTTGGGCAATGGCTCAAGCATGGATCGCCGGCGCAGCTAGCCTTCCAGTAGTTTGTCAAGGCAAAAACTTTAGGTTGCTCCAAGGGCAAACCTGAGACTTGGTGGAAACGATTAACCTAAGCCGTCATTCCCGCGAAGGCGGGAATCCAGACCTCCCAGTTACGGTAATGTCGGGGTTACGTCTGGATTCCCGCCTTCGTGGGAATGACGTGGTTACTCAAAGACTTTCCTTTGACAGACGACTCCAACAACACTTCAATTTGACATCTGTTTCAATGTCTATGATATTCGGTATACCAATTCCTTTGAATTGCCTGCAAGGTCAAGATGCCGAAGATTGTTCGACTCAACGCAACCCTGTTTCCCGTGAACGCCTACGAGGCCAGCATTTGGCGGCAACACCAGTTGGAGCCAGTGCTGGCCGAGGCCAACACGCCTGCCGAAATCATCCCGCAAGTGGCGGATTGCGACGGCCTGGTGGTGGTTTCGACCTCGCTGCCCACGGCCGTCATCGACGCCCTGGCGAACTGCCGCGTCATCTCGCGGCGCGGGGCTGGCACCGACAAAATTGATGTCGCCTGCGCCACCCAACGCGGCATCCTGGTCACCAATGTGCCTGACTTTTGCGTCGAGGAGCAGGCCGATCACACCATGGCTTTATTGCTGATGTTGGTGCGGCACATGCCGCGCATGCAACATGGCCTCATCAGCGGCGACTACGCTCGCACCCGCCAGATCAGCGAGCGCAACCAACGCATGACCGGCCGCACGCTGGGGCTGGTCGGCTTTGGGCTGAGCGCCAGAGCAATGGCCCGGCGCGCCAAAGGCTTTGGTCTGCGCGTCATCGCCACCCGCCAGAATATGCGCCGCACCGACGATGCCGATGCGCTCGGCGTCACTTTGGTGGACCCGGACACGCTGCTGCGCGAGTCCGATTTTGTCTCGCTGCACATGCCGCTCAGTGCGCAGTCATATCACCTGATTGATGAGGCCGCGTTGCGCAAGATGAAGCCCGGCGCGTTTCTCATCAATACCTCGCGTGGTGCCTTGGTGGATGAGGCGGCTCTGGCGGCGGCATTGCGCAGCGGCCATCTGAGCGGCGCCGGCATCGACACCTTCGAGGGCATCAATGTGTTTGCCGAGACCAGCACACCCACGCCGCCAGATCATCCGCTGGTCAAGCTGCTCGATCACCCCGATATCAACCTCGTGCTCACGCCGCATGTGGCGGCCGGCTCCGAGCAGGCTATGCAGGATGTGAGCCGTGGCGCAATCGAGAACGTGGCCGCGGTGGTGAGTGGCCGCTGGCCGGCCCGCGACCGCATCGTCAACCGCGATGTGGTGCCGCGTATGCCGCTGATGGAGAGTGCAACGGCTGCCGAGGAGGTGGTCTGAAGCGAGTATGTCCGATGAATCGCCGTGAAGCTAGTCAAATTAATTGCTGATCTGATGTCGACGACGACGTCGACATCAACGTCGTCGTCGTCGATTAGCTATACGCTATCGTGTTCGAGATTAATTTCCAGGAAGAAGAGAATCCATGACCATTCAAAAACCCCAAATTTCCCGCCGCAAGTTCCTCCAAACCGCCGCCGTTGGCGCAACCGGTGTCGCATTGGCCGCCTGTGCCGCGCCACCGCCCGCCGCACCCGGCTCGGCCCCTGTGGCTGCGCCTGCCGTCAATACTGGCGCAAAACAGGTGGTGCGCTACCTGTCGTGGTGGTTCGAGGAGGGCAACCGCGGCAAGACCTGGAACGCCTTCATCAAGGAGTTCAACGAGTCGCAGAAAGAGATCGAGATCAAGGCCGAGAACATTCCCTTTGACAGCTACACCACCAAGACCATCGTCGGCGCGCAGTCCGGCAAATTGGATGGTGACATTCTGCAGGCCACACCCGAGCTTGCACCCCGGCTCATCAAGGCCGGTCTGCTCGCGCCGTTGGATGATGTGCTCACCCGCAACAACATCACCGATCTGAGTTCGGCTCACGATGCCATGCGCAAAGACGGCCACATCTACGGCCTCGACATGGTGACAGTGGCGTTTGGCATTCTCTACAACAACGATCGCTACGAGGCGGCCAAGATTACGCCGGCCAAAACACCTGAAGAGTGGATCGCGATCAGCAAAGCCCTGACCGACCGTGACAAGCAGCAATACGGGTTCTGGAGCGATCACCTTGTCAGCGATGCGACCAACTTCTGGTTTACCCTCCAGCAGTGGGCCATGCCCTACGACGGCCTGTGGGCCAAGGGCAAGACGCCGCTGCTGACCTCGGATCCCATCATCAACGGCCTCAAGTTGTTCAAGCAAATGTATGACGTGGCCTTCCCGCAGGGCGCGGACAATGCCACCGGCCAGCGTCTGTTCGGCACCGGCGCAACGGCCCAGGCGCTGTATGTTTCGGCCGCTGTCGGCGCGCTCAAGCCTGGTTTCCCCGATCTGTACCCGAAGTTGCGCAGTGCGCCCATCCCGTGGGCCAGCAACAAATCCATCGCCCGCATTCACCCGATGATGGTGAACGCGGCCTCGTCGGTGAAGGACGCTGCGCTGGAGTTTGTGACGTATATGTACAAGCCGGATAACTATCGGCGTATGGTCGAGGGCTGCGAAGACGTCATCTTCGCCCAGCCGTCGGCGGCGCGCAAAGAGTATCTGGACAAGCTGCTCTGGCTCAAGCCGGGCTACGATGGCGTAACCTATGTGACGCCGGCCGATGTGGTGGGCGACTTCGTCTACAACTTCCAGGAGCTCGGCCAGATCGTCATCACCAACTTCGCCAATGTGCTGAACGGCGGCAAGTCGGTGGAAGAAGCCATGGCCGCAGCCCAGACGCAAGCAGAGGCGTTGGCCGAGCGCATTTCGTAAACACACGCTCGATCCTCGCGGCTGGAAGATCGTGCACGTGTACGTCAAACGTGGCACGTGCACGATCTTGTCTGTAACCACAACTTCATTCGCAAACCTGAATACCTTTAGCAGCGTCCGCCGGACACCCAGTCCTTGTGAACGCGTTCACCTTAAACGACGCCCGTAAACCCTATGAATCTGGCCAAGGTTTCCCCACAAGCGCAATCGCGCACACGCCGGCGGCTGCATCTGCTGCCGTATCTGTTGGCGCTACCCATCGTCGTGTATGAGGTTGTGATGCTGCTCTACCCCATCGGCCAGGGCATCTACGGCAGCTTCACCCAGATTGAGCTGGCATCGAACCGGCCGGCCAAATGGATCGGGCTGGCCAACTACCAGCGCATGCTGGCCGACCCTGAATTCTGGATGGTGATTCGGACCACCTTGATTTTTACGGTGCTGGTGATTGTCGTTGCCATCGGCAGTGGCCTGCTCACGGCCCTGCTGTTCAACCGGCCCTTTCGCTTTCGCGGCATCGCCCGTGCCTCGTTGATGTTGCCGTGGGCGTTCCCCGAAGTGCCGGTGGTGATGATCTTCATCTGGATCCTCAGCCCGCAATTCGGCGTCGTCAATATTCTGGCCCGCATGATTCCAGGGGTGACCGAGAACCCGCAGTGGTTGCAGGTGCCGACGCTGGCCATGGGCTGGGTGGTGCTGATCGCGTCGTGGAAGGCCTTCCCGTTTTATAGCCTGGTCATTCTGGCGGCGCTGCAATCGGTGCCGCAGGAACTCTACGAGGCCGCCAAGGTAGACGGCGCCACCTCGTTCCAGTTGTTCCGTCACATCACCGTCCCCAGCATCAGCACCACATTGGAGCTACTGGTGGTGCTGGCCTCGATCTTCTCGTTCAAGCAGTTCACCATTATTTATCTGATGACCGGCGGCGGCCCATCGGGTGCCACCGAAACCATCGTGATGCGCATCTTTAACACCGCCTTTCGCTTCTATGATTATTCATACGCCACGGCCATTGGCGTAGCCGGCTTCGTGGTCTCACTCGTGGTGGCATTCTTCTTCATCACCCTGCAAGTGCGGCGTTCGCGGGAGGTGGCCTAGATGGCGACGGTTGCCGCTCGCGCCGGCGTCCCGGCTCGCAAGAAATCCAGCCTGCGCCAGACGGTGGGCAGCATCGCCCTGCACATCACGGTGGCCGTGGTGTCCATCATCACCATCTTCCCGATTTACTGGATGCTGGTCAGCACGTTCCAGCCCAACAAATACACCCTGCACTACCCGCCGCCCCTGTTCCCGCAGGAGATCACGTTCACCCAGTTTGCCGAGCTGTTCAACAATCACCCTATCGCGCTGTGGATTCGCAACTCATTTTTGATCGCGGTGATGGCGATGTTGATGTGCATGGCGTTGACCGTGATCGGCGCCTATGCCCTCTCCAGCCTGCGTTGGAAGGGCCGCAACCTGTTCGGCCTTTTTTTACTGGTCACCCAGATGCTGCCCGAAATTTTGATCGTGATTCCGCTTTATATTATTTATCAGCGGTTCAACGTGCTCGACAGCATGCCGGCGCTATCGCTAGTCAACGCCGCCTTTGCCCTGCCCATTTGCATCTGGATTTTGAAGGGCGTGTTCGACACGGTGCCCAAGGAGTGTATGGACGCGGCCGTGGTCGATGGCTGCAACGAGTTCAGCGTGTTGTGGCGGATTGTGCTGCCGCTGTCGATCCCAGGTCTGGTGGCCGTGGCCGTAGTGTCCTTTTTCTCGGCCTGGAACGAATATCTCTTTGCCGTGATCCTGCTGGCCAGCGCCGAGTTCCAGCCGGCCTCGGTCGGCCTCACCACCCTCAAAGCCACCGGCTTCACGCCCGTGGAGCAATACATGGCCGCCGGCACCATCTTCTCCATCCTGCCCGTCATCTTCTACCTGTCCATGCAGCGCTACATCATCTCCGGCCTGACGGCAGGCGCGGTCAAAGGCTAACAGAAGATTTAGTGAGGTCAGATATCAGAAGTCAGACAGGCTACAGATGGCTTTCGCACTTCTATCTGACATCTGACATCTGACATCTGACTTCTGACTTCTGACATCTGACTTCTCCCCATCTTCCCCATGAACATCTCCCGCCTCGAAACCATCTGGTTCGACGAACAACCCAACACCCTATGGCTGCGCATTCATACTGATGACGGCCTCATCGGCCTCGGCGAGACGTACTACGTGCCGCGCGCGGTCAGTGCCGTGATTCACGATGTGTTCGCCAATTTACTGCTGGGCCGCAGCGCCTTCGACATCGAGAATCATTGGAACAACATGTTCTCGACGGTGAACTTTTTTGGCTTTGCTGGCGCGGAGATGCGCGCGATCAGTGCCGTGGACGTGGCGCTGTGGGACTTGCTCGGCCAGCACACCGGCCAGCCCATCTATAACTTGTTGGGTGGCCGTAATCGAGATCGCATACGCATCTACAACACCTGTGTCTCGCACGGCCCCTACCAGGATTACCATGCCTGGCGCGAGGGCCGCACCGGCGAGTTGGCTAAAGACTTACTCGCACACAACATCAAGGCCATGAAGATCTGGCCGTTCGATCAGTTTGGGGCGTCGCTGGGTGGGCCGATTGGCTCGCGGGCCGGTGTGGAGGCGGTGGGGCCGGTCACCCACTACATCAGCCCCGAACAGCTCAAGAAAGGCCTGAGCTACGTCGAGGATATTCGCAAGGCCGTGGGCGACCAGATGGAGATTGCCATCGAAGGGCATGCGCGCTGGAACCTGCCTGAGGCGGTCAAGATTGCGCGGGCGCTGGAGCCGTATAACGTGCTGTGGCTGGAGGAGATCATGCAGCCCGATAATATCGACGCCTATGCGCGGCTGAAGTCTGAGACGAAAGTGCCGCTGTGCGTGAGCGAGCGGCTATTTACCCGCTTCGGCTTTCGACGCTGTGTCGAGTTGAACGCCGCCGACATCATCATGCCCGACATGGCCTGGACCGGCGGCATCAGCGAGACGCGCAAGATTGCGGCACTGGCCGACACGTACTACCTGCCCATCACCAGCCACGACACCATCGGCCCCGTGGCGCTGTGGTCGGCCGCCCACCTCATGCTGCACATTCCCAACGCCATGATCATGGAGACCGTGCGCGCCTACTACGAGGGCTGGTACAACGATGTGCTGACCGATCGCATTCCTATTGCCGACGGCCTGTTGGGGTTGCCCGAGAAGCCTGGGCTGGGCACGGCCCTGCGCGAAGAAGTCCTCAAGCGCCCCGACGTTCACATCGAAATTTCAGACGCACAACATCGGACAGATGTGTCGAAGGCTTGAGAGCAGTGAGCTAAGAGCTCTGAGCTAAGAGCTGTGAGCTAAGAGCTCTGAACTCACTGCTCTCCGCTCACAGCTATGCAAATGATGTCATCTTTAACTCAAACCATTGCCCAGACCCAGGTCCGGCCCGGCACCGTGAAAGCGTGGTGGCTGGGTGGCACGGGGTTCGTGTTCAAGACGCCGGCCGGCACGCAGATCTACGTCGATCCGTATTTCACCAATTGCGTCTCGTCCATCTTCGGCATTGACCGTGCATTTCCAGCACCGATTTCAGCGGAAGAGGCGCGCCCCGATTTATTGATTGCCACCCACTGGCACGAGGATCACCTTGACCCTAAAGGCATTCCCATCGTGGCCAAACACAGCGATTGCAAATTTATGGGGCCGCCGTCATGCGTCTCGCGCATGCTGGGCTGGGGTGTGGCGCGGGATCGTGTCACCGACATCAGCGTGGGGCAAACGCTCGTGTTTAAGGATGTGAAGATCACAGCCGTGGCCGCGCGCCATATCGCCAATGTGCCGGGCTGGGAGACCCCTGACGCAGTGGGGCTGTTGCTGGATTTCGAAAGTGCGGCCGCGGCTGCCGACGCCGGCACTCTGCGCGTGTATCACAGCGGCGACACAGAATATGACTTGCGTCTGCGCGCCCTGGCCTACACCCATGCGCCCATCGACGCGGCCCTGTTGGTGATTAACGGGGCTGGCGGTAACATGAATGCGCACGAAGCCGCATTGCTGGCCTGGCAATTGAATGCGAAGATTGTGGTGCCGATGCATCACATTTTGTGGAAGGACTTCACCGGCGGCGAGCAAGCCACGCTTGATCCACAACTCATGGTCGAGACCTATCAAAAACTCGGCGGCACAGGTGAGGTCCAACCGCTGGCAATCGGTCAGGAGATCGAGCTGAGATCATGATGGAAAATCTGGAACTCACCCGCGCCCAATCCACCGCGCATGCAGCCGGCTGCGACTTCATGCTGCTATCCTCGCTTCACAACGTCACCTACGTCAGCGGCTTTGAAGTGCCCATCCCGGTGGGTGCGGGGGCCGAGACCGCCTACGGACCCTCGCTGGCCCTGTGCACGACCCAGGACACCCACACCGGGAGCTGGCTGGTGGTCTCGGCGGCCAACGCCACCGCTGCCAAAGCACAATCGCGGCTGGCCGAGACGCTGGTCTTCGGCACGTTCGACAGCTTCAACCCACTGGATTCACGCGCTTCATTTCTAGAGCAGCTATTGGCGATGCTGAAAGCAGCCGGCCTGCGCAATGCCACCGCGACCGTGGGCATTGAATTTCGCACGACTCCACATGCGGTGCTCGAATTGCTGGCGCGTGAATTCCCCCACACCAGAGTCGTCAACATAGATGATGTGTTGACCCAGGCGCGCCTCATCAAAACGCCGCGCGAGATCGCCCTGCTGCGCCGCGCCGCCCATATCGGCGATATTGGTCAACGCGCGTTGGCTGGGCTGGTGCAACAAGCTGGGCGCACCGAGTTCGAGATGTGGGCTGAACTCACGTCGCGCATGTATGCCGCCGTCGGCCACGAGATTCCGGTGTCGGGCGAACTGGTGACCGGGCCGCGCACCTGCGTGGTGAACTATCCGGCTGGGCCGCGCGTGCGCACGACTGCACGCGGTGATGCAGCCCTCATGGATATCAGCCAGCGTGTGGACGGCTACTGGTCGGACTGCACCAACACCTATGTCATTGGCGGTGTGGAACCGACGACGCTGCAGAAGAAATTTGCGCGCGCGTCACAGGCGGCGTTCTATGCCGCCGTCGAACAGTTGCGACCGGGCAAACTGGCCTCCGAGGTGTGGCGGGCAGCCAACGCGGCCTATGAAAAGCATGGCGTTCAGATGCCTCACTACATGGGCCACCAGATTGGGGCAGTGGTGAATGAGCTGCCGCGGCTGGTGCCGTACGACCACACGCCGATTCAGGCCGGCATGGTGTTTGCCGTGGAGCCGGGTGCGTATGAGGGTGAGGGTGGCAGCTTTGGCGCACGCTCGGAGAAGAACATTCTCATCACCGAAACGGGGCCGGAAGTGCTGTCGGATTTTGAGTGGGGCATCCAGTAATCGCGCCACAGGACTGGCGTGCCAGAGGACGGGCGCGCAGCGAAACTGGCGTTACCAGATATTGAAAGGCATTAAAAGGCGAAGAAGTGTACTGGCTACTGATTCAATCCCACGCAAGAACTTGCAGAGGCACACTCAGTCAAAGTAGCCAGTACCACGTCTGGTCGCGGTGAATTAGGCGATCACACGGCGCTTGAACTCGCCGTCGCGCGTGTCGATTTCGATCTTGTCACCGATCTGGCACAGGGCCGAGACTTGAATCTCGTGGCCGCTGCCCTTCAGGCGAGCCAGCTTGGTGACCTTGCCCACGGTGTCGCCGCGCACCGACGGCTCGGTATATTCGATCTCGCGAATGATGCTGTTGGGCATCTCGACCGAGATGGCCTGGCCTTCATAGAGCACGACCTCGCACTCCATGCCCTCTTCGAGATACAACAACGCATCGCCCATGGTGTCTGCGCCGACCTCGAACTGGTTGTATTCCTCATCCATGAAGACATACATGGGATCGGCAAAATAGCTGTAAATGCAGGGTTTGCGATCGAGCAAAACCACATCGAACTTGACGTCGGCCTTGTGCACTTCTTCCTTTACCCGGCCGCCGAGCAGGCTCTTGTACTTCAACTTCACCACCGACGAGTTTCGTCCGGACTTGCTAAATTCGCCTTTGACAACGACGAAAAGCTCACCATCCTGGGTGAACACGTTGCCTCCGCGAAGTTCTTGTGCTGTTTTCATAGGGTCTAAGTATACGTTTGAGTACTGGAATTTAATGTTCGGATAAATGAAGTTAGCCGGCTGGCGAGATCCGGCATCTGCGCATACTGGTTGCTGCGCAGTTGACTGTAAGTCTGCCAGGCCGCCCACTGCGCCAGCATCGCTGACCATGCGCCGGCCAAAGTGGACGCCGGCGTGATGCCGTTCCAAGCCTGGTGCAACGCAATATACGCATCTTGCAACGGCTTGGGAAATGGGCGCGTGTAGTCGGCCAGCCACGCCGCCAGCTTGGCGTGATGGGCCTCCTCAGCCTGAGGGTAAATGTGCCACACAAACGGCTTGCCAGACCAAAGCGCCCGCGCCAGTGAGTCCTCGCCGCGCACCCACAGCACATCGGCCGACCACAGCAGCCGGTCAAAATCGGGTTGGGAGACGAACGGCAGATTGTGCAGCGATACACCGGAATAGGCAGCAAGATCGGCCTGTGCAAAAGCGTTTTGACTGTAGCTGCCGGCCAGCCAGATGGATAGCGGCCGGTCTTGCTGAGTGGCCAATGCATCCAGCCAGGCCGCGTAAGGCGCGTGTGCGTACGCGAAGCACAACAACTTGAGGGCGCCGGCCGGCACACCCAAACCCAACTGCGAGAGGAAGGGTGCCGCCTGCCCAGAGGATGTCCATGCGTCCCGTTGCGCGATGAGATCGTGCTCGCGCAGCAGACCGCCGGTGTGGGGGTGAACGCCGGGGAAGAAGAACCAGCGCCGCGCGCGTGTGGCCGGGTCATAGCCCGATTGCAGATGAAATCGCTCCACCCAATCCTCGGCACTGAAATATTCGAGGTTGATCCAAACAGGCTTCTGCTCCCGAGCGGCCAACTGCGTCAGTGTGGTGTCGGGCAGGGTCAGGCCGAAGCCCTCGATCAACACATCGCCGGTGCAGTCCTGAACGGCGCCAACCTGCGACCACGGCCGGATCACCACGCCATTCACACGACTAGGATTTTCAGGATTCGGCGCATCTGGCAATTCACGAATGAGCTGTTGAGCCGCGGCCCAGTGGTCCACCCACACATGCACAGTCAAGCCATATTCGCGCGCCAATTGCCGCGCCAGACGCCAGCACACGCCGATGTCGCCGTAGTTGTCGACGATGGTGCAGTAGAGGTGAACGATTTGAAGTGTCATAGCGAGGTGCCTGCCGAAGGGTTGACTATAAAGCACCTCTTGCATCGGCTGATCGAGTTGAAACTGGCACCCTGACATGATCGGCAACTGGTTCTTGTTGGAGTGCCACTTTGGCCGTAAAGTCTGGCGCACCATGACACTCACCGTTCGTCAGGCTGTATTGTCCGATCTTGATGCGCTCGCGCCCTTGTTCGACGGCTACCGTCAGTTTTATGGCGGCGCAAGCGATCTGGCTGCCGCCCGTGCATTTTTGCTGGCTCGCTTCAATCACGGCGAATCTGTGTTGTTTATTGCTTTTGCCGATACGGCCGCCATCGGCTTTACACAGCTATATCCAAGCTTTTCATCCATCTCTATGGCGCGCATCTTCGTGCTCAACGATTTGTTTGTGGTCGCGCATTATCGCAAGCACGGCGCCGGCTCAAAGCTGCTCACGGCCGCCATCAAATACGGCCACACATTCGGTGCCGTTCAGCTGGTCCTTTCAACCGCCACCACCAACCACACCGCGCAATCCGTTTACGAGGCGGGTGGCTGGGTGCGCGATACCCAGTATTACGTCTACGAGTACAACATCAAACCAGACGACTCCTACATGAGCTGAAATATGATGAGCAAGCAATCACAACAAGACAAAGCCCAAACGTTGTTAAAGCTGCACACCCACGGCGACCTGCTGGTGTTGCCGAATGTGTGGAACCCCATCGGCGCGCGAGTGCTGCAAGCCAAAGGCTATCCGGCGGTGGCCACGGCCAGCGCCGCCGTGTCGGCCTCGCTGGGCTACGAGGATGGCGAGCGGCTCAAACGCACGACCCTGATCGACTGTCTGGAGCGCATTGCCAGCAGTGTGGACGTGCCGGTGACGGCCGACATTGAGGCGGGATATGGCGCATCTTTGGCCAAGCTGGCTGAGACGATTGAGTTGGTGCTGGACGCGGGCATCGTCGGCATCAACCTTGAGGATAGTGTGCTAGAGACTAGCGGGCTAGAGGGCGAGCCGTTGCGCCCCATTGACGAGCAATGCCAGCGAATTGCGACCGTGCGACAGACCGCGGAGCGCCGCGGCATTCACCTGGTCATCAATGCGCGGGTGGACTGCTTTTTGTCGGGCACCTACGCAGACCCAGCCGAGGCGATGCGCGAAACGGTGGCGCGTGCTGCTGCTTATGTCGAAGCAGGGGCCGATAGCATCTACCCCATCGGCCCAGGCGATGCCGAGACAGTCCGTGCGCTGCGCAGTCAGATTCACGCACCGATCAACATTCTGGTTTCGCCCTCATCTGCGCCTCTATCTGAGCTGCGCCAGATCGGCATCAACCGGGTGAGTTTTGGGCCGTTCGTATTCAGGGCCTGGCTGCGGCAATTTGTGGACATGGCCGATGGCTTGCGAGAAGGCGGCAACTTTGCCGTGCTCGGCCATGTCCTATCAGGTTCGGAAGAAGCCACATTTTTGCGCACGAGGCATGAGTGATTGATCGGTCGGAGTGAAGCCGGTGTCACAAAAACAGGTCCGAACGCTTTGAAGCGTACGGACCTGTTTTCATGACACTAGCCTCGCTACTTCCGATGGCAATGCGTGTGACGTTACGACTCAGATCGCCTTAAATCAATTTCGAGCAACCCACGGGAAGTAGTAGAGGGTCTCGGGGCCAGGGCCACCCAGGGCCGAACTATACGGCGTCTGAATCCACGAGGCGCGGTCGGTGCTGAGCGCGGCATTCACCGACACGGGCACGGGATACTGCGCTTTCACACCGCCGGTAATGGTGCCGCCATACAGCTCCACCTTAATGGTGGCGGGTTTGGCCGCATCAAACTTCACCACTCTGGGGAACGGCGCAGTCTTACTGCCGTCTGGGCCACCCAACACCATCGGCGGCGGATCGAACGGCCACTGCTGATCAAACTTGTAATGCGTTTGCTTATTTTCGTAAGTCCAGGAATTGCCAATGCTCAGCGATTGATTGCGATACTGCTCAATGCGCTCATACACCCCGTCGCCATCAAAGTCGTAACTCACCTGCATGACGAAAGCATTCGCACCCGGCCCATTGGGCGGATTCAAACCAAAGCTGGAGCACGATTCGGGTAACGATGGCGCAGTGCCACCCTGCAAACACGGGTCCAATTGCCAGCCCGGCACCAGGCTCTGGTTGCTGAAGATGTTGTATTGCGTGCTGCCGATGACGCCGTTGTAGGTGCCAAAGAACGTGCCCATCCAGGTGCGCACAAACGGCGCATCCGGCGGCACATTGGTTCCATTGGTATCCGGGCGCGCCGGCACACACACCAACGAATCGGCCAATGCGCGCGTGTCGGTGGGGTACGTGCTCTGACCCACCGCCGGCGTCCAAGTGCCAGGTTGCTCGGTCA